>Ga0209135_1000080_pt1 | contig 32487 bp, 35 predicted proteins | sample LauGreSBDMM110SD_4_FD_187570 | JGI IMG/M metagenome (GOLD analysis project Ga0209135, IMG submission 187570) | Freshwater lake microbial communities from Lake Michigan, USA - Su13.BD.MM110.SD (SPAdes) (version 3) | ecosystem: Environmental > Aquatic > Freshwater > Lake | place: Lake Michigan... | reverse complement strand
TCCACATGCAATGTTGCACTAATATCAAAAATCTTTCCCCCCTCTCGCTCCCCCATCTCCTCGATAGTTACCATAACCGAATGTGGCAGCTCCTCATATAGTTCCTCGATTGCAGCTTCTCTGATCAGATCGGCATACATCAATTCTTCAGCTTGGTCAGTATTGATATCTTTTGGATAAAGAGCTGGTGACATTGGTAAGTTTTTAGCTAGTAGTTCTAAAAGTAGTTGGGTTTGCTCAAGATTTTTTGCGGAAACTGGCACAATTTCTGCTCGATTCAAATTCAACTTATTAGCAAAATCACCTACCTGCGTAAGTTTGACTGCTAAATCTGATTTTGAAACAGCATCTACTTTTGTGACTACCAAGAAGAGCGGCAGGCCATTCTTTATTTGTTTGGCAATGTATTCATCCCCTGCGCCGATCTCTTCATTAGCTGGCAAACACAATAAAACTGAATCAGTTGAACTTATATTTTCAGTAACCATCGAATTAAGTCTTGTGCCAAGAGCAGTTTTGGGCTTATGCATTCCTGGGGTGTCAACTAAAATCATTTGAAAATCATCTCGATTAACAATTCCGCGAATTGGATTTCTTGTTGTATTTGGATGGTGTGATGTGATGACGATCTTCGTACCGACTAACGCATTAACAAGTGTTGACTTGCCTGTATTTGGGCGACCGACTACGGCAACAAATCCTGCCTTGAAATTTTCCATTGGCCATATTCTCTCACCTTTTACTCATCGTAATTGCAATGGAGTAATCACATCTAGAATTTCATCCAAGCTTGTTGCAATATCAGCAACTCGCTCAGAAATTAAACGATGACATCCTTCACTCAATGGCGAGGTTATTTCACCTGGAATCGCAAAAACTGGCCTAAAGATCTCTGCGGCATCTCGGGCAGTTCGAATTGAGCCACTAACAAACTCTGCTTCAACTACAACCGTTGCTTTGGTAAGAGCCGCGATCAATCTGTTTCGAATCAGAAATTTATATGGAGCCGTACTTGCTGAGGGCATTGATTCTGATACCAAGAGGCCGGAAACTGATATTTGTTTAAACAATCCTTGATTCTCTGGTGGATATAAATTATTCACCCCACCTGCCAATACAGAAATCGTCACTCCTGCGGCAGCAAGTGCGCCGGTATGAGCTGCCGTATCAATTCCATATGCTCCGCCACTAACTACGCAAACTCCAGAGAGTGCTGCTTCATTGGATAGTTTCTTTGCAACCGTAACACCGTAATTAGTTGGCCGCCTACTTCCCACTATCGAGATTGAGTGTTCTAGCGTGGCTAATGATTCACGATTACCCAAAAATACTAAACCAATTGGTGGGGTTGCCAAAGCATTTAACGAAGCTGGCCAATCTGTGCTTTCACCAGTGATGAAGAAAGCATTAGCTTGATTTATCTCAGCTTTTAATTGCTCTAGATCTCGACTTTTAATCTGATATCTTAATTTCGAGATGTTTGGCTGCATTGGGTATTTTCTGCCTTCAATAATTTTGCTGTAAATAGTAGTAGCACCATGAGCATTAATTTCATTAATCCAAAAAGCATTTCCAGCTTCGATGGCTGAGAAAAGAATTAATTTTGCTGAAATCTCATCTATCACTAAACAAACTTAACTAATTTTTCATCCAATTTGCAGGTAGATAAATTTCTGTGTATCAACTGAGCAGTGCTGAGATATTTGAAAATGATTTCCGATGGATTGGTAGCACTCCATGCTTCTTTATTGCTTCAGTATGTGATGCAGTTATATACCCTTTGTGACCAGCGAAGCCATACTGGGGATATTGTTTATCAAGTGCAATCATTATTCGATCCCGATAGACCTTTGCCAAAATAGAAGCACAACTAATTGAAATTGCCACCTGATCACCCTTCCAAACAGAGAGATTAGGTGTAGTTAATCCCGGTATTGGATATCCGTCGGTGAGAATATATTCAGGTGTAATCTGTAGAGCATTTACCGCTCTGCGCATTCCTTCGATATTACATTTATGAAGTCCAAGTGAATCAATTTCAGCTGGTGTTATTTCGATGATTGCGTAAGAAATGCAATTACTAATCACAACATCAAAGAGTGATTCTCGTTTGGATTCACTTAGCTCTTTTGAATCCCTCACATCCTTTAAGAGATCAGATAGTGGATCCTTTAGGATGGCTGCTGCCACAACTAATGGACCAGCGCATGGTCCACGACCTGCTTCATCCACACCAGCAATATTTTTGATACCAGCTTTAAGTAAACTGAGCTCAATCATGAAAGCTAAGGTTTATCTTTAACAGGTATCTTTTTTAAATCCTCGCCTTTTTCCATTATCGAAATATTTCCAATGGGCCAAACAATGAAGCTTGCTCTGCCAACAACTTTACTAAGTGGAACTAATCCATTATTTGCAGAATCTGGTTGATATCTGGAATCAGCACTGGCTGCACGATGATCACCCATAACCCAGATAAAGCCTGCTGGCACATCAACATTAAACTTAGTATCACTTGGCTTATCACCATCAAATATGTACGGCTCAGTTATTGGCACTCCATTTACTTGCAATTTTCCACTTGGATCACAGCAAGTAACGTTATCGCCGCCCACACCAATCACCCGCTTAATCAAGTATTGCTTAGCTGGATCTGGAAGAACTCCTACCGTTATTAGACCAGATTTTATTTTTCCTACGAAAGCTGAATTATTTGAATCTGATGCTTCACCAAGCCAATTATCTGGATCGCCAAAAACTACGACCTCACCACGCTTAGCTTCACTGAAGAGTGCGCCAAATTTATTAACTGCAATTCGATCACCTATTTGTAAAGTATCTTCCATAGAGCCTGAAGGAATATAAAAAAAGTGCAGAAAAAAAGTTTTAATTACAATAGAAACTATTAATGCCGAAACTACAATAATTGGCAGTTCGCGAAGGAAGGAGCCCTTCTTTGGCATATATTTAAAGTTGCTTAAGCTTGTGGAGTTTCATCCGCAACGGCTTCAGCAACAGCCTCTGCGACTGGGGCTTCTTCAACTACCGGCGCAGCCTCTGCAACTGGTGCTTCTTCAACTACCGGCGCAGCCTCTGCAACTGGTGCTTCTTCAACTACCGGCGCAGCTTTTGCAGCTAAACGCTCCACAGCTTTTTTCTTTAAAGTTGTTGCACCATCTGCTGGCTCATTCATAGCCTCTTTAACAGCAGCTTCATAAGCAACTCGCTTATCAATCCGTGCTGGCTGTGGTTTAACCGATCCTTCACTGCCTGGCAAACCGTTTGCTTTTTGATAATCACCTGTCAACTTCAATAATGCAGTAACTGCTTCAGTTGGTTGTGCACCAACGCCCAGCCAATATTGCACCCGCTCTGAATTAACCTCTATCAATGATGGCTCAGATGCTGGTGAGTAACGACCAATTTCTTCAATTGCTTTTGAGTTTCTTGCTGATCGAGAATCTGCAATCACGATGCGAAAATGAGGTGTGCGAATCTTTCCAAGACGCATTAATTTAATCTTTACTGACACAAAACTCCCTATAGAAAATTAGTCGGCTTTTCTTTCGTAAACAGCGGGGGCGTTTACTTCCAGAGATAACCTTGCGGATAAAAAATTGCTATGGGTTAGAGGGTCCCGTTAGCAGATGGCTAATCTTGCCAGCACCTAGGTCTAAACCCAAATTGGCTTACTTTCCCTCTTCCAACGCCCGTTTAGCAGGGTTGCCTGAGCGGGACTTCTTCTTTGGGATTTCAATATTATGTTGTCTCACTTGCCCACCGCCAATACCAGCAAAACTTGGCAACCCGGCAGGAGGATTTTTGCCTCGCATTTGTTTCATCATTTTTTGTGCTTGGTTAAACCGATCAACTAATGAGTTAATTTCAGAAATTGCACGACCACTACCACGAGCAATGCGTGCTCGCCTAGAACCATTTAGAATCTTTGGATCCCGCCGTTCCAATGGCGTCATAGATTCGATTATTGCCCTGCTCCTGACTATCTCAGATTCATCAAAATTTTCTATTTGCTTTTTCATTCCGGCAGCACCTGGCAATAAACCCATCAACTTACTCATGCTGCCCATGTTTTTCATAGCTTCAAGCTGGGAAAGAAAATCTTCAAAGGTGAAATCTTCACCCTTTACAAACTTCTCCTCTAATTTCTTTGAAGCATCCTCTGGCATTGCTCGCTTTGCCTGCTCAGCGAGGGAAGCCACATCACCTAGCCCAAGAATCCGAGATGACATCCGTTCTGGATAAAAGAGCTCGAAATCATTTATCTTCTCACCAGTTGAAATAAAAATAATTGGCTTACCAGTTAATTCAACGATCGACAGTGCAGCGCCACCTCTAGCATCACCATCAAGTTTGGTTAGCACCACCGCATCAAAGCCGACTCCTTGGGCGAATGATTTAGCAGTAAGTGCTGCATTTTGACCGATCATTGCATCGACCACAAAAAATACTTCATCTGGGTTTACTGCGTCACGCACATTTTTTACTTGCTGCATCATTTCTTCATCGACGCCAGTGCGACCAGCAGTATCAATAATCACAAAATTATGTAGTTTTTCGTTGGCAAATTTCAGGCTTGCTCTTGCTACTCCAACTGGATCACCTACGCCATTTCCTGGCTCTGGAGCAAAGACTGGAATTTTTATCGATTGACCCACAATTTGCAGTTGAGTTACTGCATTTGGTCGTTGCAGATCAGCTGCTACAAGCAACGGCGTATTTCCTTCATCCTTAAGGTAGTTCGCCAATTTGCCAGCCAAAGAAGTTTTTCCAGCACCTTGCAATCCAGTTAGTAAAATCACTGTTGGTGCACTTTTGGCATACCGCACTCTGCGGGCGTTGCCCCCCAAAGTTTGGGTTAGTTGATTATTTACAATTTCAAATATTTTCTGCGATGGATTTGTACTTGTATTTATCGCATCACTTTGTTCTTGAAATTTCTCTAGGATTTTGGCAGAAAAGATATCGGCCACTTCAAGTGCCACATCAGACTCAATTAAGGCAATTTTAATATCTTCAACAAACTCAACTAACTGTGGCTGTGTAACTTTGCCACGTAGGCCAGAAAAGAGTGTAGAAAATCTCTGGCCTAACGCTTCGAACATGGAGGCATCTTACATTTTATTTAGATGGCGCTTTCACCACTCTCACCAGTTCTGACCCGAGTGACTGACTCAACTGATGTTGCCCAGACTTTTCCATCACCGATACTTCCGGTTCTGGCAGCATCAACAATCACCTTGATTACTTTGTCAGTCTCCTTGCTGCTAACCAATATTTCCAATCTAATCTTTGGGATTAGATCAACTTTGTATTGAGCGCCTCGATAAACCTCAGTGAGTCCAAGTTGGCGGCCAAAACCTTTTGCCTCTGAAACAGTCATGCCAGTTATGCCAGCACCAACTAGAGCCTCTTTGATAGCGTCAAGTTTTTGTGGCTTAATAATTGCGGTTATTAACTTCATGATCTGAAACCTCCACTTGAACTAGTTGTTAATTCATATCCAGTTTCAGCATGTTGATCGTAATCAATTCCCGAAACTTCAGCCTCTTCGTTCACTCGTAAGCCAATAGTTTTGTCGATGGCATAGCCAATAATTAGCGTTACGATAAAAGAATAAGTAAGTACAAAGAAAGCACCAAAAGCTTGCTTGCCAAGTAATGCAGCTCCACCGCCATAGAAAATTCCATTTAAGCCCAGGCTATTGATCGCGCTGCTGCCGAAAAATCCTATTGATAAGCAGCCCCACAATCCACCAACTAAGTGCACACCTACTACATCCAGTGAGTCATCAAAGTTGAATAGATACTTAAGCCCAACTGCTAGGGCACAAAATACTCCGGCAAGTAAACCAATTACGACAGCTGCCCATGGCGCAACAAATGCACATGCAGGTGTGATTGCAACCAAACCAGATATGGCACCAGAAGCCACACCCAATGAAGTTGGATGGCCATCTCGAATTTTTTCAACTAACAGCCAGCCAAGTGCTGCTGCTGCGGTTGCTACTTGAGTATTTAATAAAGCAATAGCTGCAACACCATTTGCGCCCAGTGCTGATCCAGCGTTGAATCCAAACCAACCAAACCACAAAAGCCCAGCACCAATTAAAACCAACGGCAATGAGTGTGGTCGCATCGACTCACGTCGCCACCCAACTCGTCTGCCCAAAATAATCGCCATGGCTAATCCAGCAGCACCAGCATTAATATGCACTGCAGTTCCGCCGGCAAAATCTTCGACACCACGAGCAGCTAAGAATCCAGCACCGGTAACGGTATCGCCAACTTTGTTACCAAACGCGAATACCCAGTGTGCAACTGGGAAATAGACCACTGTCACCCAAATGGCTACGAAAACTGCCCAGGCAGTAAATTTTGTACGATCTGCAATTGCACCAGAGATAAGAGCTGGTGTGATAATTGCAAACATCAATTGAAATGCTGCGAACGCTAACAATGGAATTGGGTACACCCCACCATTGTTAGTTAACTCATTTACTGCACTTCCCAATCCTGACAATGAGATCGCGCCATACCATTGTGAATTTGCTTCATAGCCAAAAGCTAGTTTGAAGCCATAAATCACCCAAAGTACGCTAACGATTCCAATTGTTACCATAGACATCAACATCATATTTAATACACTCTTTGCTCTAACCATGCCACCGTAAAAAAGTGCCAAGCCTGGTGTCATTAAAAGCACCAATGCGGTGCTGGCTAATACCCAAGCAGTATCACCAGTATTTAAAACTACCTCTGACATTTAATCTCCAATTTCTGATTAAGCCTGAATAAATATGGGAAACCTCGTCATTGAGATGGGATAACTATGCAGAGGGCGGGTTAAAACAGGTTTCCTTTAAGGTTTCATTCTGGTGACAGTTTGACCCCTTATGTTAAAAGTATGTTACTTAGCCAAATAAGGAGTGGATGTATCGCTCTGGATCAAAGGGGGCAAGATCTGATATCTGCTCACCTGCTGCAACAAACTTGATAGGCAGTCCGCTCTCCTTTTCGATCGCCAGCGCCACCCCACCTTTAGCTGATCCATCTAATTTGGTAATAATGAATCCGGTGACCCCCACCGACTCAATGAATACTTTCGCCTGATTCAATCCGTTTTGTCCAGTGGTGGCATCAATTACCAGCAAAATCTCATCTACTGAAGATTGCTTTTCGATTACTTTTATTACCTTACCCAACTCCGCCATCAAATTTTGCTTAGTATGCAATCGGCCAGCGGTATCAACAATTAAATAATCATAATTGTCCTCTTTGGCCTTTGTCACCGCAGAAAATGCCACCGAAGCTGGATCACTGTTGACTGGCCCAATAACTATTTCAGTTTTAATCCGCTCAGCCCAAGTTTGCAACTGATCCGTAGCGGCAGCACGGAATGTGTCTGCAGCAGCTAACAAAACGGTGCGTCCGTTATTTTTAAGCACACCAGCGATCTTTGCCGCTGAGGTAGTTTTTCCTGTTCCATTAACACCGACAATTAATATTGTTTTTAAAGTGTTTGTCTCAGTTATCAAAGTACGATCTTTTTTACTCAACCAAGTTAAAATTACTTGAGTTATTGCGGTTTTTGCATCCTCTACTTTGACTGACTTAGCGGTCGCAATTACCTGATCTACTAATTTCACACCCAGATCTGCCGCAATTAAATTAGCTCTTATCTCATCCCACTCTTGATCCGTTATTGCGCCAGTGCGAAGAGCAGTAAATAAACGTTGAAATAAACTCATTTACTTCTTAAGAAACTGCATCAACTTCACGTATACGCTGGGAGATAACCTCACTCACACCATCACCGCGCATAGTCACACCATATAAGGCATCGGCAATCTCCATAGTGCGCTTTTGATGCGTGATAATTATTAATTGAGACTTTTCGCGCAACTCTTCAAACACTCCAAGAAGCCTTCCTAAGTTTGTGTCATCTAAGGCCGCCTCAACCTCATCCATAACATAAAATGGAGATGGTCTAGCCTTAAAAATGGCAATTAATAAGGCAACTGCAACCAAGGAGCGTTCACCGCCAGAGAGCAACGACAACCGCTTAACTCGCTTTCCAGGAGGACGGGCCTCGACATCAATTCCTGTAGTCAACATGTCAGATGGATTTGTGAGAATTAGTTTTCCATCACCACCAGGGAATAACCTTGCAAAAACTAACTCAAACTCCCGCGCAGTATCTTCATAAGCTTGAGTGAAAATCTGTTGAACTCGATCATCAACCTCTTTGATGATATCTAGGAGATCTTTCTTAGTCTTTTTCAGATCTTCTAACTGTTCGGCAAGATAGCGCAATCTCTCTTCCAACGATGAGTACTCTTCCAGTGCTAATGGATTGATTTTTCCAAGTAAAGCTAATGAACGTTCTGCTTGAGAAAGTCTTTTCTCTTGTTGATCTCTTCGATATGGAATCAAATCTCCTGGAACAAACTCTCCTTGCTCGTTTTCATAAAATGTTGGTACATCATTGCTTGGACCATATTCACTAAGCAGGGTGGTTACATCAATTCCAAGCTCCTCCACCGCCTTTATCTCCATTTGTTCAATCCTGAGCCGCTGTTCAGCACGAGTAATCTCATCTTTGTGAACACTAGAGGTGAGTTTTTCTAATTCAATTGCTAACTCTCTGCTGATCGTACGCAAACTTAGAATTTCACCTTCGCGCTCAGATCTTGATGTTTCTAATCTAGCCCGCTCAGATCCAGCACGTGAAATTGATGATTCAATTTGAATTAATGCTTCATATGAAGTGTCGGCAATCTGCTGCGCAATTATCGCTGCCTGGGCACGATTCTCTCGCCTTGAAATTGATTTAGATGCAGCATCTATCTCTGCCTTTGCCTGATTCTCCAATGCTAAAGCTCGTTGTGCGATTGCATCTTTACGCTCTTCAATGGTGCGTAAATTAAGCCGTGCTTCAACCTCTTTAGATCGCGCACCGGATACTTGCGATCTTAAATCTTCTAAGTGCGTTAAATCTGGCTCAATTGGAGTTTGGTGAGATTCAAATTGTGCTATCGCAGCAGCTAAATCTCTCTCATCAAATGTACGTTGCTCACTTGCTGCCTCTAAAGTGGAGATAAGGCGATCAACCTCTTCGCTAGTGTTTTTTACATTTTGACCAGCAATCGCTAATTGTTCTGCTAACCCGGTCATTGCAGCATCTGAATCATTGAGTTTTGATAGCGCCAACTCATAATCTTTATTAACAGCATTGAAACGATCTTGGGAAGTATTTAACTCAAATTTGGTTCGATCACAATCAGCAGATACTTTTGCGACCTCAACTTCACAATTTGAGGTAAGAATTGAAATCTTTTCAATTAGGTCAGCACTGCCTGAGGATGCCACCAAATCTGTTATCTCCTTAAAAGCTGTTAATCGACCAAGAGATCCGGCCCGTAATTTCTCAGTTGACTGTAGCTTTTCAGCTAAAACCTTTAACTCACCTTCGGCTGCTTTTAATTCTATTTTTAATTTATTAAATAACCCATCAAGTCCTGGCTCTGAGGCAGTCAGTGAAGATATTTGAGTTTCAATTACAGCAAAACCTTCGCGGTAGCCTTTTAATCTATCTTCAGCAGAATTTTTAGCAGTTGTTAATCGACTTATCTCACCATTAGTTGCATCAATTCTGGAATGAAGTCCATTGATGTGACCTTCTTGCCTTGCAGTTCCTTCGCGTTGATCTGCAATAGCTCGAAGTGATGCTGAGACTCGATTTTCTTCCAAAGCAAGTTGATCTTCAATAGCTTTCAAAGAGTTTGAATCAACATGTAACTGCTCTTGTGAAATCTTTACCTGTGCAAAAAGTGCCGACTCTTCTTTTCTCAGCGACAGTGCTTCTTCTTCTAACACTTTTGGATCTCTACCTGTTGCTTTTGCCTCTTCTGCTTCTTCTGTTAAAAATCTTGCCCGCTCAGAGGCTAGATTCTGCACACCTCGAATTTGTTCTCGCTGTGCTGTCAAGCGATAGAAATTTTCCTGTGCTGCGATTAATTGTGGATTCTCACTCGCTGCAATTGCATCTAATTCAATCTCGCGGTTTCTTGCCGTGTTTAATTCTCGCTCTACCAGTTCTTTGCGCTCACGCAGCACATTCTCATCTGCAACCTCTACCTGCATCTCAGATCGCATACGAGTTAGATCATCTGCTAGCAATCGAAGTCTGGAATCTCTGACATCTGACTGAATGACTGATGCCTTACGAGCAACCTCAGCTTGCTTGCCCAATGGCCGCAGTTGCCGACGAAGTTCAACAGTTAGATCCTGAATTCTGGCGAGATTTGTTTGCATAGAATCTAATTTGCGCAGCGCCTTCTCTTTACGTTTACGATGCTTCAAAACACCAGCAGCCTCTTCGATAAAAGATCTGCGCTCCTCCGGATTTGCTAGCAAGATCGCATCTAGTTGCCCTTGCCCAACAATTACATGCATTTCACGACCAATGCCGCTATCACTTAACAACTCTTGAATGTCTAGTAGGCGTGTCGTTTCACCATTTAGTAAATATTCGGAGGAACCATTTCTAAATAAAACGCGAGTTATCGTTACTTCGGAAAAATCAATTGGTAGCGCGCCATCAGAATTATCAATAGTTACTGAAACTTCAGAACGACCAAGTGGCGCCCTGCCTGAGGTACCGGCAAAAATTACGTCCTCCATTTTGCCACCACGCAATGATTTTGCGCCCTGCTCTCCTAATACCCAAGAGAGTGCATCTACAACATTTGATTTACCAGATCCATTTGGGCCAACCACACAAGTGATGCCCTGCTCAAAATTTAAAGTAGTAGAGGAGGCAAAGGATTTGAACCCCTTCAGGTTCATACTCTTTAGATACATAGCTCACCCCTCACAGGCGCAAACCTATCTAAAAATCTGTCAGATTTGGCTTGACCTACCGTTGGCAACGCGGACAAAAATGGGAGGATCGATTCGCAAAGGCGATTCTACGGATAGCAGTGGCGCATCTTGAACATGGTTGCCCTTCACGACCATAAACGCTCAAAGAGCGCGAAAAGTAACCACTCTCACCGTTAACATTTTTATATTGCTCATCAAAGGATGTGCCACCAGCCTTAATTGCACCTTTCATAACCGTTACCGTACTTGTAATAATTTTTTTAATCTCCCTTTCTGATAAATCTTCACAGATTATCTCTGGATGAATTCTTGCCCGCCACAATCCTTCATCGGCATAGATGTTTCCAATACCACTTACTACTGTTTGAGTAAGCAGGGCTGGTTTTATAGCTGTTTTCTTTTGCTTTATTTTTGATATCACCTGTTTGATATCAAACTCTTTTGCAAATGGATCAAGTGCAATGTGTGCCACACAGGTTGGAACGCCATCAGATTGCTGTTCTACAGATAGCCAGCCAAAGGTACGCTGATCAATAAATCTAATTTCATCCCTTATCTTTTTTGAACGTATGCCATTACTTAATCCCAACCTGGCTCGTAAATGTGGTTGTTTTGTGGCCAGAGTTGGCTGTACTAGTAATTGGCCGCTCATTCCCAAATGCGCAACTAGTGTTATCTCTCGATTCAACTCAAACCAAAGAAACTTACCCCTTCGGTTCACGGCAATGATTTTTGCACCATTTACTGCAGATAATGCAGCAATCGAACTGGATTTTATTGCCCTGGGGTGAAAACTTTCTGCCTCACAAATAATTTTCCCTAGTACATATTTTTCAAGCCCACTTCGAACTGTTTCAACCTCAGGTAGCTCTGGCATTGCTGAGTAAAACTACTATTTCTTTTTACTTCTACTACTTAAGAGATCATAAGCAAGCTTTGCTGCTGCTTGCTCTGCTTCACGTTTACTTTTTCCCTCACCATTAGGAAACTTTTCACTACTGACAATCACCGTGGCAATAAAACTCTTATCGTGATCTGGTCCTGATTCAGTAATTTCATACTCTGGTGATGATAAATTTAAATCTGAGGTTAACTCCTGAAGAGCAGTTTTGCTATCAAGGCTGGCACCCATGTCAGATGCCAAGGTAAGTGCTGGCTTTATCCACTCTAAAACTATCTCGGCAGTTTTTGCATACCCGTGCTGGATATAAATTGCACCGACTAATGCTTCTAGAGAATCTGCCAGAATTGAATTCTTATCTCGTCCGTTAGTGGCTTCCTCACCCTTACCTATTCGAAGATGCTCACCTAGTTTTATATCTCGAGCTATTTGTGCCAGTGCTCTCATGTTTACTACACCAGATCTAAGAGGACTTAATCTGCTCTCATCTAAATTAGGAAACTGTTTGTAAAGCTCATCGGTAACAATTAGTCCCAATACTGAATCACCTAAAAACTCTAACCGCTCATTTGTTGGAATACCACCAGCTTCGTAAGAAAAAGAACGGTGGGTTAATGCAAGTTCCAGCAACTCATCCTTAACCAAGATTCCGAGTCGCTCGGTTAGGCTTGAATACAGATCAGACCTCTAAAACCTGACGACGATTGTAAGTACCGCAGGTAGGGCAAGCAGTATGTTGCAATTTTGGTTGTTGGCACTGTTCACAAGTTGCAAGGTGTGCAGGAGTTGTCTTCCACATGCTTCGACGAGAGCGAGTGCGTGCTCGCGACATTTTCCGCTTTGGGACTGGCATGATTTTTACTCCCTATATCGATTTACTATTTCAAGAAGTTAATTATCTACGAAAAATCTGATCTTGTAAAAACGGCTTAACCCTTAAGCGTCAAAATCCTTCAAAGCTGCCCACCGAGGGTCTGCCTCGGTATGGGAGTGCTCCTTTGGTAGCGCACGCCATTTTTCACCACAAACCTGACACAGCCCTGGGCAATCCTCCGAGCACAGTGGATTGACCTCTAAATTTAAAATCACCGCATCCCTAACTGGCAGCTCTAAATCTATTTCATCTCCATCCATGTAATACAAATCAGCCTCCTCTAAATCAACCTCGCTATCTTTAGCTGAGCGCTCTTTGCCCCGCTTCTTACCCGCGCTCTTACTAGCAGCAGTTTCATAATAAAAAAGTTCAGTAAAACTCTCATCGATTGGCCAGGTAATCCCATCAAGACATCTTGTGCACTCACCACTGGCCTGTGCCATAACCCGGCCCATAGTTAAAACTCCTTCATCTACCGATTGAATGCGCAGATCTAATTCAATAATCTCACCGGGTTTTACGGATAATAAATCCACACCAACTGGCTCAGTTATTTCCAGATCCAACTCATACTCGCGTATCTCTCCGGCACGATGCGGTAAATCATGGGTATTAAAGATAAATATTGAACGAGCCATATAAAACTACTTCTTTAGTTCAGAAAGTTCGTGTTTGGTTTCAAATCCACCTAATTGATCTCGACCCTTACTAATCACATCCAATGTCTTATTGAGAACTACTTCCAAGGTTGCCAGCCTGGTGTCGATGTACTCATCAATTTCATCCCGACTTGCATCACTGTCAGCATTAGCCTCTGCCATTATTTTTTGTGCTTCCTTGCGGGCATTTGTAACGATACTTGTTTGCTCTACCAGGCGTGCGACCTCTTCTCTAGCTTGGGCGATAATGGCATCTGCCTGCTCACGAGCACTCTCTAGTATTTGATCCTTATCTCGCAACACAGCGATTGCTTTTGCAAGATCTGATGGAAATGAATCCTTTACTTTGTCCAGAATTTGTAACATTTCTCCGCGGTTTAATACACAGGATGCAGAAAGTGGAACTGAACGAGCCTCTTCAACCGCTGCGATTGCCACCTCTAGGCTTTCAACTACATCCATTCTTACTCCTTCCGCTTAACTCTAGATTTTAACCTATCGACAATAGCAGTCGGAATATAAGCTGACACATCACCGCCATAACTGGCTATCTCCTTCACTAAAGAAGAGGACAAAAATGAGTGTGAGGGCGCTGTGGACATAAACAAGGTTTCAACTCCTTGTAACTGCAAATTCACTTGGCTCATCTGTAATTCATAGTCAAAATCACTTACCGCTCTTAAGCCCTTAACAATCGTTGGAATCTTGTTTGTCCGGCAATAATCAACTAGTAAGCCACTCCAAGAGTCCACTTTTACATTTGAATAGCGGCTAGTCACCTCTTTGATCATGGTGATTCGTTCATCAACTGTGAATAGTGAACTTTTGGTTTGATTAACCAAAACCGCAATTACTACCTCATCAAATAATGTACAAGCCCTAGCAATAATATCTAGATGGCCATTGGTGATTGGATCAAAAGATCCCGGGCAAACCACACGTCTCATGGATAAAACGCTAGCAACTAATTGCTAAGTTAGCCATTTTGCATCAGATCTAGCGCTCAGTTAATACTCCATAATGAATACTGCCGGCGCCATATGAGCGGAGTTTTAGCTGCTCTAATCCTTCGGGCCAGATAAAATCTTTAGATTTAGCTTCGCGCTCAATTGCAATCACACCAAACTTGCTTAATAGATTTAAGGTAAGAATCTTCTTTAAGATTTTTTCGACCTCACTATTTGCCACCTCATATGGTGGATCAATATAAATAACCTCATAAGAATTTTTTGCGGTGTGGTTTAGAAATTCAAACACACTCTTTGTATGAACTTTATATTTCCCAACCCCGTCAAGATTTGCAATTAATGCGAAGTTCTCCTCACAAACGTTAGAACTAATTGCATTATTTTCTACTGCCTCAACTAAAGCGGCTCCTCGGGAAAGTGCCTCTACCCCCACTGCGCCCGAGCCCGCAAAAAGATCTAAAAAATGTAAACCTTCTAGATTATTAAAAGTAGAGATTAATGATGAGAATAATCCCTCACGCGCCCGATCAGATGTTGGTCTGGTAATTGAAGGGGGTGAAAAAAGTTTGCGACCCTTGCCAACTCCGGCGATTATTCGCATGCTCATGATTTATCCATAAAACCAGTGGCCTCATCAACTTTCAACTTTTCAACCTCAGCTTTTAATTCTGGCAGGTCAGTTAATTCTGGATTCTTTGCCAAAACATTAAGTGCCACCTGCCTGGCCTGATCAATTAATTTTTCATCTCGTAACACTCGCAGCAGGCGCAAATGCGATTTACCGCCAGATTGTGAGCGACCAAGTACATCTCCTTCTTTGCGCTGCTCTAGATCTAATCTTGCTAGTTCAAAACCATCAAGTGTCGCAGCTACTGCAACCAGCCGTTGCATGCTTTGTGAATCCTCTTGGGCATTACTAACAAATAGACAAAGTCCAGGCACGCTTCCTCTGCCAACTCTGCCCCGTAATTGATGCAACTGTGAGACACCAAACCTATCTGCATCCATTATTACCATCATTGATGCATTGGGTACATCAACTCCAACTTCGATCACAGTTGTCGCAATTAGAACCTGGATCTCCCCTCTCGCAAATGCACTCATGGTTTCATCTTTAATCTCACTAGATAACTTGCCATGCAGTACCGCTATTTTTAAACCTTTAAGTGGGCCACTGGCTAACTCTGGTGCTAACTCCTCAACCGCACTCATTTCATCATTATCTAAATACTCCTCACCAAGTAGTGAGGCTGCGGTGATTTCTCTGGCTGTCATTTTCTTATTCGGATTGGCGATTCGCGGTGCAACAATGTAAACCTGATGTCCTTTCGCTACCTCCTCCTTCACTCTCTCCCAAGCTCTATTTAAGTAATGCGGCTTTTCAAGCACTGGTATTAAGTGAGTTGTGATTGCTATTCGACCAGCAGGTAATTCATGCAAGGTTGAGATATCAAGATCACCAAAAACTGTCATTGCAACAGTGCGAGGTATTGGTGTTGCTGTCATTACTAATAGATGTGGCGGCTGCTTTGCCTTCATCCTTAAGGCATCTCGTTGCTCCACACCAAACCTATGTTGCTCATCTACTACAACTAAACCTAAATCTTTGAATTCCACTCCATCTGAAATAAGTGCATGTGTGCCAATTACAATTCCAGTTTGCCCAGTGGCAAGTTTTGCGTGAATCACTTTTTTCTGAGCAAGTGGTAGCGACCCAGTTAATAACTCAACCTGGGTACCAATTTCACCAGCTTGCAATGTTCCAGCCTGAGCCAGATCGCCTAATAATTTAGTAATCGTTCGATAATGTTGTTGGGCTAGCACCTCAGTTGGTGCAAGCAACGCAGCTTGCCCTGATGAATCAACTACTGACAACATCGCTCTTAATGCCACAACAGTTTTTCCGGAGCCGACCTCTCCTTGTAATAATCTATGCATCGGATATTTATTTGAAAGATCCTTTTCAATTTGACTATTAACTTCAATTTGTCCAGAGGTGTATTTGAAAGGCAATTTCTCCTCAAATGCCGCCACTAAAACTGGTGTATTTGGAGTTCTTGATTTTGTGCTTAACTTCGCAATTTCATTTCGTCGCTGACCCAACAACAACTGCAAAAGTAATGCCTCATCAAAAGTGAGCCTTTGTTTGGCATTTTCTGCAGATTCAAGATCTGGCGGCTGATGAATATCAGCAAATGCTTTTTCCAAAGTTGGGTAAGCAAACTGAGCTGCAATCTCTGTAGGTAAATAATCTGGCAACTCATCTAGGGAATCTAAAGTTAATTTCACACACTGCATTATCTTCCAAGAGGGTAATTTTGATGTTGCTGGATATACTGGCAGGAATTTGCCAGCAAACTCAGCTACTGCTGAATCAACATCATCACCATCAGGTATCAGCTGATAATCAGGGTGGGATAATTGACGCTTTCCTTTAAAGATACCTACTTTGCCTGCAAATAACCCCACCCGACCGGTTTTTAGATCTTTTTCTCGCCACGCTTGGTTGAAAAAAGTTAGGGATAAATTTGCACTGCCGTCAGTTACTACTACCTCTAAGATATTTTTTCCATTTGCTCGACGTAATTTGACCGCCTCTATTTCAGCCAAGATTGTTACCTCATCTTCTGCAATTAAAGTAGAGATATCAGTCAATTCACCACGAACCACATACCTACGCGGATAATGTCGCAGCAATTCATTAACATCTGTAATACCAAAGGATTTCTCTAAAACCACAGCAGTCCGATCGCCTAAGACATTGGTTAATCGGGTGGTAAGGATTGCCATAGTGGAAGTATCTAATGCCGCCTGGCCAACTATGCGTAACTAACCACCGGATTAGCCATTTAATACCCTTACAAGGTAATCTTTCGCCTCTAATTAAGTGAATCAAGGAAAATCAAGGGAGTAATTAACGTGTCGTCTGTATGCGATCTCTGCGGTAAGGCTCCAAGCTTTGGCAATAATGTCTCCCACTCAAAGCGTGCAACCCGCCGTCGTTGGAATCCAAATATTCAAAAGATCCGCACAATTATCAATGGCCAATCTAAACGTAAAAATGTTTGTGCATCATGTCTTAAAGCGGGTAAAGCGGTTCGCTAATTAAAAGTGCTGATATCCAGCCTTTTGAATTTTTTCACCATCAAGTACAACTTCGCCACCGCCCGCCTCTACTACACCAATCTCAAGCCCAATCTCATCACTCGCATTTTTAGGATCCACGGTAGCTAGAAAGAAGTGATCCTCTCCTCCGGTCAGAATCCAGTCAAATACCTGCTCGCCTAACTCAACTGCCAACTCTGCAAGATCTTTAAAGTCTGATCCTGATATTAATTTATTTTTAGATAAATTGATTCTTACAGTTGACGCAGAGGCAATATGGCTGGCGTCAGTGACTAGTCCATCGCTGATATCACACATTGATGTCGCTACCTGTATTAATTTATTTGGCACACTTAGTTTTGGATTCAAATGTGCCTCAACTACATATCTTGGACGATCTAATCCACGGGTTAATATTGCAAGACCAGCAGCAGATAATCCAGGTAATGCGGATACATAAACAATATCGCCCACTTTTGCACCTGACCTAGTAATTGGTTTCTCTGAAATTTCACCAAGTGCGGTAATACTTAGACTCATCTTCTCTGCTCTACTTAAATCTCCACCAATAACTGCAACTTCAAACTTATCAGCAACTGATCTAATTCCTTTTGCTAACTCACTTACCGTCTGCGAGTTATTAACCTCGGTGATAGCTGCTGCTACCAGTAGATATTTAGGAGTAGCGCCCATAGCAAATATGTCTGCCAAGTTTGCCGTTGTTAACTTGGCACCTATTTGAAACGGAGTAGACCATTCCCGTTTGAAATGGATATCTTCAACCGCCATATCCACCGTTGCCACTAGCTTTTTATTTGAGGCTAAAACCACAGCAGCATCATCACCGATGCCTATCTCAACTCCAGTTTGGAATGAGGTGTGAAAAAGATCGCGCAACTGTGCGATCAGCCCTGCTTCAGATTCACTCAATGCCACTCCCCAATTAACTCTCTATAGGCTACCCTTTCATACAACTACATTTCATCGTTGAACATGTAGCTCGGATTGAAAGGCAAGAAATGTCTGTTCAGGCTTACATACTTATCCAAACTGAGGTTGGTAAAGCATCTAGTGTTGCAAAGGCTGTCTCTGCAATTGCAGGTGTAACAATCGCTGAAGGTGTCACCGGTCCATATGATGTGATTATGCGAGCAGAGTCTGCCAGTATGGAAGATTTTGGGCGGACTGTATTAGCTAAAGTTCAAGGCGTATCTGGGATTACCAGAACTTTAACTTGTCCAGTTACAAGCCACTAAGGGTTGCTAAAGCTTCTTAACTAAAACCAGCGGATCATTCCAATGATTCCTGCTGTGGCATAAAAGAACTGTAGAAATAATATTCCTTTATGTTTACCCAAGAAAGCCCAAATTCCTATGAATGCAGAGGAAGCCAATAGGAGGGTGAAGCCAATAAACTCGGCGCCAATGTTGGCTGCAACTAGCAGCGAATAAAAAATAGCGGTGATAACGCCAAGCCACTCAAAAAATCTTGACTTACTTATCTTCATTTAGCCACCAGACCAACCATCATCGATTTTGCATTAGTACAACCCAATAATTCACTGTAAGTAGTAGGAAAGACCGCATGCGGGTGCCCTGCTGCTGCCCAGATAACCTCGTAATCATTTAATGCTTCATCAATTAATGTAATTGCAGGTGAAGTAAGCCAACCAATAGGAGCCACACCACCAATTGAAAATCCTGAACTTTCTTTCACATAATCAGCATCAACCCGCTCCAATTTCTCAACACCCAACTTGCTGGCAACTAACTCTGTATCAACACGGTGCCGGCCAGAGGTAATTACTAATAACGGTGATTGGTCAGGCAATTTGAATATAATTGAAGAAGCAATTTGCCCAACCAAGATACCAAGACCTGCTGCAGCCTCCGCTGCACTTTTTGCTGTCTCAGTTAATACCTTTATCTCACCTTTAATAGAGAATGTCTCCATCGCAGCTACTACCCGCTTTACCGCTGACTTTTCTAAAACGCCGTTCATAATGATTAGCGTGTGATGCTTGCTGAACGATTTTGAGCACTCTGGATTAATTTTGAAATTAATGATTGATAATTTATGCCAGTTTTTTCAATCAATTTTGGATAAACCGAGGTCGGGGTAAAGCCTGGCATAGTGTTGATTTCATTAATTATAATTTCACCTTCATTTGAGTAGAAAAAATCAATTCTGGCTAATCCTTCACACCCTGCTGCATTAAAAGCGATAAGTGCAGCAGCTTGAATTTTCTCCTCAATACCTTGAGGTAGATCTGCTGGTGCGACTAATTGCATTGAATTATCTAAATACTTTGCTTGAAAATCATAAAACTCATACTTATCGTCGATCACAATCTGGCCAACTGTAGAGACCTTTACTTCACCATCTGCTTGTAAAACTGCGCATTCAATCTCCTTACCAACAACAGCCTTTTCAATTATCACTTTAGTATCAAAAGTGAGCGCGTAATCAACGGCAGCAATCAATTCACTTTCCTGCTTAACCTTGCTGGTTCCTCTACTTGAACCACTTCTTGCTGGCTTTACGAACAAGGGATATGAAAGATTTCCGGGTAATCTAAATTTGTTTGAAGTTACCACTACTCCTTCAGCCACCTTAAGCCCAGCAGCAGCAAAAATTGGTTTCGCATAAGACTTATCCATACTTACCGCACTTGCTAGCACTCCAGATCCAACATATCGCAACCCGATCATTTCAAATAATCCTTGAATCGTGCCATCCTCACCATACGGACCATGCAAAATTGGAAAAGCCACATCAATGGCTAAGTTTTTTCCACCTGAAAATAATCCACTGCTGGTTAGAGTGACCTCAACACCAGATTCTGGTACTGAAGGCAGGGCGCCATTTACAATCGCAAAATTAGTGTCTTCAGCAAGTAATAACCATTTACCACTCTTTGTTATACCAATTAAAACTGGATCGAATTTACTGCGATCTATCGCACCTAGAATTCCATTTGCTGAAACACAAGAGATCTCATGCTCACTGCTCTTACCACCACAGATAATCGCTACTCTTACTTTGCTCATTAGATTTCAGCCTTAATACTTATTGTCATCAATCGATCCATGGCATCTCTAGGATTTAATGTGCCAGCAACAACATCTGAAACTGCTTCAATAATCGGAACTTCAACCCCAACTCGGTGAGCTAGTTCTAAAATCGCTCCAGCTGAATAAACACCCTCCACCGTCTTGACTACCTGTGCACGAGCCTTTGCAATTGAACCAGACTTACCTAAAACTTCACCAAAACTTCTATTTCGTGAAAGTGGTGACTGGGCACTTGCTACTAAGTCACCAATTCCTGCCAAACCTAAAAACGTAAGAGGATTGGCACCATACGCCTGGCCAAGTTTTGCCACTTCGGATAAACCACGAGTAATCATTAAACCTTGAGTATTTTCACCATATCCCATACCAACTGCAATACCTACGGCAAGTGCCACCACACTTTTTGCCGCTCCGGCAAACTCACATCCAACCAAGTCATCTGATGGATAAATTCTGAAGTAATTAGTTGAAAACAACTCCTGCATAATCGCAATATTTAGCGGATTCTCAGAGGCAACAACTGCACCAGCTGGCTGGCGCATAATGATCTCACTAGCCAAATTTGGCCCGGTAATTATTCCCAACCTTGATTTATCTACTTCTAATACCTGCTGGGCAACCTCAGTCATTCGTAATTGAGTCTCAACCTCAATTCCTTTTATAGTACTGATAATTGGCAGATCTTTGGGAAAAAACCCTTTCCAACTATTCAAGTTTTCACGCAGGGTTTGTGATGGAATTGCCAGCAAGATGACATCTGCGAACTCAAGTACAGCTTTGATATCTGTAGTGGCTTTAAGCTCTTTTGGCAGATCAATTCCCTTTAAAAATCTTCGATTAGAGTGACGGCGATTAATTTCGCGAACTACTTTTTTATTTCGCCCCCAGATTAATACCTGTTGGCCAGAGTCGACCATAACCTGACCTAAGGTTGTGCCCCAGGCACCTGAGCCAAGTACTGCAACTTTTTTCATTTATTACCCCTTTTGAAATTCCCAATACGAGGAAGTGAAGATTTTTTTGGATCAAAAATTTCTAATGGGGCAATCTCACCACGCAGTTGTTCTAGCAACCTAGTTACTGCACTCATTACATAAGCTGTTGCCTCCTCTAGCGCCACAGGATCTTCGGCCCTACCTTTCCATTTTGAAAACTCAAGTGGCGGACCGGCCATGACTTGAAACTTAGGCTTGGGAAATAATTTAAGTTTTTTGCCGTAAGCAGGGAGTAATTTTTGTGCTCCCCATTGCGCACAGGGAATAACTGGTACTTGAGTCAGGATAGCTAGTCGAGCGATGCCAGTTTTTGCCTTCATTGGCCAATAATTTTCATCCCTAGTCAATGTACCCTCTGGATAAACACCTAATAGATGGCCTGATTTTAAAAATGCAATCGCATGTACAAGTGAATTTGATGCTCCAGATGTCTCTCGCTCAACTGGGATTTGCCCCGCACCACTTAAGACTCGGCCAATAATTGGCATCTTAAATAGTGAGGCTTTGCCTAGATATCTTGGCGCTCTGCCATTGTCATAAAGAAAGTGCGTAAAAACCAAAGGATCAACATATGAAATGTGATTGCAAACTGCAATGGCGGCCCCACTCTTTGGAATATTTTCAACTCCACGCCACTCTCGCTTACCAACGAGATTTAATATTGGTCGTACCAAATTGGCACCAAACTTGAACCAATTAGTTACCCCTAGTGGCTTTCCTATTGGGGGTGCGTAGGAAATTGTTAGTTCGGTAGACACTGGTTAATTCTACGACCAATCAGCATAATCGCTATAAATGAGCGTAAAAAAGCGGGACCTCACGCATGAGATCCCGCTTTTAATTACTAATTAATTTAGCGACGCTTTGCTTTTTTCGCCTTCTTTACAGGCTTACGTGCGCTCTTCTTTGTTTTTGCAGCAGCTTTAGCAGGTGCTGCTTTTGATGGTGGAGTTGGTGCAGGACCTAACTTGCGGGCTCCTGAAATAACTTCCTTCAATCCCTTTGAAGCTAAGAAACGTACTTTCTTGCTTGCTTTAATTTGGATTGACTCTCCGGTAAATGGATTACGTCCTTTTCGTGCCGGACGATCCACTTTCTTAAACTTACCGAAATCATTAATCATTACATCATCGCCCTTTGAGATGTTGCGGACAATCGCATCAAAAACAACCTCAACAGCGCGAGCAGCTTCCTTCTTACTATCACCAAATTGTGGTGCTAGATAAGCGATGAACTGGGCTTTGTTCATTTTTATCCCCTTGTTTACGCATAAACATTAAGCGTTTGCTTAACTAAGGGTTAATCTATGGGGTGATAAGTGATTATCTGATTAATTAGATAGGTGTGTCGCAAGCAAATTGTTAAGTAAAATCAAGGTTTTTTAAGGATTACACGAAACTCTAAAGTAATTATTTAGAGTTTTGAATTATCGAATAGGCAGTGTTTTAGGCTTAAAACTCAATCTTTTCTCTTCAAACCTACTCACCTGATCTATTTTGGTAAAGGTCAAACCAATGTCATCTAGCCCTTCCATCAAACGCCAACGGGTGTAATCATCGATATCAAAGGTGAGGGTTGTCTTTGCATATGCAACTGTCTTTGCACCTAAATCCACTGTTATTTGAGTATCTGGTTTACTTTCAATCTCCTGCCAGATTTTTTCGATATCTGCCTGCGGCAAAATCACCGTTAACAATCCCATTTTTTGAGAGTTACCACGGAAAATATCAGCAAACCTGCTAGATAAAATCACCTTAAAGCCGTAATTTTGTAATGCCCAAACTGCGTGTTCTCTAGATGAACCAGTTCCAAAATCTGGACCAGCAACCAAAACCGTCGCAGATTTATACTGTGGCTGGTTTAATTCAAAGGCAGGGTCATTGCGCCAAGCTGCAAATAAGCCATCCTCAAACCCACTTTTAGTGATTCGCTTTAGATAGACCGCTGGAATTATTTGATCAGTATCAACATTGCTACGGCGCAGTGGCAAGGCATTGCCGGTGTGCTTGACGAATTTTTCCATATTACAAATCCGCTGGTGAAGCTAGGGTGCCTTTTAATGCAGTTGCTGCAGCCACCAATGGGCTAACTAAGTGGGTTCTTCCACCCTTGCCTTGTCTGCCCTCAAAATTTCTATTGCTAGTTGAAGCAGCCCGCTCACCTGGTTTTAATTGATCTGGATTCATTCCTAAACACATTGAACAGCCAGCACTTCGCCATTCAGCTCCAGCATCTAGAAAGACTTTGTCTAACCCTTCAGCCTCTGCTTGTAATCGCACCCTGGCTGAACCAGGTACTACCAATAACCTCAGTGAAGAAGCAATCTTCTTTCCCTTAATTACAGATGCGGCAGATCTTAAATCTTCTATTCGACCGTTAGTGCAGGAGCCTAAAAATACAGTGTCCACCTTGATTGATTTAAGTGGTGTTCCCGGCTTCAAATCCATGTACTCAAGTGCTCGTTTGGCTGCACCACGATCTTCAGCATTTGAATAATCATCTGGATTTGGAACTGATGCTGTTAATGGTAATCCTTGGCCTGGGTTTGTTCCCCAAGTAACAAATGGTGCTAGCTCATCTGCATTTAAATTTACCTCTTTATCAAATTTTGCGTCAGCATCGGTAGTCAAAGTTTTCCAATAGGTCAGGGCAGCATCCCAATCACCATCGGTTGGGGCATGGGCTTTGCCCTTTACATAATCAAAAGTAGTTTGATCAGGTGCGATTAATCCTGCCCGAGCACCTGCCTCAATCGACATATTGCAAATTGTCATTCGAGCCTCCATAGACAAAGCCCTAATTGCGCTGCCTCGATATTCAAGAATGTATCCCTGCCCACCACCAGTGCCAATTTTTGCAATTACTGCCAAAATAATGTCCTTACTAGTTACCCCTTCATTTAATGTGCCCTCTACATTTATTGCCATAGTTTTTGGTAGAAGCAATGGCAACGTCTGGGTTGCCAACACATGCTCAACCTCACTTGTACCAATACCAAATGCGAGTGCGCCAAATGCACCATGGGTTGAGGTATGTGAATCTCCGCAAACAATTGTCATGCCAGGCTGGGTTATTCCAAGTTGCGGTCCAACTACATGGACTATCCCCTGCTCAACATCACCAAGTGAGTGCAATCTGACGCCAAATTCGGCGCAGTTTTTTCTTAAGGTATCTACCTGCAATTTTGAAACTGGATCTGCAATCGGTTTATCAATATTAAGCGTCGGCACATTATGGTCTTCTGTGGCAATTGTTAAATCTGGGCGGCGAACTTTTCGATTTGCAAGGCGCAATCCGTCAAATGCTTGTGGGCTAGTTACTTCATGGATTAGATGCAGATCAATATAAAGTAAATCTGGCTCACCGGCGGCAGCAGCAACTACATGCTCTGACCAAATCTTCTCCGCTAATGTCTTGCCCATTTATTTCTTGCTCCTTTTTCACTTAAAGCTTTCACCACTCCAATTTGCTTCTCACCTGATGAGATGGCATTATCAGAGTGTGGACGGTAAGAATAGCGGAGTTGGCGTATTAGATAAAGCGGTAAAGATTCTTGCCGCCTTAGAAGGTGGCGCGCAATCCCTGAGCGATCTCGTTAAAGCAACAGGCATAGCAAGACCTACCGCCCACCGATTAGCGGTTGCACTTGAGCACCATCGATTGGTCAGCCGTGATTTTTCTGGCAAATTTATATTGGGGACTCGCTCATCTGAGTTGGCAGCTGCTGCAGGTGAAGATAAATTATTAGCAATTGCACTTCCAGCACTTACCACCCTTCGAGATGCAACTAGTGAAAGCGCCCAGTTATACCGTCGGCAAGGAGATCTTCGAATCTGCATTGCTACCGCAGAGCGACTGACCGGTTTACGCGACTCAGTACCAGTTGGCACCGCATTAACTATGCAGGCTGGCTCTGCTGCGCAAATTTTGCTTGCTTGGGAGGATCCAGACAAACTTCATCGTAATTTAATTAATGCAAAATTTACCGCAGCAAATCTATCTGCAGTAAGGCGCAGAGGTTGGGCGCAATCAGTAGGTGAACGGGAAGCGGGAGTAGCCTCAGTTTCAGCGCCAGTTCGTGGTCCAAATAATAAAGTTATTGCAGCAGTAAGTATCAGCGGTCCAATAGAGCGATTGAGCAGACAACCAGGCAGAGTTCATGCCGCTGCAGTTGCTGCAACGGCTGCAAGATTAACTGAGTACCTACTTAAAAATAGTAAATAAATAAGTAGTAAAAGTAGCTCCGAGGGGATTCGAACCCCCGTAGCTGGCTTGAGAAGCCAGAGTCCTAGGCCACTAGACGACGGAGCCGTGCAGTAAAACTTAAGTAATCGCTGGGGTACCAGGACTCGAACCTAGACAAGCTGAACCAGAATCAGCTGGGCTACCAATTACCCCATACCCCAATATTAACTTTGCAACAAGATAAGAATACCCTGCTTCGCAAATTATTTGGAAATCACCACCTTTATCCGAGCAATTGAACGCTCCTTACCTAACAATTCCAGAGACTCAAACAATGGTGGTGAAATATGTGAACCGGTCACCGCAATTCGTAGAGCACTAAATGCAATACGAGGCTTTAGTCCTAAATCATCAATAAGTGCCTTTCGTAATACCGATTCGATACTAAGGTGATCCCAAGTTGTTAGTGATTCAACCTTAGCTAAAGCAACTTTAAGAACCTGCTGTGATGCATCGTCAAGAATTTTAGGCAGCTCTAGTGGTGATACTGTGAAATCTTTTACAAATAAAAAATTAAGCATTTGTGGTATCTCAGCCAGATTAATAATGCGCTCTTGAATTATTGGAAGCGCAGATTTGACTACTTTAATCTCATCTGCCGACCCAGTGATTACTTTGGCTTCTAACAAAAATGGCAAAGATCTCTCCAAAAATTCATCAAGTTTTAGCGCTCTTATTTTGTCGCCGTTTATCGCCTCTAGCTTTTTCAAATCAAACTTTGCTGGGCTGCTATTTACCCGCTCCACTGTGAATAACTCGACCAACTCAGCCATAGTGATATTTTCCTTATCATCACCTGGAGACCAGCCAAGTAATGCTAAGTAATTACATATTGCCTCTGGTAAGAAACCTTGTTCGCGATACCAAGCAATAGAAACCTCACCGTTGCGCTTCGACAATTTGGCATTATCTTGACCCATCACAAATGGCAGGTGAGCAAAGATCGGATAATCAACGGGTGCCACCGCCATCGCTTGATAAACTCGAATTTGTCTAGGTGTTGATGAAAGTAGATCCTCACCCCGTAGTACATGAGTTATTTTCATTAATACATCATCAACTGCTACCGCTAGGGTATAAAGAGGTGAGCCATCTGCCCTTGCTAACACAAAATCTGGAACGTACTCATGTTCAAATTTAACTTCTCCTCGGATGGCATCCACAAATACCGTTTCACCTTTTGGCATTCTCATTCTTACAACTGGCTTGCGCCCTGCAGATTTGTAGTCAGTGATTTGTTGCGCAGTTAAATCTCGACATTTCCCGTCATAACCAGGGGCTTGGTGATTCTTCATCTGTATTTGCCTGCGCTCCTCTAACTCCTCTGAGCTGCAGTAGCAATGGTAGGCATCGCCTTGATTAAGAAACTTTTCAGTCCAAGTATTATAAATATCTAATCGCTGTGATTGTAAGTAGGGACCATACTCCCCACCCACTTCAGGACCTTCGTCCCAATTAAGACCCAACCATTTCAAAGTATCAATTGCTGCTTGAATGTACTGATCAGTGACACGTTCTCTATCAGTATCTTCAATTCGAAATATTAATTTTCCGCCAGTATGTCTGGCAAATGCCCAGTCAAATAAAGCAGTGCGGATGTTGCCAACATGCAGATCACCAGTTGGTGATGGCGCAAACCGAACTCTGACCTGTGATTTATTGGACACGAGAGGACACCTTATTGGTCAAAGTACCTAAACCATCAATTTCTATTGAGATAGTCGCACCCGCTGGCATTGCACCTATCCCTGCAGGAGTACCGGTCAAAATTACATCTCCGGGTAATAAGGTCATTACATTAGTAACAAACTCAATAATTTCCGGAATTTTAAAGATCATTTCAGAAAGTATGGATGATTGCTTAACCTGGCCATTTAATGTGGCAGTAATCTTTTGGCTATTTGGTTCAAACTCGGTTTCAATCCATGGCCCAAGTGGGCAAAATGTGTCAAAGCCTTTTGCTCTACTCCATTGTCCATCTTTTTTCTGCAGATCTCGCGCTGTTACATCATTTGCCAGGGTATAGCCGAAAATAACATCTCTATATTTAGCAGCCGGAACCTCTTTACAAATTCTGCCAATCACTACTGCCAACTCTGCTTCATGGTCAACACGTTCACTCATTTTTGGCCAAATGATTGTTTCATTTGGGCCAATAACTGAAGTATTAGGCTTTATAAAAATTATCGGCTCACTGGGTACAACTGAATCCATCTCAGCAGCATGGTCAGCATAATTTTTACCGATGCATACCACCTTACTACGTGGTAATACCGGCGCCAGTAACTTAACATCACTTAGTTTTAAACTTTTATCTTGTGGAACTATCCCGGAATAAATTGGATCTCCTCGTAAAACCAAGATCGAATCCTTTTCATTTAGGACTCCAAATAGGGGATCGCTACCAACTCCAAACTCTACTGGGGCGGTAAATCTAACAATTCGCATTAGAACATCTTACAACTGATCTTTAATCTGACTCGCTTCCTCAAGTTTTTCAACTAATACAGTGGCAATTCGGTGGCGCCTACCGGCAGGACGCTCTGCAGTTAATTTCCATCCAGATACAGTAATTGTGCTACCCGGTATTGGAATTCGACCTAAGTGCTTTGCAATTAAGCCACCGATTGAATCAACATTTTCAATTTCTTCTTTATTAAGTTCTAAATCAAATTTCTGTGCAAAATCTTCGACATGTAATCTTGCAGAAATTCTAGCTTTACCCTCCCCTAACCACTCGATCTCTTCACTCTCATCATCATCGTATTCATCGGCAATTTCACCAACTATCTCTTCTAAAATATCTTCAATAGTAATTAGCCCTGCAGTGCCACCATACTCATCAACTACTACTGCCATATGAATTTGTTCTCTTTGCATTTGTTTGAGCAACTCAGCAGCTGTATTGGTCTCTGGCACAAAGGTGGCTTTACGTAATAAATCTCCAACTTTTTCACTCTGCTCAGCATCACGATTGTCATGAACTCGTTTAGCCAAATCTTTTACATAGGCGATACCAACTACATTATCTATGCCATCAGAAATTACCGGTATACGAGTAAAGCCAGATCTTAGAGCCAGAGACAAAGCTTGCCGCAGATTTTTTTCAGCTTCAATCCAAACAATCTCAGTTCTTGGCACCATGAGTTCTCGCACTACGGTTTCGCCAAGATCAAACACTGAGTGAATCATCTCCCGTTCAGTGTCTTCGACAAATCCACTTTCACTAGCTTGATCAACTAAATCCCGAAACTCTGCTTCAGTAGAAAATGGACCCGATTTAAACCCTTTACCTGGAGTAATCGCATTACCAATTTTTATCAAAAGATTAGTTAATGGTCCAAGAATTTTAGATAATAAGTCAGCAATAACGATGGCTGATTTTGACCAAGCAAGAGCATGTTGTTTTCCTAAAGTCCTTGGGCCTACACCAACAATGACATATGAGATTGCAACCATAAGCACGATGGATTGAGCCAAAGCAAATCCTTTATTTGCCGCCCCCTCCACAAATGCCGTTGCAACTAATGCGGTGGCAGTTAGTTCGCAGCTTTTTCGAACAAGCAATAAGACATTTAGGTACCTGGCAGGATTCTCAACAAACCTATCAAAGCGCTTTTTATACTTTGAATTATCTTCAACTAGTTGCTCAATTAGCAATCTGGATAATGAGGTCAAAGCCGATTCACTACCAGCTAAAAACCCTGCGAAAAATAAAAGCAGTGCAACTATAAACAGAGTTGAAATCATCACACTAATAACCGCCATTTTTTAAGAATTTCATCCTGTAAAGCAAACATTGCAACTTCCTCATTTTCCTCTTCATGATCATACCCAAGTAAATGTAGGACTCCATGAACTGTTAATAGCTCTAACTCTTTGTCTAATGATTGTTTGCCATTGTTTTGAGCATAGCTTGGACATAAGACAAGATCGCCAACAATTCCTGGACCATTTGCTGCTGAATTAGGTTTCATTTCATCCATTGCAAATGAGAGAACATCTGTTGGTCCTGGCAGGTTCATCCACTTCATGTGTAGGTCAGACATAACCTCTTCGGTTACTACTTGGATACTTAGCTCTGAATCTGGGTGAATGCCACTCTCTACTAGTGCAAATTTAGCAACAGAAATTATGGCTGTTTCATTACATTCACTGGTGGAGTTATTCACTAATTCAATTTTCATAGATGCTTATTTAGGGTAACCCCTAAATAATTAACGATCACCCTTACCGCTTCGTATAGGAAATGTTGATTTAGAAATATTCTTATCCCACTCACCGTATGCGGTAACGATATCTCCAACTAATCTATTTCTGACAACATCTTCAGCTGTTAGAAACATAAATGAAATATCATCCATATCTTTCAATATGTCTTGCACAATTTTAAGTCCTGATTGTGAGTTGTTGGGTAGATCAACTTGCGTAACGTCACCTGTAATCACCATTTTAGATCCAAAACCCAGTCTGGTTAAGAACATTTTCATTTGCTCTGCAGTTGTATTTTGAGCCTCATCTAAAATAATAAATGCATCATTTAAAGTTCTTCCCCGCATATAAGCAAGGGGGGCAACCTCAATCACTCCGGTGCTCATCAGACGTGGAATAGCATCTTGATCAATCATGTCATGTAGGGCGTCAAATAATGGACGAAGGTATGGATCAATTTTTTCATGCAATGTTCCGGGTAGGAATCCAAGTCGCTCGCCTGCTTCAACCGCTGGCCTGGTCAAAATTATTCGATTCACCTGCTTGGCCTGTAAGGACTGTATGGCTTTAGCCATTGCCAAATAAGTTTTGCCCGATCCAGCAGGACCAATACCAAAGGTGATTGTGTTGGAGTCAATCGCATCAACATACTTCTTTTGATTTGCCGTCTTTGGGCGAATAGTTTTGCCACGATTGCTCAAAATATTGAGCGAAAGGACCTCAGCTGGATGCTCGGCTGGATCTTGCTTGATCATTTCGATCGATCTACGCACCATATCTGCATTTAAATTCTGACCACTTCTTAAAATTGCAATCAATTCCTCAACTAAACCAGCAAATTGCTTTGATTGTTCAATTTCACCTTTTACATAAATTTCATTCCCACGCACAGTAATTGCTAACTGCGGAAAATGATTTTCCAAAATTCTAAGATATGAATCAGCCGGCCCAACAAGTGTGACCATGGCAAAGGCTGCTGGCACTTTTATAACGATCGGATCCATTACGAGAATTCTATATTTAACCTGGTGGCCAAGCGAATGACCTGCCACCAAGCAGATGAAGATGAGCGTGGAAAACTGATTGTCCTGCCTCTGCGCCTGTGTTTATATTCATACGATAACTATCTAATCCAATTTCTGCTGCAATCTCACCAGCTGCCCTGAAAATCTCACCAGCTAGTTGGGAATCAGCATCTGCCACCGCGGCCATATTTTCATAGTGCTGATTTGGAATAATTAAAATATGAGTCGGTGCCTGTGGCGTAATATCTTTGAATGCTGTAAAAGATTCAGTCTTTTTCACTATTGCTGCAGGAATCTCATTGGCAACAATTTTGCAAAATAAGCAATCCATAATTACCACCTACCTAATTTTGTTTGTACTGCGGCAAGTGCTGCAAATCCAGCATGCGCTGAGCGAAGTACAGTTGGGCCTAATCGCAGGATCATAGAGCCAGCACCCTGAAATATTGATAGCTCATTATCTGTAATTCCTCCTTCTGGGCCAATGATTAGATAAACAGCATCTAAATTGGAACCAAATTGTGCATCTGCAAATTTTACTTGGCCGCTCTCATGAAAAACTAATCCAAGATTTTTACTGTTAAATTCCTTAGCCAAGCTGGTGGTGTTCATAACCTGCCTAAGGCGTGGCACCTTAACCCTTCTAGATTGTTTGCATGACTCTTTTATGGTTATAAGCCACTTACGCTCTGAATCATCTTGCCATTTACTGATTGATCGCTCTGCTTGCCATGGAATAACTTGGTCAACTCCTGCAGCTGTGATCAATTCAAGCATCTCCTTGTTGCGATCTGACTTAGTAATAGCTTGAACCAAGATCAACTCTGGCTTACTGGATGATTCCGTGCCCCGCTCAGTAATTGAAATTTCTAAAGCTTTTTTACTTATTTGAACAATTGGACCTGACACCCAGTTACTTTCTCCATCGGATATTTTAATCTGCTCGCCAATATTAAGCCGCAGCACTTTCACGGCATGATGAGCATCCTCTTTATCAATTTCTTGGGTGCTACCAGAGCTCAATTCATCAACGAAAAATAGAGTTAACACTAGCGAAAGGCATTTCTAACTTTACTGAAAAAACCTTGATCTTTATTGGTATGAATCTCTACTTTATCGGCGCCTTCGTTTCTGAGCTGTGCAAATTTCTTCAACAATTCACCCTGTTCTTTGCTGACTTTTCCTGGAATATTTACTTCGATATGAACAACAAGATCACCTCTGCCAGCCCCTCGTAATTTGGTAACTCCTAAACCTTTCAATACAAACACTGAACCACTCTGGGTGCCCTCTTTAATTTCCACTTTTTGTGGTCCATCGAAGGTTTCAATAATAACTTCAGTACCAAGTGCTGCAGATGTCATCGGTACTGCTATTGATATATGTAAGTTATTCTCCTCCCTAATTAAAAATTCATGTGCAAGTTCAACTATTTCAATGTATAAATCCCCCGGAGTCCCGCCACCAGGACCAACCTCACCTTGACCACTTAATTGAATTCGATTACCAGTCTCAACACCTGCTG
>Ga0209135_1000078_pt1 | contig 32834 bp, 37 predicted proteins | sample LauGreSBDMM110SD_4_FD_187570 | JGI IMG/M metagenome (GOLD analysis project Ga0209135, IMG submission 187570) | Freshwater lake microbial communities from Lake Michigan, USA - Su13.BD.MM110.SD (SPAdes) (version 3) | ecosystem: Environmental > Aquatic > Freshwater > Lake | place: Lake Michigan... | reverse complement strand
ATATATAGATATACAAACCAAATGAGCGTTCCCCAGATATTGGCACTTTCCGCAATTGAAATACTTGGCGATGTTTCTCTCAAAGAATATGCAAATGATAAAGGTTTATTTTATTTAGGCACCGGTATTTTAGGATATATTGGTGTAGTTATTTTACTCATTGTTTCCTTGCAGGATTCAACGGTTCTCTTGGTAAACAATGCATGGGATGGCACGAGCAGTTTGATTGAAAGCATATATGCATATGTCGTATTGGGAGAACGGTTTGAGAATTACTTGCAGTATGCGGGAGTGGTATTTATTTTGATTGGATTGTATTTGTTGAAAATTCCGTTGAAAAAATCGCATCCATTTCATATTCCTAAGGGGCATTTCACATTACCTACGATTCCCCTATGACCGTCTACTTCGTTTGCCCCTCCCTACCACTACGTATGTGTTTTGCTAATATTATTTTATTCTGTAAAACAAATTATAGAATAAAAATTTAGTTCATCCTTTTAGTTCATTCTTTTAGTTCATCCTTTTAGTTCATTCTTTTAGTTCATCCTTTTACTTCATTCTAAAAGGGAGGGGGTCGTAGGGGGAACCGTAGGTGCCCCTACTACCTACCCGGAAATGTAGGTGTAATTTCCACCAGAAACCGAGATACGCACGTCTACCAATGCATTTGGGTCTCCTGAACCACCAGTTACACCAACATATCGTTCTAACCCACCATCCACACCAATACCCGGTATTCCAACCAAAACATATGCTCCACGATAATTAATTAGAGTGTTAAAGGAAGACGATGCACCACAATTCTGCATAGATGTTTTCAATAAAATAGAGTTGGTTCGTGGCTCGTCAAATGTAGTTATAATGACAATCACTGTGCTTGGTAGAGAATTTAATAAATTTGCAAGTGCGGTTGCTTGAACCGTGCTACCAAATACATCAAAAGGGGTATATGTTTGAACGGCACCGGTTGTACGCGAAATAGTCATCAACGTATAACTACGAAGAGTTGTTCCTAATCCATAACTAACAATAGGTGTTCCAGCTAAATTGGTAGGTGTGTATCTATAGATACCAGCACTGTATATTCCAGTTACATTACTATAATTCAATCCATTCGCAATGATTCGGTAATAATCAGGAGCAACAACTGGTGATGGAGGAGCAGGAGGCAACACATTTCGTTGGGTAACTGACGGAGGAACACGATACCCACTGGAACGAACGCGTGTAATTGCATCATTTACCGCATTTTTGTCATTTCCATTTTTAAAAGAAGTGGGTCCGGAATTGTTTGCTAACAAATGAGCAGTATTGTTAACTTTGCTACGTAAAAGACGACTGGATGCATCGCGATTTCCACCAATCCATTTTTTCTGGAGGGCAGTTTTCTTTCCATCAATCACCACCTTATTGGATAAAGCTAAAGATTCGCGTTCAATAACAGTGGTGCCTTGTTGGTTTATAGAAAAATCCGGTTTGTCAGCAACAACGGATGACCTGAAAAACAAACGACGCGACATACTAAAAACAGATTCATTATTACTTGTAATATCTTTTAATGGCATGGCATGGGTCGAGGTCAATACACCATTATTTAATTCTGTAATAATAGGTTGATTATTCATTGGAAATATCTATATACTGTATGTATAGAGAAAAATCATGTTGTAGGCGTAGGTGTCGGTGTAGTAGTCACCTAACAACGGAAAGCAAAAGCAAATACTCCTACAGCAATAATACCCAATACAAGACCCATATGATAATTGTATTGCATTTCTTTGTATAAACGTATCCAGTTTTTAATTTCTTCGGGGTTTTTCAAATAATTCAACAACCAATCTGATTTTGGATAGAGACTATAATAAAAATAGTTGGTAATGAAACAACTGGCTACCACAATACAAATCAATGGAAGAGTTTTCAGACGTTCGTGTCTGATATACAAGCTGTAAAATATAATACAGAGAGCAATGAATACGCCTAAACCATAACCCTGATAAGTGATGGTCAAACGTTCATTTACGATTTTATCGTATTTTGTTTGTAGTTCAGGTGATAACCGTGATTTGTAATTCTTTACAAAATCACTATTGTCGGTTCGGTTGTAGAAATAAATCATTCCAATAATAAAAATCGCAGAAATCGCGCAACTTAGTGTGCAAGGAGCCATACAGGTTATATATTGTTTGCATAAAAAAATATATAATGGAATAGAGGGGGATGACCTACGGTATATACGGTATAATGGAATAACCTATGGTATAATGAAATAACCTACGGTAGTTTTATCAAACAGATTCCTTTATCTCGTTTACCAATACCCCGACTGGTAGAAGGACTTTGTCCAAGAGTCGTCGATTCATCTTTGTTCTCATTTGAACTCGTGCGTTTCACTGAAATACGATGATGATATCCTTCCACGCGTTCTTTTTCAATGGTTCGCCATACAGATTTAATTTGCGGCAACGCCGCTTCAAACCACACGGAATTTCGCAAAACAATAGACATGGCAATATTCTCCAAATACCAATAAATGGTTTTGAATAATATATAATCCGATGGAACTTCTTGGCGTGTTTTTTTTATCCAGTCCGAAATCGCGTCTTCTTCAAGAGGTATATCCAGTGGCATGTATTTATACAATGGAATATTGGATGTTCCATTTTTCAAAATGAAATACAACACAACCCCTCGCAAGCGCGATTTATCTGGTTCCTCCCAGAATTGTATATCATCGTCATATTCTTTGAATTGGGTCTCCACGAAATCACACACATCCAAATCACAACATTCTAATTGTATCTGTGTCTGAATCCAATAAGCTTCGCTCGGAATACCGTTCATCTCTCGATTGAATATATTCTTGATTTCTACCATTCGACCATACAATTTGGACTCCCTATTCGTGACAATTCCATCAGGGGATGCCCCAATAAATGGATACTTGGAGTGTTGGATACATCCGAAATCCGATATTTGGGCACCTGTGAGTTTTTCATACACCATTACGGTAAGCGGTTCATATCTTACCCCCCAATGAAGGGAAGATTCAGTGTTGGTCCATAATTCGGGACTCGCTACAGCAGTTGCTGTTTTACGTTCATCAAATTGTTTGCATTTTTCATAAATGAGGCGATTTTGTTGTGCATCCGATGCCAGAGCTTGCCATAAATTGCTTGCAGTGAGCATGTTACAACGTTTCTCATACCATGCAGGGGTGCGTTGTGCTGGATTATTTTCATCTAATTTTTTTAAAGTTATTATTTTGTCGTCCAAGATGGACCCAATGACATCTTCTGGGATTCCATATTCTGTAAGATATACATTTTCATGGTAATGCGGCACAGTTCTTGCCGGACATTTTTCGTTTATTTTTTCTTCGAAATATTCATCACATTGATTGTCAACAAACTCGAGAAGGGAATCGTAATCACTTTCCTTACAGATATTTGCATCTTGGAGGGAGGCAAACAAGGTTCCTGTAATATCATCTACCATTTCTATGTGAAAGGTAATTCGGGACATTTTGAGAACATCTGTTTTTAAATAATCTTCAATGAGTTCTTGAATCGTGGTAATGAGTTCTTCTTTTTCTAAAGAATTTATTTTTTCATAAAATGGAATTGACAACTCGGATGTTTCTGATTCTATGTCGGTAGTATTATCAGTATCCGTTTCCGTATCCATTTCAAGTTCAATATCTTCAAAATCACTCATGGTATTATAGGTATAATATATAATATCATATTATGTTTATGTTGTCTTTGAAATCAATTTTATAGGGAGCAAGCGGTTGCGGTTGCGGTGTCTTGGATGGTTTTACGTGGAGTCAGCGATTTAATGGTAGACACACGCTTGTTATCCATTATTTTCAGGGTAAATGTGCGATTGGTTGTATGAAAATGCAATGCAGGTATAGATTGTATAACCCCCTTTTCTTTGTCATACACAACATCCTTTGTTTTTTGTAATTTGCTTTTATTTAATGAATCGATAAAAAATAATTTCAAGGATTTTACATCTTTTATGGGAAGTGTATTGTCTTTTCCATATTTTTCAGCAAACATATGCAACTTTTGTATTTTAATGGTTTTATTGAGTTTATTCCATGTTTCGGTTTTGTTGTGACTTTTCTCCTTTTCCAACAGAAAATCCATTGCAGAGTAATTTTCTATTTCAGTTTGACTCGTGTATGCAGGCGCACTCGATGATGTGGATACATCGACAGATTCGGTATTATTGGATATATCAGTAAACATGTATTGTGTTTTTCTCTTTAAGTATATTCGTAAATACTACTTATATCATTTTCCAATATCATTTGTGGAGGATGCACGTATTTCGGGAATTTATTCGGATGTAGTTGGTGTAGTCGGTGTATTCGGTGTATTCGGTGTATTCGGTGTATTCGGTGTATTCGGTGTATTCGGTGTATTCGGTGTATTCGGTATTATATATTTTTTAGTGAGTAAATCCTCTTTTATTTTATTTGTTTTTAATTTGCTGACAAATACCTTATTAATAAATGTAAACGATTGTTGTTCCATATCAACTCTAAAAATGAATGGTTCTTTATTTCCAAATATTCTGGATTGAGTGGCAGGTTGTCTATATAAGAAATAATATCGAACACGTTCGGGTTGTGGTTGGTCTAGTTTGGAGTCAATGATTCCAATACCATATGTAAGAGTTTCTGGAGTGACTGGTTTTCCAAATAATAATTCATAAATCGACCCTTTTGTTGTAACCTCTTTAACTTCGGAGTCACCTTGCGATACAGGTTCTGGGTTGAAACCCTTCATGATACTATCCATTATAACGTTCGATAGTCCTTGTGCTGTAGCGAGTTGCTTTTTCACTTCGTCCTCGGCAGTTTTTTGGGCTGCTTGTGCGGAAACAGATGCATCTTTCATTGCTGTAAGAATTTTATCATACAGAAAGTTTCCGAATCCATCGGTGTGTTGTGCAGGTGGGTTTGCATTATCTAGATATGTATCTTCAAGATTTATATGATCTAATTCAATCGTTTCAGATTTAATCGTTTCAGATGCCATTTTCATTCCTTCTACTATTTTGTCAAACATGAATTTGCTGAATTTATCAGCACTAATCGGCGTGGTTTGGTTGGGTTGGTTGGGTTGGTTGGGTTGGTTGGGTTGGTTGGGTTGGTTGGGTTGGTTGGGTTGGTTGGGTTGGTTGTTTTGTTTGGTGGTCATTTGATTATCTTCATATATCATAGGATCATTAGGATCATCAGTATTATCTGTTTTATCAGGTGTTGTCATGATAATTTATAATTTATTTATATTGTATGCATAAATAAATTGCTACAAAATGCCCCCCTAAATATAAGGTATATAATTGAATCGGCTGTTCTCATACATTGTGACATTAAAAATATCATTGTATCCCTGAACATACACAACATCTCCATTATTGATACAATCACACCCATATTCACCAGAACAACTGCGTCCTTTAATCGAAATCGGAAGTTTGGTATTCATGTTTCCAGTATTTGAAATGGTATAATATTGCCATTTGTCGAGACCGCTCGTCAATCGACGTCCCATCAGCGGCAATATCATATCCGATGCATTCCCACGAGTTAAAATACCCAATTGCGTATAATCCATTCCTAAACCTCGTGTTTGAATATTAATCGGTATGCCACGAATGTCTCCTGCATCCGAAGGAAAATACATGTCATCGGTGCGTAAGGGAGGTCCATATGGGTCAAGAATAACATTAGGAACGATACGGCGAGACGAAAGTGAAATCGGTGGTGGCAATATCGGTCTCGTTTCTTTTACAAAAACAACCGCGGGACTTTGAGCAGAGACTTTCACTATAAATACATAATACATATAAGCCAAAATGATAAATAATAATATAAAAATGCCGAGTGTCATGTTCTCAATACAAAACACACCCGGAATACATTTTTTAGATACGGATGAAGTTGCCATCTTATATATTTATATTATATTTTACATGTAAGATACTTGGTCTTTCAGATGCATCGATGCATCTTATATATTGGTGCTACTATCCCAATCCATAGGGTTGAGTGCACACTTGATAGCTGCCTCTAATTTTTTCAAAGGGAAAATCGGTACATTTTTTAAACCAAAGTAATTGAGAGCATAACATTTTTCCATAATAGAATTCGGGAAATGAATAAAATGGTAACCGGTATTTAAACTTTCTGGGTCAGGAATAGGAGCATTGCTATCTTCTTTCGCATATTGATACATAAAATAATTATCTGCGGGTCCATGTAAGAAATAATCAAGGTCATTCAAGAAACACCAGGTATCTTTTTCTAATTTCACTAAACCTATATCCAAAATGGAATCAATCAACCAAAATAAAAACCGGAAAGGCAAGTAAAATATCCATCCAGCAATATCTAATCCATACCACAAGAAACATTTTGGGAAACTAATCACTTTATATGCAGTGCACATGATAAATCGGACCCCCCATGGAACAAATCCAGCAGTAACATCGAGTTGTGTTTTAAAATCAAACAATCCTGGAGGCCATGGTACAAACAACCACATTATAAAATCAAAGAACCACGTACAAAAATCAACAATCGCACCTAACCATTTGAAAAAACATTTTCCGATAGCAATGATAAATGCAATGAGTGCCATAAAACGCATTTTTTGTAGGATACCCGCAAGCTGTGCAAGAGCGGTATTGAACATTCCAATGACATTACCGTAAATCGTCTGAATATAATTCAGTTTAAGCTGTATTTTTGTAAAAATTTTTGAAATATACCCTACAATATGTCCGAGTTGAGAGAATAAATCAGCAATAGGAGTAATCGCTAACATATTTGAGAATATATATTATTATATATAATACATATTATTTTTCTCTGCATATTCATACACATGGTATCTGATACATCATATCCTATGCAGTATCTTTTGTCAAAGAGTCGGTTGTTCCTTTTACTGCAGCAATGTTTCGTGTAAGTCCATTTAATGTGTCTAAAAGTGGTTTATATTTGTTCATGCTCTTCAGCATTTTTTCTTGTGTTACCATCATTTTCTCTGTTTTTTGTATTTCGCGGTCTTCTTCCGAGGTGTATACTACTTTGGTATCTTGTCCGAATTGTTCTTTCTTTTCATTCGTCGCATTTTCAACGGACAGTGAAAACTCATCTGCGGTAGAAGTAGGAGTCTTTGTAGGAACAGATGTGGTTGGGGTTGGTTTCTGTGATTCATCTGTTTTATTGGGTTTCTCAGTGGACTCCGATTCCATCGATTCCTTCGACTTTTCTTTGTCTTCACCTTCACCCTCGGCATCGGCATCGCCTTCCCCATCTTCAAATCCTTCTTCCGAACATCTACCACATTTAATGATGTTTGTAATTGCCAAAGCGATAAATAGGATAACAATCATATTTTTACTGAAAAAATAGGTTAAAAATCCGACTAAAACAAAAATGGTCGCAGAATATAAATCCCCAGTATATACCAAATATAAGAAATCTCCCAGAGCAATGACAAAAATCAAATAAAGAATATAAATGTTATGTAAGACAACATGATTTTTACTTTGGACCTTGTCTGATTTGAATAATTTATCAACCGTTTTCGAAATATTGTTTTTCAATTCAGAAGTTATTGAATTCACTTTTAATAACATGTATATTGTATTATCATATTTTTTATTCATTCAAATATCCATCTACGTCCAAATCACCGAATGGTAGAATCACTTTGATTTGAGGATGAGGATGATGAGGATGATGAGGATGCTTCATTCATGTAATTTTCGGGTAAATGTTCTCCTGCATATATTTCTAAAACCTCTTTGACTACATCTTCGCGCTGAATATCATGACGTTCAAACTCGAAACTACCAATACTTTTGGAACGTTTCCCTCGAAATTTCTCCAAAAAATCTTCCAATCCATTTCTTTCTCCACTTCTATCAAATTGTTCTAAATCACCTGTAATAATTAACCGACTGTTCTCACCTAATCGTGTCAACAACATCTTCATTTGTGAAATCGTTGAATTCTGCATTTCATCTGCTACAATCCATGTATTTTTGAAGGTTCTCCCTCGCATAAACCCCAGAGGCGCAATTTCAATGAGTTTATCTTCCATACATTGTTGTACTTCTTTGGGACTAATAAATTGGTACAACACATCATAAATCGGGCGAACCCATGGTGCCATTTTGTCTTCCAGTGTTCCAGGCAAATATCCCAAGTCTTCGTCAACGGACACAGATGGACGTGTAAATACCAGTTTGTCATACACTCCAAATAAAAAGTTTTTCACACCATGTTCTGTTGCAAAAAGGGTTTTGCCAGTTCCGGCTGGTCCGCTTACAACAATTATCTTTTTGGATGGTCTCTTTAACATTGCACAATACTCCTCTTGGTGACCCCCTTTTGGAACAGTAAATCGTTCCTCAAACTTCTTTCTTTCATTGGCAGACATATAGATTTGTTGGTTCTTATAATTCGGTGCACCATTTGTGCTGCTATTGCCACTGCTACTTGACCCACAACCGCCATTATTGCCTGGTTTTTCAATCCCAATCTCGTCATAATACATGTTTAACAAATCTTTGTGTGATTGCTTACGATAACGATGTTGTTTTTTCTTCGGCGCTTCAGCAAGTTGTGTGTTGTTTTCGCTCTTCATTTTACAATAGGGGGGTATTTTTATTTATAGGGGTATACATCCAGGGTGACGCGCTGTGAATCTTCCGGAAACAACATTTTATCCACACCAGTTCTCACACAAAAAATTCGATGAACAACAATTCCCGACAAAAATAAAACGGCTAAAACCAACCAAATATTATAACCTGTAAGATAAGAAATCAAGACTCCGCATAAAATGACAACTGCAGTATCCAGTATGGCAATATCAAATACACGATATTTACGTAATCCCTTACGGGGTTCTCCCAACAAATTCTTATATTTGCATAAAAATGACTCCATATATAGTGCGTATAAAATAAACTCGTATAAATCCGGGTCTAATTTGTATAAAAAACCCATATAAAAATAGGCTGTATATATTATTTAGGAATGTCCGACATTGTGAATACAACTGACCCACTATTAACCCCAAATGACTCAAGATACGTCATGTTCCCTATTCAAGACAATGATATCTGGAAAATGTATAAAAAACAGGTTGATTGTTTTTGGATTCCTCAGGAAATCGATTTTTCGAGGGACCTAGCGGATTGGAATGGAAAGCTAAATGATGACGAACGATATTTTATCAGTATGGTGCTCGCGTTTTTTGCCGCATCGGATGGTATCGTTACGGAGAATTTGGCGCTGCGTTTCATGGGAGATGTGCAGTTGGCTGAAGCCCGTGCGTTTTACGGATTTCAAATCGCAATGGAGAATATTCACTGTGTGACAGGCTCTACAAAAATATTAACTGACAAAGGATATTATAATATAAAAGATTTGGTGGAACAAACTGTGAATATATGGAATGGTAATGAATTCACTGAAGTCCAAGTAAAAAATACAGGTGCTCAAGCGATATACAAAGTTGAATTATCGAATGGTATGGAATTAGATTGTACGTCTGGGCATAAATGGCTTATACGTAAAGAACGTATTGAAACCCAATCATTAACGATTGGTGATGTCATTGATACATATGATTTGCCTGTAGTAGAAATCACCGACTCAGATGAATGTATGGACCCATGCAAAAACAGTAGTATAGTGCCGATTAATTATAGTGTAAAAACCAGACTAAGATGGTTAGAAGGAGTTGTACATGAAAATGGGTGTGCGAGCTTAACTTCTGTTCAGATTCATTCCAACAACCTATCTTATTTAAGAGATATTCAATTATTATTAACTACATTAGGAGTTCATTCCAATATTATTCACAAAACAGAGTATGTATTATGTATTACAGGAACCAATGTATCACGTTTAATGGGATTGGGATTTGCACCAAATAAATTGGATTCAGACGATTGTATGGTGATGGACACTGTTCAGACTGATGTGCGTATAAAAAACATCGAAAAGATATCAGAGAATGAAGATACCTATTGTTTCAACGAACCAAAATTACATACAGGTATTTTCAATGGTATATTAACTGGTCAGAGTGAGACTTATAGCATAATGATTGACACATATATAAAAGAGAAGGACCAACAGAATAAATTATTCAATGCAATCGACAATTTTCCATGTATTGCCAAGAAGGCAGCCTGGGCGAAAAGATGGATTTCGGACAATCGCAGTTCTTTCCCAGCGCGTTTGATTGCATTTGCAGTAGTAGAAGGCATCTTTTTTTCAGCATCTTTCGCGTCCATTTATTGGTTAAAGAAACGCGGACTCTTACCAGGACTCACATTTTCAAATGAGTTGATTTCACGTGACGAAGCCATGCACTGTGAATTTGCAGTGCTTCTGTATGGTAAATTACATAAAAAACTACAGAAGAAACGTGTATATGAAATCATACAAGAGGCGGTAGAAATCGAAAAAGAGTTTATTACAGAGGCAATTCCATGCAGGTTAATTGGTATGAATTCCAAATTAATGTTGCAATATATTGAATTTGTAGCGGACCGATTGTGTTTGCAGTTGGGATATGACAAGATTTATAATTCAGCAAATCCGTTTGATTTCATGGAGTTGATTAGTATTGAATCCAAAGTCAATTTCTTTGAACGTACCAATTCGGAGTATGCATTGGCAAACAAATCCGTAAGTGGGGATGTGTTTGATTTCACTGCTGATTTTTAGAGAGACCATCTGCACCCTAATCTAGTTTATTTTTTATACAAATAAAAAATGATGCTATAACAACTCACCATAGAACAAATCACCCTACAACAATATAGATTTTTTTCACAATATAATATCACACAATAAACTAATAAACCAAATGTTTCGAATCCATCCAATAAATGAACCAACCAAAATATACTATGTATATGTGAATGGATTCTGGGATGGGTTTATAGAAAAAAGGAATGGTTTCCATCTTGGATTTTTCGAAAATTTATTGAAACAAACCAAACTCACCCATATAGAATTCACAAAAGACATACACAAAGCAAGTATTCTGTTAGAAAGTCATTTTGGGGAAAGTTTAGTTTCCAATAAAAAATGGCACAAAACCATCTTTTTTTCAGGAGAAGCGTCATACAGGTTTCTAATGCCTTCGCCACTACATACCTATGATATTGTGTTAAGAAGTTCCGACAACAAGGAGAACACAATAAATTTACCCCTATGTGTAGTCTATATAACAACGAATTATTTACTACCGAAATTGTCTTTAACAAAACAGATAATGACCGTTCCTCCAAAATTCTGCTGTTTTAGTGTATCGAACCCGTATTGTTTTCCACGAAATAAGATATTTGATGTAATTGATTGTTACAAAAAGGTGGATTCTGTAGGTAAACATAATAACAATGTTGGATACACCATTCAACCACCCTTTTGGACCAAACAGTATATACAGTTTTTATCACAATACAAATTTATTATTTGTTTTGAAAACACCAAAGAAGATACTTATGTAACTGAAAAGATAGTGAATGCATATTTAGCAAACAGTATTCCTATCTATTGGGGAAGCAATTATGTAAAACAATTATTTCATGAAAACACAATGATATATTTGGAAGACGAGAACAATGAAGAATGTTATTATGATATTTTGAACAAAGTTATTGAATTAGACAGAGATAATACAAAATATCTGGAATTTGTTAATAGGCGAAGTTTTAACGCCGATTTTTTCCGACAGCATCTTAGTATAGAAAAAATAGCTGACCAAATAAATAAATTCATCGAATAACCTACACAGATTTCATTGTTCTAGACTCGGGTCCCGTATCCTGAGAAAATAATTCATTGTGATGATAATATCGTATTTCAAGTGGAACCGAAAAATAGAAAGAAATAAATTCCTTATCGAAAAACACATATTTTACACCTTTTTCAAAGGTCACTCGGTCGTTATCGCCTTCAAAAAAACTTTTACGAACGGCAGAATCAAACAAAAACATAGAAGTGTGTATGTCCACTTGAAATTTTGCCAAACTATTTTTCGCAGAAACCACCACCTGATTTTCCAATAATATATTTTGCTCCGACACCGACCTTTCCCAAAATTTTCCCAGTAATTTTTTTGAAATCACTGCCGAATTTCCATCCGGATAGTATTTCTGTAAGATAGATTCCAAACACCGCATTAATAAACATTTATACATAACAATATTGGCAGTGTCATTCGGAAATAAAAACACAGTAATAGGTAACATATAGTAACATATGTTCTCTGTTTGTTTCCATTTAGTTGATATTTTAGAGGACAATTCAAACACATAATAATGACTTGGTAAGAGTTCTAATGGGTGATTCACATTTTCCGCGACTATTTTATAGTTCTTTAAAAACCCACATAGTTCAACAGAATTTGCTGCTGGTTGGGTATCATTAAACCGGGTTTTACTGGAATCATCCAACATAATCCAATGATTCAATCTATGTAAGTATATAGGAAAACGACCAAAGATATCTCGGACAACATATATTTTGGAAACATCATTCAGATAATAATAATCAAATAAAATCATCATGAACGACCCATCTAATATCTGTAATGTATATTGCATTCCGTATTTTTTATACAATTGGATAATGATGTTCTCGACAGGTGTTTCTTCCGACATATCGAGAATACGAAGAATAGATAGCGTGTTGTAGAGTTCTCCTTGAAAGTATACAATCACATCGGGTTCTCTCACATAATCGCGATGTAATTTAATTTTAATCCCGCAATCCTTTACAGAAGAATCGCGTAAAAATGGGATATGATGTTTGATTACATCCGATTCTGTATTGTTATCTATATTTAATATACAATAGGTAGTTGGTGAAGCGGTTGTTGGAACGGGAGTATCCATGTAGTATGTTATGTTGTATTATAATGGTTTCCATGTATTTGTTTATATTTATTATATGAAAAAATACATAATCGAGTATCCGTATCCATGTAGTATCAAAAACCGATATAAAAATAATATATTATAATATATATTATGTTTTCCAATTTAGAAAAGCGACACACTACATTTTCTTGTTCTGAAAAAATCAAAGGCATTTCTTTTTTGCCTGTTAAAAACGCCAATGGAAATTTCAATTATGTGCCAGTTACCAAAACCGATACAGCATCGGATGACGCTATCCTATACAAAACCGCAAACATTCCTACACCCGCATTTGCCACTCCACCTCCCGACGACGACAAATTGAATCGATTTAACATTGGGGATGACATGATAAAAACATTTTATGTTGGTTCGGTTACCATTGTCGGTCTATTTATTTTATATCGTCTCTTACAGAAAAGTGCATAAGAAATGTACTCTTAATTTTGTACGTTTATGAATAATATTATGTAATGTAATATAATATTATAGTTACTTTTCTACATTATACATGTGAATATTTGAAATGGGACATTTTAATTCTTCAAAGGTTTAAACTTTGTATCTTAAATAAACCTGTAAGGCAACCAATGCACCAAACACTTGTGCCATAACATATGGAATAATTTCATTGACGTCGATTTTACCAGCAGAAGCCATTACAATGGTAACAGCGGGGTTTGCATATCCACCTGAAGTTGAGTGTGTTAATAAGATAACGAGAGCGAGAGATGCACCAATTGCTAATGGATTCCCAGTAGCAACAATGACATATACAAAAAACATGGTTCCCAAGAATTCGGCTAAATAATTATACATTTTTATATATGTATAGTGCGAAAAAGTGTAGAGCTAAATTGATTCTTTATTCTCCCTATATCGGTCATGGTCATCCAGGTTTTTCATTGGATGAAACAGTCTTTTGTCATCCAATTCCTCGTCCATAAACGTTCGATTATAGGTAATCGTCAAAAATTCAGGTGGATTCGGCAGTATTTTAAACCCCATTTTTTGAGCAAAAGATGTAAAAAACGCTTCTAAGAAAAACAACGTTCCATATTCCGCCACATAATCGCGAATACTTTCTAAATATCGACTGGAAAGCCTTAAGGCACACATCATCCCACAACTATAATCTCCTTGAAAAGGTATTTGTATACGACTCCATAACCACTCGTTCAATTTGGCAGGTTCATAGCTAGAATTACACAAAATATCTTCTGTAAGATATTTGTTATCCATGTTTACCAATGTGTTTTCGGAATGAAAATAGACGTCGTCCTCTAAAAACCAAACATGGGAATACATATCGCCCAACAATGTGAATAAATAGATTGCTTTGTCCCATCCAGTCACTGCTTTATTTAGTGTTATGTTACTCAGATTTTTATAGCCGGATTTTTCACAGAGGTCATTTCTAAATTGAACGAATCGAATCGATGGATATTCTTTTTGTAAGTTTGCATATGATTGTATATTGTCGTCTACTACCAAATAAATATCGTAGTATTCAAATGTTGACAAGAACTGTAAATACTTTTCTTTTTTGTCTGGATACAAGCATATCAAACAGACGGCTGATTTTTTTATGGTGTGTGAGGTTTCCATGCTTGACATTTATTATATTCAAATAAGTATAATAAATGGAGTATCTTTATGTTGCTTTACACCTTTTTTATGTTACGTATGTCTAATATCTATGAACAGCCATGCGAGCAACATATGACCCATTGTGGTCATCCCCACCAAATTTGCTATCATTGTAATTCAAGTTAATCGCACGTTGTTTGCGGAATTTGGAATAGTCGGATGAATCGGCAACGAAACGAATATTTCCAGAGGTAGGAGGAATTCCGGTTCCATCACAATTACTAAACATATTACGAATGCGGCTTTTCCATCCGGGTTTGTCCGCATTGGTAGGGTTGGGTCCACCACAACTATAGTGTTGTCTTCCCAAAAAATCACCGGAATTGTTGACTGCACGGAAGGGGGTAGTAATACGGTTTCTTCCATTAACAGTTCCGGTGGCGTAAGCAGTGTTCCAGGATTTGACTAAAATGCGGCGAGCCATCACTTGGTCACTTGATTTATAATTTAAAACGGTTTGTTTGGGAGATTTTCCATTGATGGCACCACCTAAGTTTGTGCCTCCCAAATTTGGAGCATTTAAATAATTAGTACTCATTGTTATATACATTACACTACAAAAAAAATATAGAGGAATAAAAAATCTGCTAAATACATATGAGAAATGGAGAACATTGATAAACTCACGTTGGAGCTGCTAATGAACAAAACAAATTACAATAAATATATGGAAAAAACCAATCCAGAAAAACACAAAGAACAACGCGAGTTCCATCAAAAAATCAAAAAATTCGGTCCCCGAATTCAACATCTTACACGGAAGTTTTTAGAGAATCCTAATTATCAAATAAACCTAGAAATGAATGACATGTTAGAAGGATATGCGAGAACCTTTATCAAATATTTGGAGATGAAGGATTTAGAAAAAACCTGTTGTGCCGGAGGCGGAGAATATTTTGAAAAAGAAAAAGACGAAGATATTCTGTTTGACCCTACAGAAATGAATTCAGACGATGACGGCGGCTTTGCCGCCGAAGAAGATACCGATGATATAGAAAACGCATCTGTAATTGCGGTCGGAGAACCATCGAACCCATGTTTCAAATACACGATGGATATGTATACCAAAAAAAAACTCCTCAAAAAAATTGTATAACACAAAAATCTGAGCATAGTATAAATAGTGTTCTCTTTCTTTCATACAAACAATATGAACAAGACTTTGAAATATAAGAATACCCATGCAAATCCGAATGCCAATAAAAAAACGAAAATACACAAGAAAACACAAAAGAATTCGACATTCAAAAAGGTGAATTGTAGTCCCGAAGTAGATAATCAAAAAATATCCAGCGACACATGTATTACATCAAATGTTCTGAGAACCATTCAACAACAATACAATACTGCATATCCTACCAATAAGATTACACAAAAAGAACCGATAAAAGCATGGAATGAACTTAAACAACGATTAAGATGTGAAAAGGACGAGTGTTTTTTGAAACAAATCAAGAACACTTCTGTAAGAGAAGAATTGAAAGAAAAGTTGTTTGCCCCAAAACATCCAGAAGAGTGGAAAAGTAATCCGAAAGAGTGGTTGTCCAATTATGACATTATGAAGGTCATGCGTCAATATGAAAAAACATATCCAGAGTTCAAATTGATTGGTCCAACCACCATTGATTTTGATACAAGAGTTCCCGAATATGGTTTCAAATGTGTATTGGAAGACTTATGTCAGTTTTCTCTGCAAAAGTTTATAGATGCGGGGAAAACGAAAATCGGTATTGTATTTAATTTAGACAAATATTATCAAAGTGGTTCTCATTGGGTGTCCATGTTTATTGATATACCTAACAGATTCATTTTCTTTTTCGACAGTGCAGATCATTCCATTCCGCATGAAATTTGGACGGAAAATCCAGAAGACAATTCTTTAGTGAATCGTATTATTCGCCAGGGAAAAGAAATGCCATCTCCCATCTTGTTCACATTTTATAACAATCGTGGTATAAACCATCAGCGTGGAAACACTGAGTGTGGTATGTATTCGTTGTTTTTTATTATTACAATGTTAACTGGAAAGACGATGCATTCAGATGAGAACATAAAGGGAGGATATAATGGATATTTGTGTGTGAAGAAAAGGAAGAATCTGTTTCTAAAAAAACGTATACCAGACGAAATGGTATTTCAATATAGAAAGATTTATTTCAATGAATAATTTTCTCTGCATTTATTAAGATAATATGAAGAGAAATACACATAAAAATCGCACCAAATTAATCAATAATAAACGAACCAATAAGCAAATAGGAACCCTTAAAAAACGTCGCATAAACAAAAAGCGTGGTGGGGATGTTGACGATACTGCAAATCTCGGAAGAGCTGGTTTAACTAAGGTTACTGAAAAAGTATCCGACAAAGAAATTATTACGGCAGTATTGGATAAATATCTGGATTTTTTAAAAAAAGGAATTGAAAACGACGAAACAAAGAAATCAGGCGAGTTTGTAATCAAATTTTTATTAGACAACGATAAAAAGAAACATTTGATAAATGAAATGATATCCGATAAAGCGTCATATGAACCATTATGGGAAGAAATTGCACCATCTACCAAAGAAACCCTTACAAAAATTCAAAAAAATCCTCTCAATGTAAATATACAGGAAATATTGGACAATATTTTTTATGAATTCAAAGAAGCAGAAGATATAGTAAATGAGATAACAGATAAACTTAAACTACGAATCATTGAAAAAAAGTTGAAAAAAACACAAATCGAACAAATCAACCAAATAATAAAAAATCAACCCGGCATGTTGAGTAATGTTTCTAAAAATATAGCAGCCGGCTTCGAACATTTTGGGTCATGGCTTGTACCCCAACCTTCTGGACCCCAGAAGGAATATAATGAAACAAAAGTTCATTTCTTATGGTATCCTCGTATGTATCCAAGATATAGAAAAGGTAACAGTAATGCGGAAAAAACCATTAAATACGGGGATTTCATGGTGTATATTGAACCTGAAAAATATGCATCTACTCTTGAATTTATAAATCAAACAACGAGTGGTGTAGATGACCTTCTAACAAATATATTAAATGGATATCAACATCCATCTGCGATACCTGACACATACAGACATACATATTATAAATTAACAAACAACCAACCGCAACTGGATAATGAGGCGGCGCTGATTAACCCGAACGTAAAAAAACCATCACCACAAGAAAAAAAAATGACCAATGACCAATAAATTCCTTTTTATTTTTTACTCAAAGAGAACATCCAAACCAAAATGTAAAAAAAAGACTTACAAAGAAATCATGTTATATAATACAATCTATAATATTATACAACATACAACATGTCTTTATTTATTCGCCCAGAAAATCAAAATATATTATGGGAAACCATACACAAAACCCCTGAAATATCCTCTGTATTTCCACCCGGTTCTCCTATTCACCAAAAAAATGAATGGTTTAAAAAACATATCGAGAACAAATATCGTGCAATTCCACCCAATATATCCAAAGAAGAACTCTATAAAATAAATCGAGAGGTGCTGTCTACAATGATAACTGAGCTTCGCAATATGTTTGTTCCGATTACATCAGGAGGCTTAGGTGAGTCATACACACGATTATCAAATAAGTCGTCTGGTATTTCTTCAGAATACGAGTTGCGCGAAGCGCAATATAAACAACTGTTTGACACTCCCAAACCCAAGGTGATTGATTTTACTGAAAAATTTGAAGATGAAGCCATTACCAATATGGAAGAACTGATTGAAAAACACAAGCAATCACGGGAAACAGATTTACAACTGTTTGGAGCACCTACAGCGGCACCTCCTTCCGAAAAACGCGTACGTTTTGGAAACGAAACGTTGATTCAGCCACCTACACCGGTTTCCACTGGTATTCCCCTCGAATACAAAGATGTTATGAAACGAGTCGATGAATTGTATGTGAAAATTGAGAACATCAATACAAAAATAGACGAATTAACTACGTTTGTAAGAGAAATATTTCAGGAAAATACGTCCAAAAAACAATCAACCCATGTGAATGAACCCACCGAATGAAACCACCGAATAAAAATATATAGAAAATAGATGATAATTCCATGTATAACAGATGGAATTATTAAAACACACATTATTTATTAATTTGGACCATCGACCAGATAGGCTGACACATGCTACCGCCGAATTTAAAAAGATAGGTATCGATGGAACTGTGGAAAGATTTCCGGGGATTTTAACTACAGCCGGAAATGTCGGTTGCACATTGAGTCATATCAAGTGTTTGGAGATAGCCATGGAGCGAAACTATCCTTATATCTTTATTTGCGAGGATGATATTACATTTACGAATCCGCAACTTTTTATGGAAAATCTTACAAAGTTATATCATTCGGAAATACAATGGGATGTATTGGTGGTAGGTGGTAATACGGTCCCGCATTTTTCAAAAATAAATAATTACTGTGTGAGAACCTTTAATGTACAAACCACTACTGGATATATTGTCAAACAACATTATTATAAAACACTCTTGCAGAATTTCAGAGAAGGAATACAATTACTTTTGAAAAATCCACATCGTAAAGCAGAGTTTTGTATTGATATCTATTGGAAGAAATTACAACAACAAGATATGTGGATATTATTAATGCCACTCACCGTTACACAATATGAAGATTATAGTGATATTGAAAAACGGGTGGTGAATTATCATAATATTATGTTGGATTTTGAAAAGAAGTATTTACAACAGTATTTATTCAAGTAATTTCGGTCGGTTCGTTTGGAGTATTTTTGTTGATTATGTGAGTCGTAAAAAATTGGACATGACCGCTTTATTCTTTTCGGCATATTCCATCGACCTCAAATTTGCTGCATGTTGTTTTGCGAGAATCGCTTGTTGGATAGCTCGTTCTTTTTCTGCCAGCATTTTTTCTGCTTCACCCTTCTCAAGCGGCACGAGTTTCCCACCGCGTTCTCGTTGTAGATGGTCAATGGATGTATATGTTTTCATATTCGCATAATCGTTCTCTCCTACAGAAAAAACGGTTTGATCCTTATGGACTTTTCGTAAGTCTTCGAATTTCAACTTACTAAACACATCACAAGACACATATTGACCGTTGCTTCCCTCTGCACCTCCATTTTCTTCATCATACAAATCATTTCCCATACTGGATTGCATGGGTTGAATACCATTATATTGCACCAATGCCGATGTTTTTTCTTTAATTTTATTCATGGCTACCCCTAATCCTGCAGTGGACGTTATGTTATCATATTGATAAATCGGTTCATTTGAAGTGAACCATTGGTTTTGAGATGGGTCCTGTTTTTTCGCCATGTTTTTTTCAAACAGCTCATTAAATTTTTTAGAAAATCCGTCATCCCCCATTTCTTTTCTGTTGGATTGTATGGTATTGTAGATGCGTTTGTCTGTGTTATCCACTTGATATTTTATTTCGGTTGTAGGGACTTCTTTGGTAACCTTTTGTGTTTCATTGAAATAATCTACGACAACTTCAAACGCTCGTTTATAAAAGATGAAATATTCAGAAGGCAATCTGGATTTGTCTGGATGCATTTTGAGAACAACCATTTTCGCCTGTTTTAAATCTTCCAGTGTAAAATCATAAGATAAATGAAACAGGTCTAAAATTTCTTTAAAAGAGTACATTTTTATATTTAAATTATGTGCAGATGCAACGGCACTACAAGCTTTCATGAAAACAAAGGTATCTATATTATACAAAATATATATTATAATATAGGCAATTACGCAAAGTCAACTCTTACAAAAATATCTTACAAGAAAATCATACAAAAACATTATCATTGATAATATATTTGTATGAAAAATGTATAAAAAAATGGCATTTACAAATAATAACAAGACCTTGATACGAGAAATGACAACTCCTTCCTTAACGATTCCGCCAAACACAATTACTTCTCTTTCCAAAGAACAGTTTTTTGAAGAATTAAAAAAAAATCAAACAGCATTTATTATTAAATTCGGCGCAGAATGGTGTGGTCCTTGTCAAAAAATAGACCCATTAGTGTATGATTGGATATCAAAAATGCCTCCAGAAATTAAATGTGCGATTATTGATGTGGATGAAAATTTTGAGATATATGCATTTTTAAAGAGCAAAAAGATGGTGAATGGTATTCCAGCTATTTTATGTTATTATGGATGTAATGACGGATGGATTCCAGATGATATGGTAGTTGGTGCGGATGAAAATGCTGTAAATTCATTTTTCAAAAGATGTTTACAATTGGTGGTAAGACCCGAACCATAAAACTTGACTCCTTATTGACACCATATTGACCTCCGTTTATTTTTTCGGTTGTTTATGTTTTCGATGATTCCTTGTTGTTTTTTTGTTTGATTTATTGGCACGTTTTGTCTTTCGTTTTTTATTTCCACCGACAGAGGGTTTTACAGGGGCGGGACCTTCAGCAGATTCGACAGCTTTAGCAGGTTCAGCAGCTTTAACAACAGGGACTTCTTTTGCAGCAACCTCAGGTGATATTGATTTGGAAATGTCTTGTGTAAGATTCTTCAATTCAGCCATTGGATTACCAGTGGTAGTTTCCAATATATTGGTTGGCTCTCCAGAAGGTGTTTCGGGTTGTTTTTCTTCCGGTCCCTCCTCTTTTTCTTCCTCTTGTTCCCTTTTCTCTTCCTCTTCCTCTTCCTCTTCCTCTTCCTCTTCTTCTTTCTCTGAGTCAGTCACTTCTGTTTTTTCGTTTTCAGCAGAATCTCCTTCTTCACCTGATGCACTTTCAATGTCATACATAGTAAAATATGCTAAAACAACAGTTGTTATACCCAACATTCCATAAGTAAATAATGGTATTTCATTAATGCCGTAGAATAAATTTTCATAAACACTGTTTGTTGGCATGATATATATTATCTTATATTATCCATATATTTTTATCGGTCGATTATAATCACATAAAAAATAAATAATTTTTGTGTGATTTTGCGAATTTCGTTATTCCCAGGAGTCATTTTCCCATTCATCCAACAGCCCACCATTCATCAGTCTAAAGGACTGAATTTCTGCAATAAAGTTCTCATCTTTCAAAAACTCATACATATCTGGTAAAAAGTCTTCTTCTTGAAGAATTCCAGCTTGAAAGATTCCATTGATTTTCTTTAGTTTTTCCAACATTTTTAAATATTTTTCCTGTTTGTAAATATTAAATTCTTTTTCTACTTTTTCATTCATCATTCCACTTCCATAATACTTGAGGTATCGTTCATCATACCCATTGCATTTCTTTTTTAATGTCATTACTTTTGGTAAAATAGATGTAATGATTTCATCGACTTTGTTATATCCAACACCACTCTCATTTTTAATATAATTGTTTGTTACACATTTTAATTCTGTATTACATACCCTATATAGATTACATAAAACAACTTTTCCAATAAATAATTCAAGTAAGAAATTTAACATATTATATATTCAATGGATGATGAGTATAGTATAATATAATATACTGTTATACTTGTAAATCAATTTTACACCTATCATATTCACCAGATTACAAATAATACATATTATATGTAATCGATATCATTTTTATGGTTTGCTTTTATGTTTTCTGTTTTACAACTTACGTTCATGCCATTTCTTTTTGATTTCCATTGGAATCGTAATTTTCAAATGACGTTCACATTCTTCTGGATTTAAATAATATAATTTTCGTTGTTCGTCGTGCAAATCGGTTTTTATGTATTCAGCCCCATCCACCACCTTGAAATATTTACTTTCGTTTTTTGAACCAATTCTATCTGGCATAATAATTCCCGTAGAAGAATTGCGTATATAAGTATTAGAAACCGATGGATTTGAATATGCTCGAACACGTTCAATCCCATCCTTGGTTTTAGTTTTAAAAGTATAATAATATTTGTTCGTTCTACGATAAGCTTCTGACATTTTTAATTGGTCTCTCATTTCGCTATCAATTGTAGAAACATCATTGTCGCCAAAACTTATGACTTCATCATAGTATACGTTGGCGGGTTCAACGTCATCATTTGCTAAATATTCTTCTGCGTACATTCTATTTAGTAATCTGAAATAAGTAAGAAAATCGGGAAAAGACGATGTGGTATCGAATCTGTGTAAGATAATTTACTTATCATAATGTGTTTATATTGTTTTACAAAAAACAAAATAAAATGTAGATAAAAATTATATTATCATGTACAATTTGCAAAAATCCAGAGAAAATATAGATAAACATTTACCAGTGTATGTTCACCGACCGGTGAGTTACAATCGCGAAGGAACGGAAGCAATACCAGAGTCCCTGTCCTCATCCCCATCCTCCAGTTATGATTCTGATTATTCCGCTGAAGATAGTGACGACGACCTTTCTTTACAATCACATTCGCACCCCCAACCTGAAAATGGATACCTATATGAAAACAAATATTACTACCTAAAAAATGAAAAATATTTACAAACGGATTTTGAAGCAGCTACTATTCTTCCTGATTATAACATGCAAATGTGTATATACAAATGTGTAAGACAAGGATGTACTCCATTCTTAATGTATTTATTACAATATCATGAAGGAAAGTATATATTACCTTCTCGAAGAGAACCTAATGGCGAAGTTGCAACCACCTCAGAAGAAAGCGATGCCACAGAAGAAACCGACATTATGGAAAAATTCCATGAATATTTGTTTAACATTTTCCCACCCAATGAAATACAGAAACTCAACACAGAAGACCCCGCCGATTTATATGACCCGGAATTATTCAAGGGATTTTACAATCATAAAACATCCAACAAATTAACCATGGTCTATGACGCAACTCGTATACAAATACCAATATCAACTGAACCCACTTTATATGTATGGGCAACCCCTTATGAAATGTTCATTTCCAAAAATATAAAAGAAATACCCATTGACGAAACCGTCCGCGAATCCTTTATTGAAATTGGAGACAACGAAAAAGATTTCCATCACTTGTATACTGAGAATGATACAATTATAAAATCACCTTTTGTTTTGTATTTGTGTAAAACCGGCGATGCTGCCTCTGGGTTTAATTTATTTACAACACCTGATATAGATGCAACTATTACAAATGATTATAACACAGATTATTCTGTTATATACCCTCGCATACAACATCCATTAATGGGAGATTATACGTTTTTCTCTAACAAAATGTTAAATCCGGATGCTGCTGGAGCTGAAGGCACAGCAGACAAAATACGACGTTTTGCCGTATTTGTGGATATCCCTGGACTACATCCATTATACGTGGAACAAGATGAAACCGACAAATTAAATCATCTGTATGATATCGACCAAACAGAACAATATTCTTCCATTACTTATTTACGTTCATCCGACAAGGCACAATTATGGTGTGTGAAATCCTCGCAATATTTCTCTGAAATACAATAACCATCCGTTACTCCTCTATATGATTACATTCGGATAAAACAACCGAATGAAACCCGATGGTCATATTTTTAATCGGCACAGGTATCTCAACATACGATTCTGACATATGAAACATATCAAACATAATAAAATATCCATTGTCTTCACGGTCATAGACAAACCCAACTACAATCGGTATTCCGTCCTGTTCTATAATCGCTGGTTCTCCACACAGAAACCGATTTTCAGGTAATTCCATATGTTTTACGACTTCTATACCTTTACATACAACAAAGTCTTTAATGAGACGTTCACCTCCATGTAAATTTCTGAGCAATACATATTCCTTCCATTTTACAGGAAAATCTAAATTCATGTTCTCCAATATTGAATTTTTATGAACACTTACTTCGCCTGTTTTCTTGTTTACTACTATTTTGCGGTATTTACCATCAATATTCAGCGATGTGAAATCGAGTGATTCATACAGGGGTCCATATATTTCAATCGAGTCCGGAGTATCGATTACATCTCCATAATGGAACATGTAAAATCCATCACCACGATAGGTGTATTGAATGGTGGTCTGTGTGGTTGTATTATATATTTTTATATAAGTTGGTTTTTTGTTGTAGAGAACCACCGGGGTTTCCTTGAGAAAATTCCACACAATTGGCGAATCAATGTATAAAATGGCATCTGGTAATACAAAAAAATCATGAATAATCGGAACATAGCATGTTTTCAATTTGACTTTTTCAATAATATTCTGAAAAGTATTATCTGTTTGAAAATAAGAAACATCGTTACATAACACGTTGTAATCAATCGTATGCAGGGTATTGGTTCTCGTATCATATTTGGAATGTCCTGAAAAATGTTTGATTTGTTTGGTGTTTATCTTACAGATGGTATTCAACTCTTTATTTTTAAAATCCACTTGAATTTTGTAGGGCTGGTCTCTTTCAAAAAGGGACAGTATATTTCGTGGCATTCCTTTCGCCGCAGGAGTTTTTTCATGAATATCCAACAATGCTGTATTTGCGAGCCCTAAAGGGTTTGGCAACATCTTCATTTCATGCAGCAACATATAAAAAAACATCATCATATTGTTTTTTGAAAATTTTCCGTGTTTGTTCTCATATTGTATTTTTTCTGTATTGATAATATGTTTTATGAATGTGATTTCCCCCTTGTCAATAAAAACACCTTGGATAACACCATCTCCGATAAATAATTCATACAGTGTATTTACCTTTTTCTTATCGACATTGGGACCGACCATACCGTAAAATCCGGAAATTTTTGGTAAAAAACAATGGATAGGTCTAGGTGTAATCATCATCCATAAAATACATACAAAAAATATATAGTTCATTACAATACAACTATATATTTTTTATCCTTCTATTTCTTATATTCTTTTATAGTAAGAAAACGAATAAATCCGAAGAAAAACAATTACCTGTTCTCATTTTGTTACACTGTAAATACATATTCATCGTTTGATTCGGATGATAGAAACATGCCGTCAGGAATCAATTTATTCATTGATATAATAGGAACTGGAGAACCCGGTGGAGTTAATAACTCTGTTACATGTGATTCGGTAATGGATGTATCAACAAGTTCTGGAGTAAGTCTTGGTCTATCTTTGTCGGATGGTTTGTCAGATGGTTTTTCAACCGTTTTTTTACATGACACTTTCAGTGGTTTTTCGATACTTTCTTTCGGAGAGTTTTTCGGTGGTTTTTCTTCAATGGTTTTCATAACAGAAAACTTGGGTTTTATAATATGATTGTCATCTTGCGATAACTCAGAGATATCATGAAAATTGCCTTCTTCCACATCTATGACAGATAATAAATCAGTGTCATTTGTTAGAATAGAAGGTTGTGACATACGAATTGCAGGTGTTTCTTCCTGAATGGGTTCAAATGGATTAGAGGAAGAAGATGCAGAGGAAGAATCGTCGGAAATAGAATGTCTAAGTTCTCGTAATATATCCTTGTCGATATTGTTTTCTGCAAACTCATTCATAATTTCTTTTTTCTTATCATGTGCTTCCATCGGATTATCCAATTTAATATCGTTATTAATTTGACTTAATAGTAGTTGTGTCTTGGTAGTAAACCGACGGAAGTATTTTGTATGTAGTTTATGAAAAAATTCAATATAAGTGACAAACAGATTGATTTTCTCCTTCATGACTGTATTATTAAAATTAAATGTATTTACAAAACTGTCAATATTCAGTCCAATTTTATTTTTGGTTTGATAAATTTTCAAATCATGTTCTTTGTTGGTAATGTGTCCATATAAATAGGTTAAAATCACTAAAAGAATTTCGTGTAAATGTTGTATATGCTGAAAATCATACTGTTTGAATGGCTCTAAATCCTTATATACTGGAAAATGGTCATTTACATGAATGAGTTCTATGAGTTTTTTGTCTGGAATATTTTGAAATACATAGTCTATAATTATTTTAAACAGTTTATAATAGTCACAATACATGCGATTGGTAATGGAATGAAATACACGTAATATATCTTCATATTCAATGTCAATGAGTTTGCTCTGAAAATAAAAAGAATCCAGTGTAAAAATAAATAAATGTTCTCGATTCGTTTGAATGAACTCGGAATATATCTGTTTGATTTTATTGATACGTCCATCTAAAATCGTCAATGTGTGAACATTGTCTTGTTTTAAATCAGTAAATTTGATAAAATCGGTTTTTAATTGTGTTAATCGGTCATCCATTTGTTATATAGATAGATTTTCATGGTGTCCAACAAACCAAAAATTATAATATCTATAATATATACCATCCTACAGAATATTTCATGAACTCTTCTATACCAAAAAACGAACATGATAATTCCAATGCGTCCAATGCACCCAATGTCCCTACCATTCAATCAAACAATGTAATCGAGAACTATGAATGGTCAGTAGAACATGAACGCATTTTGGCGGAATGGGCAGACAAAGCCATGTGTTACCGATGGTTGCATACAAGGTCAAACACATTATTTTCTAATCTAAATGCGTATTATACGATACCTTGTATTATTATTTCAACTTTAGCTGGGACAGCGAACTTTGCTCAAGGACGTGTGCCAGTGCAATATCAAGCCATGTTTACCATGGTAGTAGGTGGCATTAATATTTTAGGTGGAATTATTAGCACAATTCAACAATTTTTGAAAATCACGCAACTGAATGAAGCACATCGTGTAAGTAGTATTGCATGGGACAAGTTTTACAGGAATATTAAAATCGAACTCACTAAACATCCAAATGAACGCATTCATGTTGCGCATATGTTGAAAATATCGAAGGAAGAATTTGACCGACTTATGGAAACGAGTCCGGTGATTCCAGACAAAATCATTGATGCCTTTAAAAAATCATTTCAGAAAGACGATGAATATTTAAAAATTTCCAAGCCCGAAATTTGTGATGTTCTCATTTCTACTGAAAAATTTAGAAATCCATGGTTTACAGAAGAGTATCAATCCAAACGTCAATTAGAATTAAGTAAATTGAATATTGCCACAGAAATCAAACAGAAATTAGAAGTGCAGAAAAATGTGGACAGTATTAAATCGTTCCGAAAAACCTTTTTTGATTTAAATAATCGATATCCAATTGATTCTGAATTAATGAATAATCTGTCAGACAGTATCGACCCAGATTTTATACGAAAAACAATTTTAGAGATGGAATTAGAAGAACAAAAGAAATCAAATACAAAATCCCATGAAGATACGGGTGATAAAGCAATAAATGAAATTAATATTAGTGTAGTATAACACGTTCAATTATTCTGTTTGTTTTCTTGTATACGTGTAGTGTATAATGAGTTCAATCATCAAACCAACCATCAAATATTTGTATAATCTATATAAAAAATTACAAACAGGCTGTAATTCTACAGAGGTTCTCAATAGCGTTGAAAAACAAACAGATGAAATCATAGTCTCTGTTACATCCGAAGTAAAAGAAGACATTGATATAACTACTGAACGTACTCGTGCAACCACTATTTATGAAGAAACCCACGTAACAATAAATGAAAATGTAGAAAAAATAGTTTCTGAAGGTGTAGATAAGGTAATAGAGACCATTCAGATGGAACCACACCTCGATATGACACCTACAGTGGTCCCTCAATCGAACCCAATAGAAGACCAACAATCTGACTATTCATCGATTCATTCTCCACCACCTTCGCCAGAACCCTCTTATGATGAAAATGAAACAGAAATAATTGGTGTAGTAGATACAGCTGGATTCTATAATAAATTCATCTGAAAACCAAATTATTTTCCATTTGTTGAGAACATCCGTGTAAAATTTCTCAACAAAACAAACATAAAAGACTATCTGTATGATATATTACATATGGACCATATTGCAGAAGAATACGCAAACAAACATACAATGTTACGAGAACAAGAAGTAAACAATGAACGACGAATACAATCTCCAACAGAAAAACACGAAGAATATCAATATTTGGAACTTCTGCAGGATATTATTGAAAAAGGTCATTGGGAACAAGGTCGAAATGGAAAAATCAAGAGTCTTTTTGGAAGGTGCATGCGGTTCTCCCTGGAAAACAATACCATTCCGATTTTAACAACCAAAAAAACCGCATGGAAAACATGTCTGAAAGAATTGCTCTGGTTTATTCGCGGAGAAACAGATAATCGTATTTTAAAACAACAAAATGTTCATATCTGGGACGCGAATGGAACCCGTGAATTCTTGGATTCTGTTGGATTAACCGAGTATGAAGAAGACGAATTAGGATGCATCTATGGATGGCAATGGAGACATTTCAATAAACCGTATATACCGAATCGTGTATCTGTCGATACAAATAGGGTAAATGATTCACAAGATGGAGTGGACCAATTACAGCAAATTATTACTGCATTAAAAGACCCCTTACAAAGAACCAGCCGCAGGCTCATTATGACTGCATGGAACCCTTGTCAACTCCATCAAATGGCACTTCCACCATGTCATGTAATATGTCAGTTCAATGTTCATGATGGAAACAAATTGAGTTGCGCCATGATGCAACGGTCAGTCGATTGTGGTTTAGGGCAACCCTTTAATATTGCATCTTATAGTTTTCTTACACATTTACTTGCAAAACACTGTGGATTAGAAGCAAGTGAATTCATATATTTTATGGGAAATTGTCATATATATGAAGAACATATGGATTCAATGAAAGAACAAATACAACGAACCCCATTTGATTTTCCTACTCTACATATAAAACAAATACATGAGAACATCAATGATTATCAAACAGAAGATTTTGTTATATCTGACTATAAAAGTCATGAAACCCTCAAGATGAAAATGATAGCGTAATTTCAAAATCGCCTGTTTGTCATATTTTACGAAATTTCTCTATGGAAAATATATCTGTATTTATCAAGAGTTGCATATGCCACAAAAATCAAAATTATGTTATACATTTGAAAGAGTATCTATTCCACATAGTGAAGAAATTACCAACCATGTAGATGCCGTATATATTATTTATCTCAAAGGGAATGAAACACGTCTCCAAAATATTTACAAACAGTTGGAAACCTTTTACATTTGTAATACGGTTTATATATTGCACAATGATGGAATTAAATGTGATAAAGGAATACCCGATAACATACCTCCCCTGGACCTCATTGATTGTTATTACACATGTTTTGAAGACGCCTCTGACAAAAATTACGAGAACATTTTGATATTGGAAGACGATTTTATTTTAGCAGAATGCATGAAAACAGTCACTTCTACCAATTTTCATATGAATATCATAATGCAATTTATAAAGGAACGTGAAGAAAGTCCGGTTTCTTACAGAATCGGCTGTCTTCCGGTCGTATTATTACCGGGTTCAGTTGATTTTCATCATTATTTAGGTGTAATGACAGGAACACATGCAGTTGTGTATAATAAATCTTTCCGGACTCATTTACTGAACCATATTCCACAGACCACTATTAAAGATTGGGATGTGCATTGTAATTTTCAGCCCGAATCCATTACATATTATACACCTTTATGTTATCAGTTATTTCCCAAAACGGAGAACTCCAAATACTGGGGATTAGGATATCATCCATTTTTTGAATTCTTGTCTGAATTAGCATTAATATTATTGTCATGGGTGGGGTTAGATAAGAAGTGCGAACCCGGATTTACTATTTTTTATTTGTTTTCCAAAACGATTCTTGTGCTACTTTTAATCGGAATTCTTCTGTTGGTGTATATCTTACAGATTATATTTTACAAGAAGGTTTCAAACACGAATAGAAGACCTGGAACAAATGTAAGTAATAATACATAACATGTTCTCGTTCATTCAAAATAAACGAGAACGAGAACCTAAAAACAAAAACGAGAACAGAATAATAAGAACATAAGGGGTATAAAAAAAGAATTGTATATTTTCCATAAATAAACAGAATCCAATGGACACAAAAACAACTCCACCACAAATGCCTGAAAAATTTTCGTCTGTGATTGATGATTTCTTAGCGGATTTATCCACGACTTTTCCAGAATATTCGGATTCATGGAATGCATTAAAATCCAAAGAACAAACAGAAATATATCAATACTGTTTGACGATTTATCCTGAAAGGTTTTTTGATATTTTATATCAAAATGATGATATTTTCAAAGTGGATTCCCTTGCCAATACGTTTTTTCTTCCAGGTGTGGATTTTCGAATTCTGTTTTCAGTAAAAGATATTACAGAGAACACAAAGAAAACAATGTGGAAATATTTACAACTCATTCTGATTACGATTATGAGCAGTATAAAAAGCACCAGTTCTTTTGGGGAAGCCGCATCTCTATTTGAAGGAATTGATGAATCAGAATTACATACAAAATTATCTGAAACCATCAATAGTCTGGGTGATTTTTTCAAAGGATTATCTACAGAACACGGAGAAAACGGAGAACATGGACAGCAAAGTGCAGAGGCAGGAAATACAGAAGCATTCGAGGAAATGTTTAAAAAGATGGCAGAGAGTATTCCCGCAGATTTTGGTATGGGAACAGGGACGGCTGCAGAAGGCGAAGAATCCGAATCCAAACCATTTGATATGCCAAATGCAGAGGATTTACATGACCACATCAAAGGTATTTTCAATGGAAAAATCGGAAGTCTTGCCAAAGAACTCGCGGATGAATTAAGTGGGGAGGTAATGGATATGTTTGGGGAAGGGACCGGTGGAGAAGTAAAATCTACCAGCGATATTTTCAAGAAAATGATGAAAAATCCCAAAAAAATCGTAGACCTCATCAAAAAAATCGGCAGCAAAATAGATGACAAAATGAAAAGTGGGAATATCTCACAGGAGGAAATGATGAAGGAAGCCAGTGAACTCATGTCCAAAATGAAGGGAATGGGAAACGAAAAACAGTTTCAAGAAATGATGCAGAATATGATGAAAACGATGGGAGGGATGGCAGGTGGAGGAAAAGCCAAGTTCGACATGAACAAAATGAATTCCATGATGGCGAAAACGAGTAGTCGTCAGAAAATGTTGGATAAATTAGAAAAGAGACGTGCAGCAGCTGCGAGTTCCAGTGCCCACGTTTCAACCATTCCAACAGATTATATATTAGAACAATGTGAAAAACCAAATGAATATGTGTTCAAAATGACCGACGAAACGGAGGGTATGCAAGAAAAAAGTTTTGCACCACCTGCTAAAAGTAATCCAACAGATAATTGGTTGGAGAATGAACCGGTAACGAAATCGAAATCCACTGCATCCAAATCCAAATCGAAAAAAGGTGGTAAAAAGGGTAAATAAAATCCGATTGGATGGGATATGCGGCTTCGCCGCCCTTCCATCCAAAATTTATCTGTAAGAAAATATAGAAGAATACATTATAATGGGCTTGTTCAAATTTATCAATCTACCTGTATTTATCATTAGTTTAGCAATTGGACTCTTTTTTGTCTACATTTATCAAGCAGAAAAAAAAGTGCTGTATGTGTATCCCAAACCAGACAATGTAGACTTTATTCAATACAAAGATGATACAGGAACATGTTTCCAAGCCAAACAGGAAAAAACAAAATGCCCAAAGGAAAGTGAAATCTCAAAAATACCTGTTCAGAGCATAAGTAAATAAATTTCTGTAAGACAATTTCATAACAGTAATATATAGAAGATAGAATTTTCAAATGAATTTCAAAAGAATGTTAAACACAAAAATAGGTGTTTTTTTTATATCCGTATTATTAGGCTTAGGTTTAGCGAGTTTTTTCTACAAAGCATGTCATGGAAAAAGTTGTTTGAATTTCAATGGTCCTCTTATTAATGAAATCGATGGAAAAACATATAAATTTGGGGAAGAGTGTTATAAATACACATTCCAGACCGTTCCATGCAATTCTACCAAGAAAATTATTGAAATCGGAAAAGGTTCAAGTCGAGAAGTTTCTGACCTTGTGTAAATGGAATGACCTTGTGTAAATGGAATGACCTTGTGTAAATGAAATGACCTTGTGTAAATTGAATGACCTTGTGTAAATGAAATAACCTTGCGTAAATGGAATGACCTTGCGTAAAATTATACAATAAATGATATTCTATATTGTATAGTTTGTTTTTTATGGCATCTGCACCAGAAAATATATCCATGACACGTATTGTAGATTTACCCGATACAATGGGCATGGGAATGGGGGGGATGGGAATGGGAGGAATGGGAGGG
>Ga0209135_1000075_pt1 | contig 32989 bp, 34 predicted proteins | sample LauGreSBDMM110SD_4_FD_187570 | JGI IMG/M metagenome (GOLD analysis project Ga0209135, IMG submission 187570) | Freshwater lake microbial communities from Lake Michigan, USA - Su13.BD.MM110.SD (SPAdes) (version 3) | ecosystem: Environmental > Aquatic > Freshwater > Lake | place: Lake Michigan... | reverse complement strand
ACCCGCGCGTGTCATCGTTAAGCAATAAATGCACAGACAACACATGGCTGCTTGCCAACACCGTATCCAAGTCCGCGAAGCGCACGCCAGCGTGAGTTTTCGGGCTACGGTTATAAGCAATTACGTTCATGCCGGCGCCGAGCGCCAAGCGAGCCATTTCGGCAGCGATACCGCCAAAGCCGATTAAACCCAAGGTTTTGCCGGTTAATTCAATACCATCCGTACGCAACCACTGGCCGGCACGAATCCCGCGATCCATGCGGGCAAAGCCTTTGGCGCTGGCCCACATGAGGGCAAAGGCGCACTCGGCAACCGCCGTATCACCATAGCCCTTAATAATGTGCACTTCGATACCGATTTCGGCAAGCGCCTCGGGGTTCATGTACGAGCGCGCCCCTGTGCCTAAAAACACGATGTGCTTGAGGCCTTTGCATTGTTTGGCGATCTCGACAGGCACCGAGGTGTGGTCGACAATCAGGATTTCGGCGTCACCCATGACGCCAGGGACCTGTTCGGGGGTAATGTCGGGTTGTTCGTTGACCAACAGCGCGATATCGTCGGGTTGGTGCAAGCGGCGCGCCACGTCGGCCAAACTGCCATTAGCATCGATAAATACAGCTTTCATCACGCAAAGTCCAAAAAGATACAATTTGTACATCATAACGGGGCTTTGACTCTTAAATGTACGTGAGGCCACATACAGAAGGATCTTCTTTGAGTAAACCAGAGCACGTTGTCATCATCGGCGCAGGGATCATCGGTGCGGCAAGCGCCTTTCATTGCCTGGGTGCGGGCCTTCAAGTCACCTTGATCGAGCCCGAAACACCCGGTGCCTCGCAGGCTTCGAGCTACGGCAATGCAGGTTGGCTCTCTTCGCACTCGGTTCTCCCACCTGCCTCACCCGGCATCTGGAAGCAAGTCCCCACCTGGCTAGCCGACCCGCTGGGGCCCCTCTCGGTGCGTTGGCGGTATTTTCCGCGCGCCTTACCTTGGCTGATACGCTACCTGGCCGCAGCCTGGACCTATCCAAAAATCGAACGTACCGCGCACGCGCTGCGCAGCTTGTTGGCTGGCGCACCAGAATTACACCAACACATGGCGCAGCAAGCCGGTGTCGGTGAACTCATTGCGCGCAGCGGCTTGCTGCACGCTTTTTTATCGCGCGAGCACTTTCTGCTAGATGCCAAGGCTTGGGCGATTCGCCGCAAAGAAGGGATCACCTGGCAAGAGCTCGATGCCGTCGCCCTGGCGAAACTTGAGCCAGATCTTGACCCCAAGTACACCTTTGGCGTCTTCGTCGCCGAGACCGGCAGCTGCCGCAACCCCGGCGACTACACCGCAGCCTTGATTCGCCACGCACAGACTCGCGGCGCCACCTTGTTGCACGCCCGCGCAACGGGCTTTCGCATCGAAAACGGCTCACTCAAAGCGGTATTGACCGAAAGCGGTGAGGTGTTGTGTGACAAGGCCGTGATTGCGGTAGGCGCGCGCTCGAAGGCCTTTGCCGCCATGGCGGGCGATCACGTTTCGCTAGAAACCGAGCGCGGCTACCACGCGGTCGTGACTGGCGTTGACGTCGGCTCACGCGTACCCACCATGTTTGCCGACTGTAAAGTGATCGTCACCCAAATGAATCGGGGGCTGCGGGTCGCCGGTCAAGTCGAAATTGCAGAGGCTGACGACACGCCCAACTGGCGCCGCGCCGAAATCTTGCGCGATCACTTGCTGGCCTTGTACCCCGCCCTGCCACGCGACTTAGCGCCCGAGCAAATTCAAATTTGGATGGGACGTCGGCCCAGCACCCCAGACGGACTGCCTTGCCTTGGGCTCGCCTCTGGCTGCACAGATGTGATTCATGCCTATGGCCATGGTCATATTGGACTGGTAAGCTCGGCTAGAACTGGGCGTAATAGTGGCTCAACTGGCTGCGGGCCACACACCCGAAATCGATTTGAGCCCCTTTAGCCCAACGCGCTTTAGCTGAAGCCGAGCTAACCTCGAACACGCCAACACCGAGATCAGCCCGAACGTTTCAGATCGTACGACGGCATTAAAAGCCCAAGATCTGCACGAGGCTTCGAAATTTGCACCACGACAGTAAAATGACGAGATGAATATGAACGTTTCAGACTTGCACGACGACAGTGAAGACGCCGAATATACGTCGGCCGAACGTGCGAAAGCCGCCAAAAAAAGCACTTGGGTCAGCGTGGTCGTCAATATCATTTTGTCTGTCACGCAGATCAGTGTGGGTATTTTTGCAAAATCGCAGGCCTTGATCGCCGACGGCGTGCACTCGCTTTCAGATCTGATTTCTGACTTTGTCGTTCTCTTTGCGAGCCACCATAGCCAAAAAGATGCAGATGAAGATCACCCCTATGGCCATCAGCGTTTTGAAACGGCAGCCTCACTCGTGCTGGGAGGATTACTGTTGGCCGTGGCGTTTGGCATGCTTTGGTCGGCCTTTGAAAAGTTAAAAGACCCGCATGCCATTGACTCTGTGCATAGCGTTGCCCTGTGGGTCGCCGCCTTAGCCCTCGTCGCAAAAGAAACGCTGTTTCGCTACATGCTGCGCATAGCCAAAGCAGTCAAGTCCAGCATGCTCGTCGCGAACGCCTGGCATGCGCGCTCAGATGCTGCCTCGTCGTTAGTGGTGGCGGTGGGCATTATCGGTAACCTACTTGGCTACCCGATTTTGGATCCAATTGCTGCACTGATTGTTGGGTTGATGGTGGGCAAAATGGGCTGGGATTTTGGCTCTGACGCCTTCCATGACTTAATGGATCGCTCGGCCAACGACAAAGAGGTTCAAGCAATCACTGAAACCCTGTTGCAAACTCCCGGCGTATTGGGCGTACATGATGTGCGTACCCGCAAAATGGGCGATATGATTCTGGTCGACGCCCACATTGAAGTCAATGCGTTTCTAACAGTTGAAACCGGACACGATATTGGCTTAGCGGCACGACATGCTGTGATGCAGCGCCATCGCGTACTCAATTTACTAACGCATATTGATCCGGTGCCCTCAAAAACAGATCCAAAAGCGACCGCAACAAAGATCGCGACCTAAGCATAAATTATTCTGAGAAAGATCTTTTCTGCTTTCCCTTTGAGTGCTAATTGACCTCTCTCAGTGCCAGAACGCAAATGTGAACCTAGCCAAATAAAAATGAAAGATTCTCTTGCTCAAGCACGCCGCACTTTATTTGAAAAAATATGGGATCAGCATGTCGTCATGCCGCGTCCCACCGGGCCGTCATTGCTTTACATCGATCGTCATATTATTCATGAAGGTTCGTTTCACGCCTTCAAAGATCTGCGTGCGCGTGGCCTGACGATTCGTAACCCCCAACAAGTGTTCGGTGTTGCTGATCACTACGTGCCAACCACTAGCCGCGACCCCAGCGATGCCGTCACCCAAGAGATCAAAGAAGTGATCCTCAAGTTCGACGACAACATGAACTGGTCTGGTGCACACTATTTTTCTATCAAAGATCCGCAACAAGGCATTGTTCACGTTGTAGGTCCCGAACAAGGCATTTCGTTACCCGGCTCTATCATCACTTGTAGCGACAGCCACACATCTACACATGGTGCAATGGGCGCGATGGCATTTGGCGTTGGGCAGTCAGAAAGCATGCACATCATGGCGACCCAAACGCTTTGGCAAACTAAGCCCCTTCAGATGCGTGTCGAGTTGACCGGCAAACCCGCTGCGGGTGTAAGTGGCAAAGATATCATCCTAGCTGTGATTGCTAGATTGGGCGTCGCAGGCGCAGTGGGTTACGCCATTGAATATGCGGGCAGCGCTTTGAAATGGTTATCGCTCGATGAGCGCCTGACGATATGCAATATGACTATCGAGGCCGGTGCGCGCTCGGGGCTGATCGCCGCCGATGATCTTGTGTTTGATTATTTGTATGGACGCAAGTTTGCGCCCCAAGGCTCCGCCTGGGATCAGGCGTTGCAGGCCTGGAGGCAATTGCCGTCTGATGACGGCTGTCACTTTGATCAAACCCTGAATATCGACGTCTCACAACTATCGCCCATGCTCACGTGGGGTACCACACCAGATACCGGGGTCGCGATTGACGGCGTGATTCCAGATCCGTCAGTCCTGACAGATCCTCACGCCAGACAAGCGGCCTTGGCCGCACTGACCTATATGGCTCTGGCGCCAGGTACCGCCTTAAGCACGATCAAAATTGATCGCGTATTTATTGGCTCGTGCACCAATAGCCGCCTCTCTGACTTACGCCTCGCTGCCGACATTCTGCGTGGACGACGCGCCGTGGTACCGGGCATCGTAGTGGCAGGTTCAATGTTGATCAAACAAGCAGCCGAAGCCGAGGGCTTAGATAAAGTTTTTCAAGCGGCGGGGCTTGAATGGCGCGAACCGGGTTGCTCAATGTGCGTCGGCATCAACGGCGACTTGGCTTTGCCAAATGAACGGGTCGCATCAACCTCTAACAGAAACTTTGTGGGGCGCCAGGGCCCCGGGGTGCGCACGCACCTTGTCAGCCCAGCCATGGCCGCGGCCGCGGCAGTCACGGGTCACTTTACCGACGTACGAACCTTAATGGGTCAACCATAATATGCAAGCCTTCACGCACTTACGGGCGCTCGCCGCCCCTCTCGAGGGGCGTAACGTCGACACAGATCAGATTATTCCGGCGCGCTTCTTAAAAAAGAACCGCGATGCGTTTTATAAAAATTATTTATTTCATGATCTTCGCTTTGATGAACACGGGGCACCAAGACCCGATTTCATCCTCAATCGTCCGCCGTTTAAGGGCGCGCAAATTTTGGTTGCAGACGAAAACTTCGGTTGCGGTTCGTCGCGCGAAGGCGCTGTCTATTGTTTGGCTGATTATGGAATTCGCGCCATTTTGGCACCCAGTTTCGGTGATATCTTTTTCAATAACTGTCTGAAAAATGGTTTGTTACCGGTTCGACTTGACGCCAAAGTTTTAGCTGCGATTCGACAGACGTTACTGAAATCAACCGAGACCAATGACTCAGCCCGCGACATTACGATTGATCTAGCTGCCTGTACAGTCAAAGCCCCGGGCCTAAATGCGCCGCAAATATTCACGATGGATCCCTTCTGGCATGAATGTTTGCTCAAAGGTGTGGATGAACTCGCCTTGACCTTGAGCTATGCTAACGACATCGAAAACTTTGAACAACAGCATCGCAGCGCGCATCCTTGGCTGGCGAGCTGACTGATCAAACTACCGCCATCCATCCTTGGCTGATAGCTTGAATGATTGACCGATAGCCATTCTCGTTTAAACGACAACAGCACAACGCTCATCCTTAGCAGACACATTGAATCCTCACACTATGACACTTCCTTTAAGCGGCCTACGGGTCATTGAACTTGGGCAACTCATCGCCGGTCCCTTCGCTTCAAAAATGCTAGGCGAATTTGGTGCAGATGTGATCAAGGTTGAACCCCCAGAAACCGGTGATCCCTTGCGCATCTGGCGCATGCTGCATGATGGCACTTCGGTTTGGTGGGCTGCACATGCGCGTAACAAACGCTCGATTACGCTGAATCTGCGCGAACCCGAAGGCCAAGACATCATTCGTCAATTGGCCAAAGATGCCGATATTGTGATTGAAAATTTTCGCCCCGGTGCCCTCGAAAAATGGGGCATCGGCTTCAAAGACTTGCATGCCATTAATCCTAAATTAATCATGCTGCGAGTGTCAGGCTATGGGCAGACCGGCCCCTATAAAGATCGCCCTGGGTTTGGTGTGATAGGCGAAGCGATGGGCGGTTTACGCTACCTCACAGGCGAACCGGGACGCCCTCCGGTGCGCACCGGCGTTTCGATTGGCGACACCTTATCGGGTTTGCATGGCGTGATCGGCGTCTTGATGGCCTTGCGCCACCGCGAGCAACAAGGCGGTGTCGGGCAAGAAGTTGATGTCGCGCTGTACGAATCTGTTTTTAATATGCTTGAAAGCGTGTTGCCTGAGTATTCTAAGTTTGGTGCAATCCGTCAACCTTCGGGCGCGAGCATGCCAGGCATTGCACCCACCAACGCTTATTTATGCAAAGACGGCAAATACGCATTGATTGCCGGTAATGGTGACAGCATCTATAAACGGTTAATGGAAATGATTGATCGTGCAGATTTAGCAAATGATCCAAAACTCGCTCGCAATGCCGGACGTGCCGAGCACGCTGATTTAATCGACGCTGCAATCTCGGTTTATACCGCGCAACATTCACTCGATGACGTCTTGACGGCCATGAACGCTGCCGGCGTGCCAGCCGGTAAAAGTTATGATGCCGCAGATATTGCAAACGATCCACACTACCAAGCGCGTGACATGATTTTGGATGCCACCTTGTCCGATGGCTCGGTGGTGAAGGTTCCGGGCATCGTACCTAAGCTTAGCAAAACACCGGGGCAAATCACACGGCCTGCACCTGAGCTCGGGCAGCATACGGCCGAAGTTCTAGAGTCGCTAGGGATCAGCGCCTCGCAACAAGCCGACTGGAAAGCACGAGGTGTGATTTAAAAGACGTGCACCTCAAACTCACCCAACCCGGCAACGTGCCCAATCATTTTGTCACCCTTGACCACCGCGCCCACACCTTCAGGCGTACCGCTAAAAATCAAATCGCCGGCTTTTAATTCAAACAAGCCTGACAAGTAGGCAATGCTCTCTGGGATGTTCCAAATCATTTGCGACAGGTCGCTTGTCTGCTTTTGAATACCGTTCACTGAGAGCGTGATACTGCCCTGCGATAAGGTGCCCGTGAGCGCGCGAGGATGAATCGGGCCAATCGGGCCAGAGGCATCAAAGCCTTTGCCGATTTCCCAAGGGCGGCCTTGTTTTTTGCATTCGTTTTGCAAATCACGACGCGTCATGTCAAGGCCGAGTGCATAACCAAACACGCAGTCGTTAGCCTGATCGACGGGGATATTCACGCCGCCACTGCCCAGCGCGACGACAAGCTCCATCTCGTAGTGCAAGTTAGCCGTTTTAGAGGGATACGGGATTTGACCTGGTTTGCCTGCTGGGATCGCCACTAAGGCATCGGCTGGCTTACAGAAAAAGAAAGGATCTTCACGGCCGGTAAAGCCCATTTCTTTTGCATGTTCAGCATAATTACGGCCGACACAGTACACGCGTCTAACCGGAAACAATTCATCGCTTCCCATGATTGGCAAGCCAACGACACTCGGTGCTTCTACTGCATAGGTGCTCATGTTTGAATCCTGATCTGATAAATAACAAATTAATTTTTTATGTAACCACCGCCGCGTGGGGCGAGTGGTGGTAAGCGTCTTGTAGGCGCGCCACTACCTGAATCGAGCGGCATTAAGATTTTGCAGCTTCGCCACTGCTTGAGGCAAGGGGTGGCACCGAGGGGCTTGTGTGCTCACCGCTGACTTTAGTAAGTGGCGATACAGACGAGTCGGTGTATTCACCACTCTGTGTGACAGGCGGCGAAGCTGACGCGTTTGCCGTCTCGGCGGGCGCGCCGGGGCCAGCGTATGAGGACACGGCAGCGGGCTCTCCCAAATGAGCGATCGGGGCACTGTCAAAATAGTCATCAAATTCATTGGGCGGCGATGGCGTGTATACACCTGAGGCAGAAGCTCCTTGAACATCGGTGCCGCCAGAGGTGGTCCCTGAGCCAGACACGTCTTTGGCCCAATCTACCGGAAACCCACTATCCGTTAAGTAAGCTAAGCCCTCGGCGTGAAATACGCCAGGATCTGAATCAACATCCGCTGCAGGTAGGTGAGAGTCAGCGAGTAGCACGGGCAAAACGGTACCAACTGCCGTCGCTAAACGCCACTGCGTAGCTGCCTCTTGGGGCCGCTCGAGCTTATCGAACAAACTGGCCAGTAACGCATGCACACGCGCATCGCTGCGACGCGCCAAACTACGGGTGAGATACCGCTCAGCCTGACCCCATAGCTGGCCAGATAAACAAAGATTGCCCAACGTGGTCAATAGCTCTGGCGCTTCGGGGGTCTTGAGCAACCAGCCTTCAGTTTTTTCGAGTCGACGAGCCACCTGCGAGGGCTCGCAGCGTGCGTACGCCTCAAGCAACCGCGAATCGAGTTCGCGTTCAAGAGCGGCCTCGAGAATCTTTGAGGCCTCTTGCGACTGCCCCGCAGCCTCAAAAGCCGCAGCCCCAGCCAAAGCAACCTCTGGCAGTGTACGCTCGTCTGATTTCAGATCTTTCCAGATTTTTTGCCAATCGCCCGAGTGCAAGGTTTCACGCAAACGCGCAGCCGCCGCGGTTTCAATCAACGCACGCGCCTCGATCACCGGTAAAGCTTTACGCCGACTTAAAGTACGCGCCAACACAAACACCTGATCCGAGCGGCCAAGTTGACGATACGCACGCAACAGCAAACGCAAGGTGTGTACGTGTCGGGCACCGGCTTGCTGGAGCGGCAAGAGCACATCAAGCGCCTGCTGGGCCAACCCTTGATCCAAATACAAATCAGCAGCGGCAGTTGCCACGGCCTCACTCAGGCCAGTATCTTGCCCCGCCTTGTCTTTGGCGAGCGCCAGTAATTTATCTCTTCTAAGGTACTCACCCAAGGCATGCGCCGCGCGCGCGGCCGATAAGCCGGCTAACACTTGGCGATTGGCGCTGCGCGTTTGGTCTAAAAGTTTGGTGAGATCTTTTTCGGCGTTTGAGTAGCGCCCTTCAAGCAGTTCAGTCCAACCTTGCTCAAGAAGTTCGTGATCACGCCGCACTTGTCTGCGACCATGCCACTCGCGCACCCGCATGGGAATATTGGTAAACCAAGAGAGCGTACGTAACGCAATGTACAGAAAAACGAAACTCGCGACCAGCACCAACACAGCAAATGCAAACGACACCTGAATGCGCCAGGTGTTTAACATGATCAAAACTTGACCTGTATTTTCGCGTAGCGCGACGGCTAGCACCACGGCAACCGTGATTAAGAGCAGCGTCCAGAACCAAGTCCGCATACTTAATTCTCGCTTTTGTTATTGGGCTCTTGCAAACGCACGGCCTCGAGAGCGGCAATACTATCGCTCATGTCGGGCAGCGCCGCAGAGACCGGTACAGCAGCAAGCTCACGTAACAAGCGAAGCGCTGCTAACGTGTCGACCGCTTTAGGGTCGTAACGGGCAGCCAACGAAGCCTCGATACTCGCGATTTCGGCGCGCCAGACTGAGGGCTGATGCATGAGCAATGCCATCTGCGCCGTCAACACTCTGGTGCGTAAGTTTGCGCGCAGCTGCGCACCTTGTTCGGGTGACATCAGTAACGCGTTGGCATCTGTCACGCGCTGAATGCTCACAACACTTGCTAATTCTTTGGCGGCGAAGACTACCACTGCTTTAGACCATACAACGGTCTTGCGCCACGCGCTATCCCACCAAGCCTCGGCGGAGGGAGGGGGCGTCGTCGCAGTCGTCGATGCACCCGCTTGCGTCGTCTCAACAACTACAACGGCAGCCTTTTGTGCGGCATCCGGTGAACCGCCGGTTGGCTGAGCTGTCGCTGACTGTGATGCGGCTGGTTGCACTAGGGCTGGTTGCTTAGCGGCGACAGACTGAGCCGCCACACTAATCGCCGCGACTTTAGGTACCGCGGCATCAGGCACCAACAACGGTGCGCGACCGATTAAGGTGGCTAGGGTTTCAAGTCGCACTGAAAGCGCACTGACGTCAATCAGCGGCACCGAGCGCAAACGATCGAGGTCTGCACTGATCGCACGTCGCACAGCTGCGAAACGCGGCCGATCAGCACGCACCAGCGTTGATAGTGCGGTTTCAAGCGCCATCACTGCATTATTGACATTGCTAGCCAAACGCAACTGCTGACTGGCCAAGGTCACGAGACGATCGATGTCATTTGCAAGCATCGAGTCTTCCATGCCTTTATTGAAGCTAGCCCACGCCTCTTCGAGCCCTTCATACTGACCCTTTGCCTCAGAGAGTGACTGCTGAAGGTTAACGATCAGCTTGGCCTGCCCCTCAACGAGGCTGAGTGCCAGCTTGGCTTCACGTTTGGTTTCAATTAACTGAGCCGTAAAATCTTGCACCTGGGTGGCGACTTCGCGCCCCGTGCGATCAAAACGTTTTTGCGCAAACCAGGCCCAGGCTGCGATCATCACGGCAAGCAATAAAAAAACGAGCATCAACGTGACCGACCACGAGGGGCCAGTCTTTTTGCGCCGAAACCGTGAGGCGGACTCTGGAGCGGTGCTAGCAGAGGCCGACACTGGCTTAGCCTGCTCGGCTGGGGCTGACGGCTGGGGCGAAGAGGTGGGTTCTGTCATACCTGTATTGTAGTCGTTGCCCCGCTTAAACGTGCATTTTCAATGCATTAAGTCTGTTTAAGCTGACTAACAATTTGATCAAAACACAACACAATGGCTTCATCCTCGGGGCTTGCCACAGCGTGACAGAGCTGCCCGAACTCGCGCCCAAGGGCTTTGCCAAGAACCGGTCGCAGGCGCTCGTGCGTGAAGATAAATGCAGACCGTTCGAACCATGGCAGCAGCTTCAGCTCAGCCAGTTTTTGCACAATGGCTTCGATACCATGAGCGCTCGTCAACAACCAAACCGCCTGCCCCTCTGCAGCCGCTTGCGCGCGCAGCGATAGGCACAGCGGCTCTGGCCATGACGCGATCTCGCGCTGATAGGTTTGCTGCACAGTGACGGCAATGCCCAAGGCTGCGAGTTTCTCGCTGAGCCACTCACGTCCGTCTTGCCCCCGCAAAATCAAGACGCGACGCGGTAAATTGGGTTCAGCAAGAATAAGTGGCCAAAGCGCCTCAGAGTCTTGCGAGGCGGCACCCTCAGGGTGCAACACCGTTAAATCCGCACCGAAGGCGCGTTGCACCCCCCCAGCTGTCACGGGCCCCATACACGCGGTCTGAACTTGACGAGGCCACACAAAATTTTCGGGGAGTTGCCGTTTGTAACCCACCACCGCCGCCCGGCTCACAAAGACCACCAAGTCAAACGCTTCTGGGCGAGGCGACACGCCTGCAGGCAGCGACGGGACCGATTGAATCTCGAGCGCGGGGCATTCGAGCACAGACCAACCCCGTTGACCCAGGGCCCGCACAAGTGCCGTGTTGCGCCCGGCCGGTCGAGTCAAAATCGCAGTGGCGTGAGCGTGTGTCATGAACCCTAAGGGGGACCGGGCTCGTTCTTCGCGGCCAGATTCGCCAAAATGACCGAAGCGCCCTGCCCACGCAAATCTTGAGCCACCTGCCAGCCTAGACTTAAGGCCTCTAGTGCTAGGCCGGCCGCCTGCGCTCTGTAAATCGTTTTACCGTCGGGCGTAGCGACGAGGGCTCGAATCGTCAACTGCTGGCCTAGGATAGACGCGTAGGCCGCCAAAGGCACCTGACAAGAACCCCCCAAGGCCCGAGACACAGCGCGTTCGGCTAACGCACAGGCGGTGGTTTCGTGACAAGAAAGTGGTGCCAGAATTTCAAGTAAATCAGAACGTCGTTTTAAAATTTCAAGGCCCAACGCACCTTGCCCGGCAGCAGGCAATGAGTCTTCGACAGCAAGGCAATGGCGAATCCTTTGCGCCAACCCAAGCCGCTCAAGACCAGCGGCGGCCAAAATAATCGCAGAATAGCCACCTGCATCTAGCTTGGCCAAACGAGTATCCAAGTTGCCACGCAAAGGCTCAATCTTGAGTTGCGGAAACCGCGCGCGCAACTGCGCCTCGCGCCGCAAGCTTGAGGTGCCCACGACGGCCCCCTCGGGTAAGTCGGCCAGCGTCGCAAAATGGTTTGACACAAAGGCGTCTCTGCAATCAGCACGTGCCAAGATCGTTGACAACTCAAACGGGGCTGGCATGTCAACCGGCATGTCTTTCAGCGAGTGCACCGCAAGGTCGGCTCGACCATCGAGCAGTGCATTTTCGAGTTCTTTAACAAACAGGCCTTTACCACCCACCTTTGAAAGGCTGCGATCCAAAATCTCATCACCACGGGTACTTAATTTTAATAAATCGACTTGCATCTCTGGATACAAGAGGCGCAACCGAGCCTGAACATGCTCAGCCTGCCAAAGGGCAAGTCTGCTGGCGCGCGTGGCGATCGTCAAATGGCGAGGGATCAATCGGAACAAACCTTTAACGCAGATAATTAAAAATCACGGTCGCAATAATTCCGATGGCGGCGAGCAACATCAAACGTTGCAAAAGTGTTTGGCCGCGTTGCGGTGGCGAGGGTTGTGGCGTTGTCATCGATGACATCCAAAGAGATTCGAACAACTCAATTTGAACACGGACAGCAAAAAAAAACCGACCCGCTGTAAAAGCAGGCCGGTGCTTGGTGCTTGAAACGTTGAAATCTAGAGAACTGATTTCAGCAACTTGCCCATTTCAGAAGGGTTTTTAGTCGTACGAATACCGCAAGCTTCCATGATTTCAAGCTTAGCGTCAGCCGTGTCGGCCCCACCAGAAATCAGTGCGCCAGCATGCCCCATACGTTTACCAGCGGGTGCTGTCACGCCAGCGATAAAGCCAACCATCGGCTTTTTCATGTTCTCTTTTGCCCACAAGGCTGCGTTGACTTCATCGGGACCGCCGATTTCGCCGATCATGATGACGGCATCGGTATCAGGATCGTCGTTAAATAACTTGAGCACATCAATGTGCTTCAAGCCATTGATTGGATCGCCACCGATACCCACCGCACTAGACTGACCTAAACCGAGTTCAGTGACTTGTGCAACAGCTTCGTAGGTCAGGGTACCCGAACGACTGACGATACCCACACGACCTTTACGATGAATATGACCGGGCATGATGCCGATCTTGATTTCGTCAGGCGTAATTAAACCTGGGCAATTGGGGCCTAACAAAAGCGTTTTGCTGTTCATTTTCGCCATGCGGTACTTGATCTCAAGCAAGTCACGGACGGGGATGCCTTCGGTGATGCAAATGACCAAATCGAGTTCGGCTTCGATGCCTTCCCAGATGGCTGCAGCGGCACCTGCGGGCGGCACATAGATCACTGAGACGTTAGCGCCAGTCTCTGCCTTAGCATCTTTGACCGAGGCAAAAATCGGTATCCCTTCGAAGTTTTCGCCGGCTTTTTTAGGATGTACGCCCGCCACAAAAGCAGCTTCGCCATTGGCATAAGCGCGCGAGGTACGCGTATGGTATTGACCTGTTTTACCTGTAATACCTTGGGTAATAACTTTTGTATCTTTGTTAATCAGAATCGACATATCAGTATCCCTGGCAGAATTATTTAGCCGCCGCGACAACGCGGGTTGCGGCATCAGCCATTGTGTCGGCGCTGATAATAGGCAGACCCGAATCGGCTAGCATTTTCTTGCCCAACTCTTCGTTGGTACCTTTCATGCGAACCACCAACGGCACGCTTAAGTTGACGGCTTTGCACGCCGTGATTACACCTTGTGCAATCACATCACAACGCATGATGCCGCCAAAAATATTGACCAAAATGGCCTTGGTGCCTTTATTACTGAGCATGATCTTGAAGGCTTCAGTGACGCGCTCGGCTGTCGCACTTCCACCGACATCCAGAAAGTTGGCAGGCTCGCCACCAAACAACTTGATCGCATCCATGGTTGCCATTGCCAAGCCAGCGCCATTGACTAAGCAGCCAATATTGCCGTCAAGCTGAATGTAGGCCAGTTCGTGCTTGCTGGCTTCGATTTCGGCCGGATCTTCTTCGTCAAGGTCGCGATATGCGACGATTTCAGGATGACGAAACAACGCGTTAGGATCGAAATTAAATTTGGCATCCAGCGAAATGATGTCGCCCTTACCATTCAAAATCAAGGGATTAATTTCAGCCAGTGAAGCGTCGGTATCCCAATAGGCTTTATAAAGCTTTTGAAACTCGGCCGCAGCCTTCGTCACCGAGGCCTCAGGTACGCCAATGCCGCGTGCCAAGGTCTGTGCTTCAACATCGGTCAAACCAACACCTGGGTCCACAAAAACCTTGAGGATTTTTTCGGGGTGGTGTTCAGCCACCTCTTCGACGTCCATCCCGCCCTCGCTTGAGGCCATCACGCACACGCGTTGCGACCCACGATCGGTCACAATGCCTACGTAGTACTCTTTTTTGATGTCGGCGCCCTCTTCGATCAGCAAGCGGCGCACTTTTTGGCCCTGTGGGCTTGTTTGATGCGTAATGAGCTGCATACCAAGGATTTCGCTAGAAATCTTGCGAACCTCTTCGATAGAGCGTGCGAGCTTGACGCCGCCGCCTTTACCGCGACCGCCCGCATGAATTTGTGCTTTCACGACCCAGACTGGGCCCCCGAGTTTTTCGGCGGCCGCAACCGCTTCATCAACACTAAACACCGGAATGCCACGTGGCACGACTACACCGAACTGACGCAGCAACTCTTTGCCCTGATACTCGTGGATTTTCATAGGAATCCTGAACGTTAGAAAAAATAAAACACGTAAAAGTTAACTTGGCTCAAACGATTTAAGCGATTTACACGATTTGAACAGACTATTTCTCAGCAACTTCAGCGCCAATCACCTCGGGCGTGACGTACCACTGAGGATAGAGTTCTTTCGTAATCGGACCGTCAAGACGCCAGGCCGTACAGCCGCCTAGCTGATAAGGTCGTTTAGTGGGATCGGCCGCATTGCGGCGTTGCCCTGACATCGTTTGCACTGCTGCAGTGGGCAATACTGCCGCCAACTCTGTCAGGTGGGTACAGCCAGCGGTACGGCTAAAACGTTCTTTAACCTGCTGTCTGAAACTTTTAAGAAGGTTCATACCAATCAAATCACGGTATTCAGTTGCGATTGAGGAGCAAGTCTCACCAAAAGGCGCGGCATCGTACGCTGCCATCGCATCCAGGATATTAAAGCTGCTGTCAATCGTGATGCGCAGGTGCATGTGATGAAACGCCTGCCCAACTTTTTGCTCGCTGCCATCGCGTTTGGTATAGCTGAAGGCCTTTGAGTCGATTAATTCAGCCTCGACATCCCAGAGACCGTCTTCACGCTCAAAGGAATGAACCTGGATTGAGCGGTTGTGCATGGGCTTGCGAGGATGAGCGGATAACGGCAGAGGCATACGAGATGGGCTTGTCAAATGACACAGTGCAACAATGCCTAAAAGTATAGCGCAACAACGACAGATCACCTAGAGGTGCTTCGGCTTAGGGATGCGTCAGTCAAGTCTCAAACTCGGGCGGATCTTTGAGCACGCGGTGAATCACCTCGTGTGAAAAGCCGCGAGAGGCTAAAAACCGCCCCTGGCGAGCATACTCAGTCGTATTTTGCGGAGGACCGCTAACACTAAATTTTTTTTGCCAAACACTTTGAGCACGCTCAAGCTCAGAATCTTTGAGCTCAAGCCGCACCTGAGCCACCTGCGTAGCCTCAATGCCTTGTTGCGTGAGTTCTTGAGCGATTTTGGCTAAACCTTGCTGGCCCGCTTTGCGATGCACAAAGCCTTGGACGAAGCGCTGGTCTGACTGCCAGCCCTCTTTAGCCAACGCATCAAGCAACGCGTTGAGTTCTTCTGGGCTTTGAGCGTGCACTGATAGCTTGCGGCTCAGTTCAACACGACTGTGCTCGCGCCGCGACAACAAACCAACGGCCCGGGCCCTGAGGGACAGGCCGGACCGCGGTTTGACGTGATCGGGTACCACTCGCACCGTTTCGAATTCGTCGCTCATCTGGTGAAATAGCCCAAGAATTACGGAACCAGCGAATCAAAGAATCAAAGAATCAATGCATCACTCAATCAATGAATTAAAGATCATCTTCGGACTCAGGTTCTGCAGCGACCGCTTTTGAAGCTTTGCTTGCAGCAGCCTTAGGAGTCGCCCCAGCGCTGGCTGTCGCTTCGGCAACCGAGGGAGTGCGCGCGACGACGCCAAGCTTTTCACGGACTCGGTTTTCAATCTCGACGGCCATGGCGGGATGCTCACGCAAATATTCGCGCACGTTATCTTTACCCTGACCGATGCGATCGCCGTTGTAACTAAACCAAGCGCCCGCCTTATCGACGATACCTGCAACAACACCCAGATCAATAATTTCGCCTTCGCGCGAAATGCCCGCCCCGTACATGATGTCGAATTCAGCCTGTTTGAAAGGTGGGGCGATCTTGTTTTTCACGACCTTCACGCGGGTTTCATTACCGACGACCTCGTCACCCTTTTTGATTCCGCCAATACGGCGAATATCCAAACGTACTGAGGCGTAAAACTTAAGTGCGTTGCCGCCCGTGGTGGTTTCGGGGTTGCCGAACATCACGCCGATTTTCATACGAATCTGGTTAATGAAAATCACCATGCAATTGGTACGCTTGATGCTAGCAGTGAGTTTGCGCAAGGCCTGGCTCATCAAACGCGCCTGCAAACCGGGCAGTGAATCGCCCATTTCACCTTCAATTTCAGCTTTAGGGGTCAGCGCTGCGACCGAGTCGATTACGATTAAATCGACCGAACCCGAACGTACCAGTGCATCCGTAATTTCAAGGGCTTGCTCACCCGTATCAGGCTGTGAAATCAGCAGATCAGTGAGATTTACCCCCAACTTTGAGGCGTACTGCACGTCAAGAGCATGCTCAGCATCGATAAAGGCGCAGGTACCGCCTACCTTTTGCATTTCAGCGATCACTTGCAAGGTCAGTGTCGTTTTGCCTGAAGACTCAGGGCCGTAGATTTCGATCACGCGCCCGCGAGGTAAGCCACCGACCCCTAGGGCGATGTCTAAGCCCAGCGAGCCAGTAGAAACGACTTGGATGTCATGTTCGACCTCGTTATCACCGTAACGCATCACGGATCCTTTACCGAACTGCTTTTCGATTTGCGCAAGCGCTGCAAGCAGTGCTTTGGCTTTTTCGGGGGAGCCGGCTTTGAGGGCTTTTTCGTCCATGACTATCCTTTAAGTAGAAATCAATAAAATAATTGTACTGTACATATAAACAGTATCGCAAGGTTTTTTTACAACAATTCTAGAAACTAGGGTTTACCCGATATCAGTGCTAACTTCGTAGGCAGATCCTAGATGCTATGACAGAATAGGTTCTCGTTGTTGTCACTTGGCTCTTTTCACCCATGCGTATTCTCATCGCAGAAGACGACAGTATTTTGACTGATGGCCTGACGCGGTCGTTGCGTCAGCACGGCTACGCGGTTGACACGGTCAGTGATGGTATCGCAGCAGACGCGGCACTGATGGCACAAGAGTTCGACCTGCTCATTCTTGATTTAGGCTTGCCCCGGCTCTCGGGCCTCAACGTATTGAGCCGGCTACGGGCACGACAATCCCGCCTACCTGTATTGATTTTGACCGCAGCCGACAGCATCGAGCAACGGGTCAATGGGTTAGATCACGGGGCCGATGACTACATGGCAAAACCTTTCTCGTTGTCAGAGCTTGAGGCGCGCGTGCGGGCCCTTGCCCGGCGTGGTGCCGGCGGCGGCGGTACGCTTTTGCGCCATGGCAAACTTGAATTCGATCAAACCGGCCGGGTCGCCTCGGTCAATGATCAACCGCTTGAGCTGTCCGCTCGCGAAATCAGTTTGCTTGAAATTTTGTTGACACGCAGCGGTCGGATGGTCAGTAAAACTCAAATCGTTGACCACCTGTGCGAATGGGGTGAAGAGGTCAGTTCAAACGCGATCGAAGTGTATGTACATCGCCTACGTAAGAAGCTAGAGGACAGCGGCGTCAAGATTGCAACCGTTCGCGGGCTCGGGTATTGCCTTGAACGTGAACCTTCGGCACCAGTCACTCAACGCTGAGGGACAAACGCCTTCAGACCTCGGCGGCCGTTATGCAAAACTCAAGCGCTATCCCTGCACGCACGCTGCCAATCAGTGAAGCTGACACGGCTCAACCGACAGAAGGCACAGAGGCGCTTGATGCTCCCAGTCGCCGCTCACTGTTAGGTGAGATTCTCGATTGGCTTCTTGCACCACTTTTTTTATTGTGGCCAATGAGTATTGCCATCACCTACGTGGTGGCTCAAAACTTAGCGAATGGTCCTTTTGACAAAAATTTAGCCAATGCCCTGCTGATTTTGGGGCAGCAGGTAGAAATTGAAGATAACAATGCTGTGTTAAAGATTTCGGCACCCGCGCGTCTGGCCTTACGCACACGAGAAAACGACGGTGTATTTTGGAAGGTCACAACGAGCAGCGGAGAACTGCTCGGTGGGGATGCAGAACTGCCCTCCCCTCAGCTCGCACCGACCGAGAAAAAAAATCACGTTTATTACCAAAATTACAACTTGCGAGATTTTGAAATCCGTGTGGCCTATTTATGGACCGATCTCAGTCGGCAAAACAGCGCCCCAATACTCTTGCTAGCGGCGGAGTCAGTGGATCAACGCACGCAGTTCGCCAACGATATTATTAAAGGTGTGATCTTTCCACAATTCTTGGTGCTCCCCATTGCAGCGTTTTTAATTTGGTTTGGCCTCTCAAGCGGCATCGCACCCATTAATGCCTTGCAAAAACGCTTACGTGCTCGCCGACCAGACGATTTGTCGCCAATCGATCAGCGTGCTGCACCATCAGAAATTGAGCCCTTGATTACAGCGATGAATCACCTGTTGGTCAGGCTCGAAGCCAATGTACTGACGCAACGGCGTTTTGTTGCCGACGCGGCGCACCAACTCAAGACACCGCTTGCTGGCTTGCGCACACAAGCCGAGCTCGCGCTGCGCAGTGACGTGCAGACGCAAACCCAAGCGAGTCTGATGCAAATTGTTCAAGGCACGCAACGTGCCACTCGATTAGTGAATCAATTGTTGTTAATGGCCTCGGCAGAAAATCCTAACAAACTCAAACTCAGCCCAACTGATCTTGTCGCGCTAGCGCGCGAACAGACGTTGTTATGGGTCGAGCAAGCACTCAGGCAAGGTCTTGACATTGGCTTTGAGGGCCCGGACCACCCCCTGCTCATTCAAGCGGAGCCTATTCTTTTAGCAGAGGCCATCAATAACCTGATTGATAACGCCTTGCGCTACACCCCAGCGCCTGGGCACATCACGGTGGCGGTGACCGAACGCTTGAACACCGTTGTGCTCTCGGTGCAAGACTCTGGTCCAGGCATTTTGCCCGAAGAGCGCTCTCGAGTCTTTGATCGGTTCTATCGAGTTCTGGGTGCTAAGGCGGAGGGCAGCGGTCTAGGACTTGCCATCGTCAAAGAGATTGCGCAACGTCACCGCGCCGATATCTGTGTCAGTGATTTTTCTGGCGATGAGAATGGTGCAACGGGTGCTCGTTTTGAATTGAGCTTCATTGCAAACTCTGGTCACGACGACTAAGCCGCTGTGCACCCTCACCCAAAGCGCGATAACTAATCCGCTGCGCACCTTCACCCAAAGCGCGATAACTTTTGCGCTGCGTACTTTGATCTCAATCCCGATGACGGTCCCCCTGAACACACACGCGCAAACCGATGCTTACACACCCAAAATAGGGTTAACGCCTAAGGGTAAATACGGGCTGTTTAAAGCAAATTAGGTTCGCAGTCAGACGAATTTTTAATTGTTACAGGCGTGTCAGTCACGCGTCAGATAAAGACCTTACATTAGCGAAAGTTAACAGCGATAACAGTCGCAGTTGAGCGCGCAAAAAGCTTTTGACGGAGACCTCAGTTGTTATTTATTTTGAACCTTCTGCAACTCATCCTATATATTGGACTTTGGGCTCTTGCCGGCCAAGGTCTTTTGTTTATTATTGCTGGCGCCAAGCGAGACACCAACTTGTTTTATCAACTTTTTGAAGTGATCAACAAGCCTTGGACTTTTTTAGCCGCGCTGATTTCTCCTAAACAAATCGCCACGCGCCATCATCCCTTTGTCGCGTTTTGTGTGGTGGCGGCGCTTTACCTCGCTGTGACAGTCGTCAAAATTGAGCACTGTGTGTCGGTTGGGGTGCAAACATGCAAATGAACATTGACTTTACGTGGCATTGGCATAAGTGGGCGGCCATTAGCTGTATCGTTGTTGGCGCAAAAAAGAAAGCGACTGATATTTTTTCAGACATGCTCGCGCGCGATCCCAAAGACATGTATGCCCTGTCGAGCCTCGCCCACCTAAAGGCTGAGACCGGCGATCAGGCCGGCGCAGTCAGTGTCTATCAACAGTTGGTGAGCGATGAGCGCGCTCCGATTTCGGCTTGGTTCAACCTGGGGTATCTGCAGCAAGAGCTGGGTCACCTGAGCGATGCAGAGTCTTCGTTTCGTCGTGCCTTGGCGCTTAACCCTAAGCTAGATCAGGCTTGGTATGGCTTGGGCTTGGTACTGATCGAACAAGGTCGCTTAGAAGACGCCACCGAGGCGCTCGAGCAAAACACCAAACTGCAACCGATGAGCCCGTACGCCTGGTATCAACTGGCGCGCGTTCACCTCGATCGCGGTGCACCCGATGCCGCCAAAAAAATTATCAAACATCTGAAGGGCTTTGAACCAAAATTCGCCGCGCAGCTTGAGCGCGAAACTGGATTATCTGTCTGAGGCTTTATTTGCGATTTTAGATTTTTAGATGTTTAGATGTTTGGATTTTGGGATTTTGGGATTTTGGGATTTTGGGATTTTTGGGATTTTTGGGATTTGGATTTTTAGATTTGAAATTTTAGATCTGAAATTTGAAATTTGAGATTTGAAATTTGAGATTTGAAATAGCTGGCTCTTTTTTGTCATTTGTAATTTGTCTTGCAACAACGCTTTTTTTATAGCTTTACTTTTTTAAGATCCGACGAGGCCTAGGCCGAGTCAAGACTGAGATAACCCAGAACAATCTGGCCTGTAAAAACGTCGAGGAGGCATCACCGTGCAATTAACCGAAAAACATCGGACCTACTGGCAAACAAATTTAAGGATCACATCGATCTTGTTGTTTATCTGGTTTGTGGTCACCTTTGTCGTGAGCTATTTTGCGCGCGACCTGAACTTCACTTTTTTTGGCTGGCCTTTTAGCTTCTGGATGGGGGCGCAAGGGTCCTTGGTGGTGTATTGCCTAATTATTTGGTTTTATGCCAATTACATGAACAAGCTCGACGTGCTGCACGGCGTGAGCGAAGACGAGGACGAATAACATGGCCGGAATGACACCTAACGAGGGTGGTGTGTTTGCATCAAACACCACTAACTCGTCGTTTAAAAAACAGCTTAATAAAGTTTATACCTGGTACACCGGTGGCTTTATTGCTTTCGTTGCTGTGCTGGCTGTTGCTGAACAGATGGGCCTGACCCGTGCCTGGATCGGTTATGTCTTTTTAGCAGCTACCGTCTTGTTGTATGCAGGCATTGGTTTCATGAGTCGCACCAATGACGCTGCAGAGTATTACGTTGCGGGTCGCCGAGTGCCCGCCTTGTATAACGGCATGGCGACTGGGGCCGACTGGATGTCGGCAGCCTCATTCATTGGTATGGCCGGTACGTTGTATTTAACTGGCTATAGCGGTCTTGCCTTCATTATGGGGTGGACAGGCGGCTATTGTTTGGTCGCGCTGTTTTTGGCACCCTACCTGCGTAAGTTTGGGCAATTCACCATCCCCGACTTCTTGGGCGAGCGCTACGACGGCAACCTGCCAAGGTTACTGGGTATTATTGCCGCGATCTTGTGTTCATTTACCTATGTTGTCGCCCAGATTTATGGCGTGGGGTTAATCACCACCCGTTTGTCTGGCGTGCCTTTTGAGATTGGTATCTTTTTGGGCTTAGGCGGCATTCTGGTTTGCTCGTTCTTGGGCGGCATGCGTGCCGTGACCTGGACTCAAGTTGCCCAGTACATTATCCTGATCATCGCCTACTTGGTGCCTGTGATTTGGCTCTCAGTCAAACAAACCGGCAATCCAATTCCACAGGCGATCTACGGCTACCAGCTTGAGAAGGTCACAGCAAAAGAAGCACAACTGCTGAAAGATCCTAAAGAGCTTGAAGTGATCGCTGCGTTTAAAAAACGTGCAGATGATGCCGACGCCAAACTTAAAAATGTGCCAGCCGCAATGGCTGCCGACAAGGCTGCAGCAGAAAAAGCTGTTGCCGGTTTGAAGTCGGCCAACGCGCCTAAAGCACAGCAAGACGCCGCTGCGAATGCCTTGGCAGCACTTCCTGCCACTGAGGCCGCCGCCCGGGCTCAGTACACCAGAGATAAAACAACCAATATGGCACGCACTGCACCGTTGGGTGGTATGCCACGGCATGCCAATCAGTTTGCAGGCGACCCGAACGGCGATGAAAAAGCCAAAACAGCGTTCGACACTTCGCGTCGTAACTTCTTGGCTTTGATTTTTTGCTTGATGGTTGGCACGGCCGCTTTACCGCACATTCTGATGCGCTATTACACGACACCTTCAGTCAAACAAGCGCGCGAGTCTGTGACATGGTCGCTGTTCTTCATTTTCTTGCTGTACTTCACCGCACCAGCGCTCGCCGTGTTGGTTAAGTATGAAATGTTCCATGTCTTAGTGGGTACGCCCTTTGATAAGCTGCCCGCTTGGATCTCACAATGGAGCACTGTCGACCCCAACCTGTTGTCAATTATTGACATCAATAAAGACGGCATTCTTCAATTAGGTGAAATCCGTATCGGTGGTGACATCGTCGTGTTGGCCACGCCAGAAATTGGTGGCTTGCCCTACGTGATCTCAGGTATGGTCGCTGCAGGCGGTTTAGCTGCTGCGCTGTCAACGGCAGACGGCTTGCTGCTGACGATTGCAAACGCTTTGTCGCACGACCTCTACTACAAGATGATCAATCCCAACGCACCCACTGCGCGTCGGGTCTTGATTTCTAAAATCTTGTTACTAGTCGTCGCTTTAGCTGCAGCCTATGTGGCAGCGCAAAAACCGGCGGATATTTTGTTCTTGGTGTCTGCTGCGTTCTCGTTTGCGGCTGCAGCGTTTTTCCCGGCACTCACTCTGGGTATTTTCTGGAAGCGTGCGAACAAATGGGGTGCAATCGTTGGCATGACCGGTGGTTTGGGCGTCACGTTCTACTACATGGTCACCACACAGCCCTGGCTGCGCGGTATCTTTGGCGTGACCTCGCCCATCGAGTTGTGGTACGGCATTCTGCCAATTTCTGCCGGCGTCTTTGGTGTACCGCTGGGTTTCGCGCTGATTATCGTCGTCAGCTTGTTGACCCCTGCCCCACGTAAAGACATTCAAGATTTGGTCGACCACGTGCGCTACCCAACGTTGCGCGGTGACTCTGCCAGATAGCCTGTAAGCGTTCAATCGCAACCGACCACCCAAGCATTTTTATGTAAGGGTGTCGTAAAAAAAGCCCCTAGGGGCTTTTTTTACGACTACTAAGCACCGCGCTAGGCCTTGGCAATGGATAATTTTCGACGTAAGCCCCGCAACACTGCACCTAACACCGGAATCTTTTCATAGAGTTCTTGCGCGGCATCCCAGTAGTCGCGATGAATCGTAATCAACCCCTGTTCGTCAAGAACGAAATGAGTGCCCCCCTCGATCGCGTAGGCCTTGCCGCGGAGCGTGAACAGAAAACGCCAGGTCATGAAAGCACTGGCAGAATCGATCAGCTTGCTTGTAATCACGAAGCGCGGCTCAACAAGTGTCTCGAACATGTGTTGGTACACCTGACGCACACTCGCCACTCCGCGCAAGTCATTGAACGGATCGCGAAATGTCGCGCTCGGGGCATACACCTCAGCAATACGCTGTAAAGATGTGGGGTTCAGGGTTTCAAACCACTCAGCCAACTCGTCAAAGCGTGCATGAAAAGACTGCATCACATTCCAGTCGTCTTATGTAAAAGAGCAAAGCGCAAGCGATCGGGCAGCATGCCAATGACTCGAAGGGCAAGTGAAAACGCCTTGGGGAATCGAATCTCAAAGTGCCCGCGCTCGAAACCAAGCATGATTGCGCGAGCGGCCGCTTCGGGCGTCATTAAACCAGGCATTTCAAAATCATTGGCTGAAGTCATAGGGGTTTGCACAAAACCAGGGTTGATTAAGTACACCGCAAGACCTTTTGGCGCCAATTCAAAATAAAGTGTCTCGCACAAGTTTTGCAAAGCTGCTTTGGTTGCCCCATAAATCAGCGCGCGCGGCAAACCGGTGTAGCCAGAGATACTGGCGATCAGAGACACCCCGCCATGACCTTGTGCTAACAACTGAGGCACGATCACTGACAAGCCGCGATAGACACTGACCACGTTCAGATCAAAGCTTTTCTCGGCCTGCTCGATATCAATTTGCCAACTATGTGTGGGGTCATAGCGTGCCGCACCCAGAATGACCAAGTCAATCTGACCTAAACGTTCTAAAACGTTCGTCAGCGCCGCTGGCCAAGCCTCAGTCTCTGTCACATCAAAGGGCACAACGCTCGCATTTGAATAAGGCGCGGCAACAATGGCGAGTTGGTCGGCGCGTCTTGCCGACAACGCCACGATTGCGCCAGCCTGCAAGAGGGCTTGTGCCAACGCTGCACCAATACCGCTTGAAGCCCCGACAAGCCAAACGCGTTTGCCCGTCCAAGAGGTGATCGGTGTATTCAGTGGTTTCATCATGGCCGAAGAGATGCGTGACTTATTGATGACATCAGCGTGAAATAAGCGACAAGCAATATGTTTGCTTTGATCACGGACAAAGAACTAGGTGGCGTATTCGTGGTCGTCATGAAGGATTCGGCGCGCCGCGCTTACGGAAAAATAAAGTGACTTCGCCAAGGTCTATACCAAACTTTGACATCGTTGATCGATTCATCATCGAGGACTCATCCATCTGCCACATCCAGTCATCAAAGTTCACTAGGTACTCTTTACCATCAACTGGCAAACGTAAGACGTAGGTCCAGCGTAAGGCATTACCCGACACGCGTCCGGTTGCCACACCAACGACATCGTCGGCCGTCCCCTGCCAGGTGCCGTCGGCCTGACGCTTGAGTGTCCAAACACGTCGTTGCTTTTCGCCGTCAGAATACGTAAAGCGCTCGTCTAATGTCCCCTCATTGGGGCTTACCCAGCTTGCTTGAATTTCGACATTGAAGCGGCGCGCCACTTCACCGCTGCGCTTTTGAAAGATGCCCCAAGCATCAATCGTGCCGTTAAAAAAAGTTGGTAGTTCGAGCGTTGGCTTTTCTGCCGCGTAGTGCGCAACATCAACACTTCCGCAAGCGGTCAATAACGCGGCAGTCGCCGAAGCGATCCAGGTTTTTAATCTCATCATGACTCCTTACGAGCATGGGCTCGCGTAAAAAAATGTTCAAAGGCGCTAGAAAATAAAACGCCCATCGCTATCAGCTTAAAAAACAAGGGTAACAACGTGTACAACAGACTCAGGGCTAACACCGAGTCTGTACGCCCGGGTTGATAATCAAACCATTGCAACGCAGGTAATGCCAGCCCCGCAGCCAACGCCAGCGCTAGCTTGCCGAGCAACACCCAAATCCCAAAGTACAACCCGGTGCTTTGACGATGGGTGGTCGGTATCGCATCGGCCAGTAGCGCGGGCGGTAACGCGACATCCGCCCCCAGTCCGGCGCCTGCCACCACGCACACCAGTCCATAAAAAAATATATCGCCAGCACCCACCCAATACGCGCACAACAATGACACCGCAGCCAGACCACTGCCGATCAGCCAAGCGGGCGCTTTGCCGATACGATCGGCAAGCATGACCCAAAGGGGCAAGGCCAACATGCCCGCTAAAAAATAGAGCCCTAAAAAGAGCCCAGCCTGTTCGGGCGACTGCACCACGTCAGCAATAAAGAACAACACCAAGGTTGCCGGCACTGCCACTGATATGGCGTTGAACAAATAAAACCACAGCACCCGACGTACCTCGGGCGGAGCCAAGGCCTCGCGCCAGTGCTGCAACGACTGTTTAGGTGCCGCTTGTGGTGCGGGCGACCAACGCAGTGTGCATCCCAGAAAAATGAGCAGCAGCGCAGCAAACAACCAAGCAAACCACTGATACCCAACCCGCGCGCCATGCTGTGCCACCCAAACTGCAGGCAACACCGAAGCCGTGACCACGCCTACCAAGCCAAAGGCCTCGCGCCACGCCGTGACGCGCGCCCTGCCGGCCAGATCATCGGTCAGTCGCGCCCCCCAGGTCAGGTAACAGACGCTTAGTACACTGTGCGCGCCGTACACCAACACCAGCGCACCTGCCAGCCAAACTAACAAACCCGCATGTGACCACGCAGGTGGCGTAAACAGCAGAACAAAACCAATGGCCAAGGCGCAGGCCGCAACAAACATCAACCAAGCCCAAGCGTTCTTTCTACCCTGTAAACCATCGACTAACCGTCCAAGCCAAGGGTCTTGCACGGCATCAAGTAGGCGCGTGGCAAACAACACCGCCCCCAGGGCAGCTAACTCAAGCCCCAGCACATCGCCATAAAACTTAGGCGAAATCATATAAATAGGCATCATCGACATGGCAAGCGGCAGACTCAGCGCCGAATAACCAAGCAGGCCAGACTTGTTCACCGTTTAGCGCCTAGTAGGGCTTGACGCAAATTGGGCTCGCTTGTGCGAGGGTCAAGCCAAATCGCAAAAAAATGCTTCGCTAACTCATCACTAATTCGCCCAGTTTGCCGCTCACGATGAAAAAATGTTGCTCCTTGCCCCGGTTGATACACGCCAGTAATCGTGTCGCCTGGAACGACATTAGGCAATACGCGTTCAAGTGCCTCACGCCATTGAGTATTTTGGGCGACCGGTACCTGAAGCTTTTGCATCTCGTCAAACGAGGCCTGCACTAACCGCTCACCCGCGATTTCACGCGAGTAGGTCAACGACAGTGCGAAGGGCTCATCCTGGGTGTAACGCCCAAGTGGGCCCCATAGGCGTGCCTCGTAAACTGAAAAACCGAAACGCGTAAACTGGCCCTGCCCCACTAATTGGGCGCCTGGCAAAAACGGCGTCGAGCCGCTCGCCACAGCCTGCGTGCAAAGCGCAGCAAGCATGAATACACTACAGATTACTTTGCGCAAAGTGTCCATTGTTTAACATCCGTTCGTTGTTCTCTAAATCCTGCTTCGCAGTACGCTAAGTACATCCGCCAGATGCGCACAAAGGCGTCGTCATAGCCTTGTTCGCGAATCGTTGAGATTGACTGTTCAAACTGCTGCGCCCAGCGCTTAAGTGTCTCGGCGTAATCTAGGCCAAAAGATAAATTTTCTTGTACACCGAGCCCGGCTGCTTCACACTCTTTCTCAAAGCGCGTCGGACTCGGAAGCATGCCACCCGGAAATATAAACTGCTGAATGAAATCAGTGCCGCGTCGGTAAGCGTCAAAGCGTTGGTCTTCAATATCGATGGTTTGCACCACCGCGCGACCACCAGGCTTGAGGCAGCGACTCAGCATTTGAAAATAACTTGGCCAATGCAACAAGCCAACCGCCTCGAACATTTCAATTGAAACGATATGATCGAATTGCTCGGGTACATCACGATAGTCTTGCAACCTCAAGTCAACCTGTTCGTGCAATCCGGCTTGAAGCATACGTTGTGTGGCCCACTCAAGTTGGGCATCTGACAATGTGACACCAACCACTCTCAAGCCACGCTGTGCCGCGCGCTCTGCAAAGCCGCCCCAGCCACAGCCAACTTCAAGTACCGTTTGCCCGGGTGTCGCCTGTAATTGGTTCAAGATGCGGTCGTATTTAGCGTCTTGCGCGTCTTGCAGCGTGCGCGTCATATCCCCTTCGAACCAAGCTGCCGAATACGTCATTGACGGATCAAGCCACAGTCGATAAAACGTGTTACCCACATCGTAGTGACTTAAGATGTTGCGTCGACTGCCACGACGGCTGTTGTCTTTCAGCACCCAGTGCGACAATTTCTTTAGCAACAATGCCCACCAGTGCCCGTCAACCGCCTCAGACACCTGCTCATTACGCAGCGCTAGTGTGAACAACGCCAATAAGTTTGGCGAATCTACCCACCCTCGGCGTAAGCTTTCAGCAAAACCGACATCACCTTGGCGCAAAATCAAACCCGCTGCGCGCCAGTCGTGCATGTGTAACTCGGCATGCAAGCTTGAGGTGGTCTGTCCGAAGAGCACGCTCGATCCCTGTGGGTCAACCAGCTTGAGCGAGCCGTGCGTCAGACGCTTCAAGAGTTTAATCAACAAGCGTCCAGACCAACGCAAGCGCGTCGAAGCGAACGAAAGCTGTTGTTCGTTTAAATTCATTTTCGAGCCGTAAAATTATGAGTGACTTCGTCGGTTGGCAAGGCCGGTATCGACCGGAAGGTTGCGCCGCGTCGCCAAAGTTTAAATGCTTGCACATGGATCCGTAACATCACCCCAAACGTCATCATGGGCATTGTCAAAAAAGCCGCCAACAGCGCAGGTGTGCGCAAGGGTTGGGGCTGCACCACAATTGCTGTACGCAACAAAGCTTGAGTCTCGTGCGTGCCCCGCGTCTCGTGCGCGCCTTGAGTCTCTTGCGCATGATCAAAATAATCAATTGCTAAGCGCGGCTGCCCTGCGCGCTCATCAAGCTCGAACTGGTAGCTTCCTTGTACGTCGCAAAAGGGCGATACGTGAAACACCTTTTGACAGCCCAGTTTGACGGTCGGGTCGAGCGGCCCTAGGTTTGGCGCAGTCAGTACGTATTGATGGCGCTGTCCAAAGGTATTATTCACTTCGGCCAACAGGGCTCGCAAGACGCCTTCGCGGTCATGCACCAGCCAAAAGCTGACGGGATTAAAAACGTAACCAAGCACCCTAGGGAAACACTGTAACCAAACCGCCCCCACCTCAAAGCGTACGTCGCTCGCCTCAAGTGTGCGTTTAAGCCATTGCATCAAGTCAGAGCCATCGCGTGGACCATGATCGCTGCTTCGAAAACTCACGGGCCGCGCACATTCAAAGCCAAACAGCCAACTTGTATATCGCGCAAGCTCAGTGGGGCGGTCGATCCGTAGGCGCAAACAAAAAACGCGGTAGACAAAGCGGTGCACAAAAGGGCGCAAGCGCGCGTGCATGACGCGTCCACGGCATAGCAAGAGCGCGCTCTCAGTCATAGACCGCCCGCCAAGGGGGCGCGACCCCAAAATCACGCGCAACGCGTAGGGCAGATTTCAAACCATCCTCATGAAAGCCAAAGCCGCTCCAGGCGCCGCAAAACCAAGTGCTTTGCTGACCTTGTAGCGCAGACAGCTCTCGCTGCGACACGCTGGCGGTTTGATCCAAGACTGGATGTTCGTACGCATAGCGCCCGAGCACTTTCGAGGCCTCTGGCGCTTGATGCGGGTTGAGCGTCACAATAACGGGCGTTTGAAAAGGCAAGGGCTGCAGTTGATTAATCAAATAACTGACAGCAACTGGCCGCTCAGCGCCCTGCCCGCCAACGGCCAAGTAGTTCCAGGCTGACCACACTTTTTTTCGCCTTGGCAACAAGGAGATGTCAGTGTGCAAAATCGCTTCGTTGGCCTGATAGCCAAAGCCCGCCAGCACACGTTGCTCGTCGGGCGTCGTATCGAGTAACGCGAGTGTGGTGGGTGCATGACAGGCCATCACGATCGCCTCAAAGTTCTCGACACCGGCGGCCGAGGTGACTGTGATGGCGTTGTCGCTACGCCGCACCTGCATCACGGGGCAAGCCAAACGCGCATCAGTGAGGCGTTTGAGCATTGCGAGCACATACACGCGCGAGCCACCGAGGATCGTTTTCCACTGGGGCCGATCGTCGATTTGTAGCAAACGGTGGTTTAAACAGAAGGCAAGAAAAGTTTCGGCTGAAAACTCAAGCACGGCACTCACAGGCGTGGACCAAATCGCAGCGGCCATCGGCAACAGATACCAGTCTTGCATCGTCTGACCAAACTTCTCACGCTTGAGCAGGCTGCCCAGTGTCATGGGGGTGCGTCTTGCCTCGAGCAGATAGTGCTCGGCTTGGCGATTAAAGCGCAAGATATCGCGCAACATCCCAAGAAACCTTGGCCGAAAAAGATTACTAGGCTGCGCAAAGACAGAACGTAAGTTTGTACCGGCCCACTCAATATCAGGCTCACGAATCGACACACCAAAAGACATATCGCTGGCATGAACCGGCACGCCTAAGTGCGCCAAAAGCGGCACCAAGTTTGGGTAGGTTACATCGTTGTGGACTAGAAATCCGGTGTCGACAGGATGCGTCACCCCCTCTAGCGTGACGTCAACTGTATTCGAGTGACCACCAAAATAAGCACCCGCCTCAAATAGCGTGACGCGATACTTGTCGGCCAATAGCCAGGCAGTAGATAGCCCAGCGATCCCGGCCCCCACCACCGCGACACGACTCCCTGGAGCAGGAGGCGTTGTTGAACCGGCGCGCAGAGCACCGTCAGCAGAGTGTTCGCCCTCAAAAAACTTGACGCGTTGGTCAACGGATTGGCTCACGCTGAGACACCCTCCGCCCCTAGCAACGCTTCACGCAACGCTGGGCGCTGCGTGCGCGGATCAAGCCAAATTGCTGAGAACGCACGTGCGAACTCTGGGTCAAGAATTGAACCGAGCGCACGATGGGCTGAGAAAAAATAGACGCCTTCGTCGGGCTTAAACCACCCAAACAATCGGTCACCGAGGCTGACATCAGGCACGATTGACTCAAGCGTCTGCCGCCAGTTTGCTGCCCGTGCCGCTTCGGGCGAAGCGAGTCGCTCGATTTCTTGAACAGTGATCGCCACAATCTGCTGAGCAGATAGCTTACGCAAATAAGAAAGATCAAGGATATAGGGTTGCGTCGGGTCAAAGCGCCCGCTAAGTGTCAGCAGACGGATGGTGTAAAACTTAAAAACGCTCCAGCTAAATATCCCCTGCCCACAAAGCGCCCAACCACCGCCCGCTTGCTCATGCAAGTGCCTAGGTAAATCTTCAGACTTGCTCTCTGAAGAAAATTCCTCAAACGTCACTCTTGGAGGCATAATTGGGCTCGGAAAGGTCAATGAAAAGCACGTGAGTTATTTTAAACTATAAAGTACAAAAAAATACCGATTGGTAATAAAATATACTTATCAGACATAATCGTCCAATTGACAAAAACTCGAATGATTGAAACCTCCCCCACCAAACTGTCATTCAAACAACAGCAACTACAATTTCGTGAAAACGCGATTTTAGACGCCGTGAATCGGCTATTGGCACAAAAAGGCTTTGATCTCATGACGATGGATGAGGTCGCGGCAGATGTAGGCATTGCCAAGGCCAGCCTCTACAAGCATTTTCAATCCAAAGAACAACTGGCTGCGGCCTCGATGACTCGTCTGCTTGAGCAGGCGATCGCCTTGGCGCACGGGCTGCCCGAACACCAGACACCCCTCGACAAACTTAAAGCGGTCATGCGCTGGGCCGTCACAGAGCACCTCGGTGGCACCATGCCCCTATTACCCTCAACCCGTTCAAGTATCCAACAGGCCTTGCTTGGCTACCCCCCTTACATCGAGCGCCTCGGCGCCCTGACTGAGCAACTCGGCGACTGGATTGAGCAAGCGCAAGCCTCACGCAGCCTATCGGCCTCGCTTCCTGGCGAGGTTATTTTGTACACAATCTACGCCCGCTCGTGTGATCCGGTCGCCGACTTCTTAAAGATGGGCGGCGCGTTCTCAGATCAAGATATTGTTGATCTGGTGATTCACACCGCCTTTCAAGGCCTGACTGGACAAACTTGACCTACAGCGCAGTCCGTTTCACTTAACGCATCGGCTAGAATCGGTTTCTTTTTTGGGGATGCGTCATGTGGTTTAAAAATCTTAAGTTATTTCGCCTGTCACCCTCCTTCACCCTGACAGCGCCCCAACTCGACGCACTTTTGGCAAAAGAACAGTTTGTATCTGCAGGTGCTGCGGCCCCTCTTTCAATTGGTTGGGTGCCCCCGCGCGAAGAAGACGTTCGCTTTGCCTATGGCGTCGGCCGCCAAGTATTGTGCGCGTATCGCACCGAAAAAAAATTACTCCCAACAAGCGTCATCAATCAGTTCGCTAAGGTCCGCGCCCAAGAACTCGAAGATCAACAAGGCTTCAAGCCAGGCCGCAAGCAGCTGCGCGATCTCAAAGAAGAAGTCACTCAAACCTTATTGCCACGTGCGTTTAGCCTTGCGCGTGACACGCGCGTCTGGATCGATCCGGTCAATCACTGGCTTGTGATTGATACCGCCTCCGCATCAAAATCCGAAGAAATCCTGACTGCGCTGGGCAAAGCCATTTACCCGTTTCCGGTCGAGCCCGTACACGTCACCATTAGCCCTGCCGCGGCCATGACAGACTGGGTGCTTGGTGGGCACGGGCCGGCAAATTTTACGGTAGATCAAGATGCCGAATTACGCGCAGGTGGCGACAAAGCGGCAGCAGTGCGCTACGTCAAACATGCTTTAGATAGTGACGATATTCAAAAGCACATTAAAGGTGGCAAGCAATGCATGCGACTCGCCCTCACCTTTAATGATCGCATCTCGTTTGTGTTAACCGAAAATCTTGACATTAAGCGAGTGGCTGCCCAAGACATCTTGGATCAGTCTGAGCAAAATATGCCAGCCGATGCCAACGAACAATTTGATGGCGACTTTACCTTAATGTGCGCCGAGTTGAATCAAATGCTTTCGGCACTGCTCGAGGCGCTTGAAGAAAAGGTCGTCATAGCCAAAGCTGCTTAACTTGCCCTCGCCCCACGGGGCGAGCTGAATACAGTGCCGCGCGGTGACCACGCTGCCGTGTCGCTCAACATGTAAAGGACCTCTCCATGGATCTTATGATTACCAGCAAAGTACTCGAGACCATCAAGGGAGGAGTCTTGCTTGAGGTACAAGCCGACGATTTGAAGGTGCAGGCCTATATCGTTATCTCAGATGTTGACATGGCGGTGGTCGAAGCGCTTGTGCCGATGTCAGTTTTTGAAAGTGGTGCCCAAGTTCACGTCGCCGGAGTTGAAGCCTTGGGTGACGGCACAGAACAAGTTGTGCAAGTGCTCGAGAACATGGACCCCGACGACATCGTGGTGTTTTTATGCGAGAACGCTGTGGTGTACGACGAGAGTCTAGCCGTGTTGGGCCTGAAACACTAGGC
>Ga0209135_1000073_pt1 | contig 33415 bp, 33 predicted proteins | sample LauGreSBDMM110SD_4_FD_187570 | JGI IMG/M metagenome (GOLD analysis project Ga0209135, IMG submission 187570) | Freshwater lake microbial communities from Lake Michigan, USA - Su13.BD.MM110.SD (SPAdes) (version 3) | ecosystem: Environmental > Aquatic > Freshwater > Lake | place: Lake Michigan... | reverse complement strand
CACCTCACCCAACGCGCCCAATGCATGTTGAAGATCGGCACCGTCGCGAATTTCGGCGGTAAAGGCCATGTACGCCACCGAGGCCTTTGACTGAGTATTGACGGCGATCACGTTCAAGCGCAGGCGGGCAAACACCTCGGACAAGTCTCGCAACAGGCCCGAGCGGTCTTGCGCCTGAATAATCACCTCGACCGGATAGACCGACCCAGGCGTGCCCGCCGACCAGGCGACTTCGATGACGCGCTCGGGCTGATGTTTACTTAAATCGGCAAAGGTCGAGCAGGCCGAGCGATGAATCGATACCCCGCGACCACGCGTCACAAATCCTTGTATCGCATCGGGCGGTGCCGGGCGACAACAGCGCGCCAACTGCGTGAGCAGCGACCCCACGCCCACCACCAGGACATTGCTTTTACTCTCGGCGGTCACGCTTTCTGCCCGCATCGCGTGCGCCATCAAATCTTCAACGCGCAGCTCTGGTTCAGGCACCACGGGCAGCAAGATGGCGTCGATCTGACGCAAACTAAACTCTTCTTTTGCCGCAGCCACATATAAATCATCTGCGCGCGCAAAGCCAAGCTGTTGGGCTAATTGCTCAAGATTGACCGAAGTTTTGCCGAGGCGTTGCAGCTCTTTTTCGACCAACGCCTGACCCTGCGTGGTGCGTTGCGCCAATTCAATCGCGTTAAACCACGCACGCACTTTGGCGCGCGCGCGCGAGCTCGCCAAAAAACCTAATTGGGGATTCAGCCAATCGCGCGACGGCCCGCCCGATTTTGTCGTGACGATCTCGACCGTTTGCCCGGTTTGAAGTGGCGTACTCAATGGCACCATCTGCCCGTCGATCCGTGCGCCGCGGCAGCGATGTCCAAGATCTGAATGCAAGTGATAAGCAAAATCAACTGCGGTCGCCCCAATCGGCAACTCGATGACACGCGCCTGGGGTGACAACACATAAATGCGGTCTTGCGTCACCCGACGCGGCTTACTGGGCTGCAGTTCACCCGACTGTGTGCCGGCCTCAGTGTTCCAGGCGAGCAGTTGCCGCATCCAGGCGAGCTGCCGGTCGTACTCGGCCACTGCGGGTTGCTGCCCTGCCGCTGCCTGCACGCCTCGGGGGCCAACTTCTTTATAGCGCCAATGCGCCGCCATCCCAAATTCTGCAAAGTCATGCATCGCCCGCGTACGAATCTGCACCTCGAAAGGTCGCCCCGTCTCATCTGCAACCACGGTATGCAAAGACTTATAGCCATTAGGTTTGGGCCGCGAAATATAGTCGTCAAACTCGTCAGACACTGGTACCCATAACTCGTGCACCAGCCCAAGTGCGGCGTAGCACTCGCGCTCGTCTTGCACAATCACCCGCAAGGCGCGCACGTCATACAGCTCGCTAAAATCTAGCCCCTTGCTGCGCATTTTGTTATGAATGCTGTAGATGTGCTTAGGTCGCCCTGATACCTCAGAGACGATCCCACGTGCCTTGAGGCCCATCTCCAATTGTTCGATCGTCTGAGCAATAAAATCTTCACGCTCAACACGTTTTTCTTCGAGTAATTTGGCAATATCCTTGTAGCGCTGCGGATCGGTGAAGCGAAAGGCGAGATCTTCCATCTCCCACTTAATTTGCCAGATCCCCAAACGATTCGCCAGCGGCGAATATAAATCAAGCGTCTCGCGTGCCAGCATGGGATCGCAGGGACGTTTTTCTGCCGCCAACCAGCGCAGGGTTTGCAAGCGCGAAGCAAGACGTATTAACACAATGCGCAAATCGGCAGCCATCGCCAGCAACATTTTGCGCAACATTTCTTTTTGATCGATCGAATCTAAGGCGCCTTGGGTCGCGCCGCTCGCGAATGAACCTAAACGCGATAACGCACGCGTGCCCTGCACCAACTGAACAACTTCAGCACCAAACTCTTCTGTAATTGGATCGCTGGCTCGGGACTTTGCGGGACTCGCCTCGTCTAGCACAGGCGTTAACATCAGCAAGGCGGCCACCCGCGTAGCGGTGTCTGCTTGCATATCAGTCAAAATTTGAGCAGACCCAAAGGCATGGGCCAAAAAGCTTTCGCCCCCGGATGTCGAGTGCTGCGCCAAGCGTGGGCTTACCCAGTCGAGCGCGCGTTGCACTAGGGCTTGATCAGCGGCCGCGAGGCCGCCGATCAACGTCTTAAACTCAAGATTTGAAACCCTATCCAACGTCAGCGAGAGAACCAGTCAGTCATCAAACCGCGGCAGTGACGACGATCTCAACCTTGTAGTCTGCACTGGCCAAGCGCGCTTCGATCGTTGCGCGTGGCGGGGCATTACCCTCGGCGACCCAAGCGTCCCAGGCTTTGTTCATGCCGTCAAACTCTTTCATATTGGCCACAAAAATCTGCGCCATCAAGATACGCGTTTTATCGGTACCTGCTGTGGCCAGCAATTTATCGATCACGGCCAAAATCTGCCCGGTTTGACCGGTGATATCTTGGGTCGTGTCATCGGCAACTTGACCCGCTAGATAGGCAACGCCGTTGTGCACAGCCATGTCAGACAGACGCTTACCCACGTTTACTCGGTTGATGTTACTCATAAAAATCCTTGATTCAAATTAGGCGGCAGGAAGTTCAAACACATGGCGTAGATACGCCAAATACGCTTTGTCGTCGCACATCGTTTTTTCGGGTGCGTCTGAGACTTTGGCCACAGGTTGCCCGTTGCAGCGAATCATTTTCATGACAATCTGCAGCGGTTCGTGACCTAAGTCATTGGTCAGATTCGTGCCAATACCGAAGGCGGTTCGGCAACGCCCCGAAAAACGACGGGTCAACTCGATTGCGCGTGGAAATGTTAACGCATCTGAAAAAACCAGGGTCTTGTTGCGCGCGTCGACGCGATGACTCGCGTAGTGCGCGACCATGCGCTCACCCCAGTCAAAGGGGTCGCCCGAGTCGTGGCGAGCCCCGTCAAACAATTTGCAAAAATACATATCGAAATCGCGCAAAAAGGCCGCCAAGCCATAGACATCTGACAAGGCAATCCCCAGATCGCCCCGATACTCTTTGGCCCAGGTTTCAAGGGCAAACACTTGCGAGTCACGCAGACGCGGACCGAGGGCCTGGCAGGCTTGTAAATATTCGTGCGCCATCGTACCTAGCGGTAACACACCATGCCTCATCGCAAACCACACATTGCTGGTACCTGCAAAGTGTTCTCCCATTTGCGCTTTCATCGTCGTCACGACTTCGTCGTGCCAGACGTGCGAAAACCGCCTGCGTGTGCCGTACTCAGCCACACGAAACTCAGCCAAATCAGTGGCATCAAGTACCAATTTCATCTTAGTTTGCAGGCGCTTTCGCCCCTCGGCCCAGTCAGGGTCGGTACACACATTGCGAAAATAGACCTCGTTGACGATCGCCAGCACGGGGATTTCAAACAGAATTGTGTGCAGCCATGACCCTTTAACTGAAATGGCAATTTCACCTGGCAGCTCACCCTCTGTGACCTCGATGCATTTTTCTGGCAGATGAAACAAGCCTAAAAAATCAATGAAGTCACTTTTAATAAACCGCAAACTTTTAAGGTAGTCGAGTTCGTCAGGAAGAAAACGCAACTGACACAGGGCATGGATCTCTTGGCGGATTTCGTCAAGATACGGTCGTAAATTCACCCCTTGCGTGCGGCATTTATAGCGATATTCAACCTGCGCGGCCGGAAAATGATGTAACACCACCTGCATCATGGTGAACTTATACAGATCCGTATCCAGCAGCGATTTGATAACCATTCGTGTCCCAACCTTTGTAAAACCTTAGCACAGACACCGCTGCGGTGATGGGTATCCCGACACAAGCAAGGCGGTTTAGGTAAAATACTTCTTTACATCATCGCTTCTTGGTAATCAACATGACGCACGTAGTGACTGAAAACTGTATCAAGTGCAAATTTACCGACTGTGTCGACGTCTGTCCGGTGGATTGTTTTCGCGAAGGCCCAAACTTTTTGGTGATTGATCCCGACGAGTGCATTGATTGCGCCGTGTGTATCCCCGAATGCCCAGCAAACGCCATCTTTGCCGAAGAAGATGTCCCACAAAATCAAATGAAGTTTATTGCGCTCAATGCCGAGCTGTCACCGCTCTTTGCAAGCATCAGCCGCAGCAAGGGCGGCCTGCCTGATGCCGATGACTGGCTTGATGTGCCTGATAAGCTTAAGCACCTCGAGCGGTAATTGACTCAGACTTTTTCTGTGGCGTGCGCACGGCAATGAGTCAGCCCCCTGTCGCCGCTGCTGCGTCTCGTTACACCAAGCAGGTCGTGACCCACAGAACCGCCTGGGCCACAGAAAAACTTTTCTCACTCACGGTCACCCGCCCGCCCGGTTTTAAGTTCGTCCCGGGCCAGTTTGCGCGGCTGGGGCTCGCCCTAGATCCTGCCGCACCCGAAACACCTAACGAATGGCGAGCCTATTCGATGGTGTCGGCCCCCAACGAGAACGCGCTAGAGTTTTATTCAGTGCTCGTGCCCGACGGCAAATTTAGTCCGCCTATGGCCCAACTTGGTGTTGGCGACGCGCTTTGGATTAATAACAGCGTGTTCGGCTTTCTGACCCTTGACACGTTTGCTGACGGCGACGACTTGTGGTTGCTGGCCACTGGCACAGGGCTGTCTGCTTACTTATCCATGCTGCGCGATCCCGCGACATTTACTCGTTTTAAACGCATCGTTTTAGTGCATGGCGTACGCTACGCCTTAGAACTTGCTTACCGTGACGAGCTTTTATCGTTAATGCAACGGCATGCAGGGCAACTGACTTATTTACCCATCACCACCCAAGAACCCCTCACACAAGGTTTATCGCCCTCGCTTAGCCTCAACGGCTTGGCGCCCGCTCGCCTGACCACACTGTTACGCACTGGCGAACTTGAACAGCGCGCCGGCGCGTCGCTTGACCCAAGTCAAGCGAGGATCATGCTGTGCGGTAACCCAGCGATGGTCACCGAAATGCGCGGCCTGCTCAGTGAACGCGGCTTTGCGGCAGGCAGGCGCGGTGTACCCGGCAATTTAGCGGTCGAAAACTACTGGTAACAGTCGTGAAATCAGCCCATGCGTGGCACTGACACGACATTTTGCTGCGTTGCAATAAAAAACTGGTTAAATCAGTGATGCCCATCTCAGTTTGGGTGATAATCAAAGCTTCAAGCTCACAACTGGATTCGCTCAATGCTTTATCAAATGCATGAAATGCAGCGCGCCCTGATGGCACCGCTTACCCACTTCAGTGAAATGAGTGCCAAGTTATTTACCCACGCAGCTAGTCCGTTTGCCTACACCCCACTCGCCAGGCAAGTTGCGGCCAGTTATGAACTAATTTATCGCCTGGGTAAGGCTTACGAAAAACCCGCTTGGGGGATCCCGACGACTGAGGTCAATGGCAAATCTGTTGCGGTCGATCAAGAGGTGGCCTTGGCACTACCCTTCTGCAATCTGCTGCACTTTACGCGTGATCTACCCGCTAAAGTCCGCAAAGCCGACCCCACGATCTTGTTAATTGCCCCCATGTCGGGGCATCACTCCACGTTGTTGCGTGATACCGTTCGTGCCCTGTTGCCGAACCACGAAATCTACCTCACCGACTGGATCGATGCGCGCATGGTGCCCGTGTCAAAAGGCGCCTTTAGCCTTAATGATTATGTTCGTTACCTTCAGCAATTTATGCGGCACTTAGGGCCCAACGTGCACCTGATGTCGGTGTGTCAGCCCACCGTGCCAGCCTTGGCCGCCGTCGCGCTGATGGCAACAAACAAAGACCCCTGTCTGCCGCGCACCATGACCATGATGGGTGGGCCGATCGACCCGCGTTGCTCACCGACGCAAGTCAATCGCCTAGCCACCACCAAACCCTTCGAATGGTTTGAGCAAAAGCTGATTCATACGGTGCCCCCGCAGTACCCGGGTGCGGGCCGACGCGTCTACCCCGGCTTTTTGCAACACGCCGGCTTTATGTCAATGAACCCAGATCGTCACGTGAAATCGCATTACGATTTTTATCTTGACTTACTGCGCGGTGACGACGAAGACGCCGAAGCACATCGCAAGTTTTATAACGAGTACAACGCTGTGCTCGACATGTCAGAAGAGTTTTATCTGGATACGATTCGAACCGTGTTTCAAGAGTTCGCTTTACCCAATGGCACCTGGGAGGTCGATGGTCAGTTGGTCACCCCGAGTGACATTAAAACTGTCGCCTTGTTCACGATTGAAGGTGAACTTGATGACATTTCAGGCGAAGGGCAAACACGCGCCGCACAAGATTTGTGTTCGGGGATTCCGGCCAAACGCAAACAGCATTACACCGCGCCTGAATGTGGTCACTACGGCATTTTTGCCGGGCGCCGCTGGCGCACGACCATCTGTCCGCAAATTGCTGAATTCGTTCGCAAATACTAGAGGCAACTTTCAAGACACTTACCTTAGGCAAATCGCCCACTGAAGGTGTCTTTCAAGGCGCTCACCTCAGGTAACCCGCCCAGTTGCCTGATTTCAATTGTTCAAGACCATGCTTGCTGCACGCATCAATGCCCTTTTGCCTCAAACCCAATGCACCAAGTGTGGCTATCAGGGTTGTGAGCCTTATGCGCAAGCGATTGCCTCAGAGGGGGCTGCGATTAACCGCTGCCCTCCGGGTGGCGAGGCCGGCATCGCGGCCTTAGCGCAACTGCTACGCCAACCAATTATTGAGCTTGACACCGGTTGCGGCACACACCAGCCGCTACAAGTCGCCGTCATTGACGAACAGTTCTGTATTGGCTGCACGCTTTGCATTCAAGCGTGTCCGGTCGACGCTATCATCGGCGCCTCAAAGCTGATGCATACTGTTTTGCCTAAGCAATGCACCGGCTGCGATTTATGTGTAGCGCCCTGCCCGGTGGATTGCATCTCGATGGTGCCAGTGAGCCCGCAGCGCGATTGGACGCAACAAGATGCAACGCATGCGCGAACCTACTTTGAGGCGCGGCAACGACGCTTGGCACAAGGACCTGAATCACTGAGGCAATCGCCAGAGTTTGGCGTCACTGACGTGAGCGCCACAACCAGTGATGCAACGCAGGACATTGCAGCGTCGGCTCAAGCAAACAAACAAGCGGCTATTGCAAAAGCTTTGGCGCGAGCGCGTGCCAGACGAACAGCGTAGATCACCCCATAGCCACTTAATCGTAATGGTTACCTGATCCAGCCGATTTGCCAGTTAAGGACGCAAAGCCCCAGCCTATGAACCCAGATAAACGACGCGAGATTTTTAGTCGGATGCAGGCGGCGAACCCGCAGCCCACCACCGAGCTCGAATACAAAAGCGACTTTCAATTGCTCATTGCGGTCTTGTTGTCAGCCCAAACAACCGATAAAGCGGTCAACTCGGCGACACGAAAGTTTTTTCCTAAGCATGGCACCCCAAAAGGCCTACTCGCCCTGGGTGAGGCCAAGCTTACCGACTACATCAAGACGATCGGTCTGTATAAAAACAAGGCAAAAAACGCCTTGGCCACGTGTCAGATTTTGCTTGATCAGCATAAGGGTAAGGTCCCGCAAACGCGCGAAGCGCTTGAGGCCTTGCCTGGGGTGGGTCGTAAAACAGCGAACGTAGTGCTGAATACGGCGTTCGGTCAGCCTACCATTGCTGTTGATACCCACATTTTCAGGGTCTCAAACCGAACAAAAATCGCCCCAGGTAAAGACGTCGTTGCAGTTGAAAAAGGCCTCGAAAAATTTGTACCTGACGAGTTCAAACTAAATGTGCACCATTGGCTGATTTTGCACGGACGCTACATTTGCGTGGCACGCACCCCAAAATGCCCACAGTGCGGGATTGCCGATTTATGCGAATATCGGCCAAAAACTAAGGTCTGAAACCTGCCCCAAAAAGGCGCCCTACTTAACAGCGCCGCCGCAACCAGCAACCTGATGCGTGCCCTAAGGTAATGACTAAGACTTCCCCCTTTATGGCAAACCCGCATTCTGTTTTTTTTGCACTTGCGTCATAATATGCGATTACTTCCGCAAATTCTCTATTCGCAAAGATACGCATGAAAGACATCATCCTTGAGACAACCCATCTCACAAAGGAATTCAAAGGTTTCGTCGCGGTCAACGACGTCTCGCTCAGTGTTCAAAGGGGCCAGATTCACGCTTTGATCGGCCCCAATGGTGCGGGCAAGACCACCTGTTTTAACTTACTGACTAAATTTTTGCCTCCAACACGCGGCAAGATCCAATTCAATGGTGTCGACATTACGGGTGACCGTCCTGCCCAGATCGCACGTCGCGGCATCATTCGCTCGTTTCAAATATCGGCCGTGTTTCCGCATCTCACTGTACTTGAAAATGTACGCATTGGTTTACAGCGCCAAACCGGTATTTCGTTTCACTTCTGGAAAAGTGACACGCATTTGAATCAGCTGAACGACCGCGCTCAAGCCTTGCTTGAACAGGTCGACTTAGGCGAGTTTGCAAACGAAATTACTGGTAGCCTGCCCTATGGGCGCAAGCGCGCGCTTGAAATCGCCACGACTTTGGCCATGGAACCCGAACTGATGCTGCTTGACGAGCCCACGCAAGGCATGGGCCACGAAGACGTTGATCGCGTCACCCAGTTGATCAAGCGTGTCAGTGTTGGGCGCACGATCTTGATGGTTGAGCACAACATGAATGTGGTGTCTTCAATTGCAGACACCATCACAGTCTTGGCGCGCGGCGCCGTGCTGGCCGAAGGCAATTACGCCCATGTCTCAAAAGATCCCTTGGTCATGGAAGCCTACATGGGCACTACAGAGGGTGAACTCGCCGGAGCACACGCATGAGCGCCGTCGCACTTGAAATTAAAAGCTTGAACGCTTGGTACGGTGAGTCGCACATTTTGCATGGCATTGACTTGACCGTGCATCAAGGTGAAGTGGTGACACTGCTCGGGCGCAACGGCGCTGGCCGTACCACCACGTTGCGCGCGATTTTGGGGTTAACTGGCGCGCGTACGGGTTCAGTACGTATTGGCGGCACTGAAGTCATTGATATGCCAACGTTTAAAGTTGCCAAGCTAGGCGTGGGCTACTGCCCCGAAGAACGTGGCATCTTTGCAAGCTTATCGTGCGAAGAAAATCTACTGCTACCACCACCAGTGGGCTCTTTAGGCGGCGGCATGTCGCTGTCAGAAATTTACGAAATGTTTCCTAATCTGCTTGAGCGCCGCAACTCGCCAGGCACCCGCTTATCAGGCGGTGAACAGCAAATGTTGGCCGTTGCCCGTATTTTGCGTACCGGCGCCAATCTGTTGTTACTAGACGAAATCTCTGAAGGCCTTGCGCCCGTGATTGTGCAGGCGCTAGGTCGCATGATCAAGATGTTAAAAGCCAAGGGCTACACCATTGTGATGGTTGAGCAGAACTTTCGTTTTGCCGCCCCCTTAGCAGACCGTTTCTATGTCATCGAGCATGGCCAAATCGTCGAGCATTTTGACGCTGCCGAACTGCAATCCAAACAAGCTGTTTTGACCGAGTTGTTAGGCGTATAACTATTGTTTTCTTTGCATGAGAGCGCCATCGCATTCAGGCGTTTAAGTATTGTTTGCTGTCTATGATGGCGTCTTTGTAGTCAGACGTCTAATTTTTTTATCGTTGCGTGTTGCAATCTTTCGGAGAACCAAATGAAACTACGCACTCTAAGTGCCTCACTGATGTTGGCCGGTTTTGGCCTCGCTTCACAACCCGCTTTCGCCAACATTTCTGATGATGTGATCCGAATCGGTTTTGTGACCGACATGGCAAGCGTCTACTCTGATATCGATGGCCCTGGCGGCATCGAAGCGGCGCGTATGGCCATCGCTGATATGGGCGGCCAAATCAATGGCAAAAAAATCGAACTGCTGTTTGCAGATCATCAAAATAAGGCCGACGTCGCTGCTGCAAAAGCACGTGAATGGTTTGATCAACAAAAAATTGACATGCTAATTGGTGGTACCAACTCTGGTGTCAATTTGGCGCTAGCCGGTATCGCTGCCGAAAAGAAAAAAGTCTTTATGGCGATCGGTGCGGCAGCCTCAGACCTGACTGGCGCACAATGCTCACCCTACACCGTTCACTGGGCCTATGACACCGTGGCGCTTGCGCGCGGTACCGGCTCGGCGATTGTGAAAGCCGGCGGTAAATCGTGGTATTTCTTGACAGCGGATTACGCTTTTGGCCATGCGCTTGAGCGTGACACTGCAAACGTCGTAAAAGCGGCTGGCGGTGAAATCAAAGGCCAGGTTCGCGCCCCCTTAAATTCATCAGACTTTTCATCGTTCTTATTGCAAGCACAAAGCTCAAAGGCTCAAATCTTAGGCTTGGCGAACGCGGGTGGCGACACGATCAATTCGATCAAAGCGGCAAATGAGTTTGGCATCGGCAAAACGATGAAGCTCGCTGGCTTGCTGATTTTTATTAACGACATTCATTCACTCGGCCTCAATGTCACCCAGGGCATGCAGTTTACTGACGGCTGGTACTGGGATCAAAACGACGAAACCCGTGCATGGGCGGCTAAGTTCGAGGCCAAGCTTAAGCGCAAACCTTCGATGATTCAGGCTGGCGACTATTCTGCCGTTTCGTTTTATTTGAATGCGGTGAAAGCAACGGGTAGCGATGACGGCGATACGGTGATGAAGTGGATGAAGTCCAACAAGGTCAACGACATGTTTGCCAAAAATGGCTACGTGCGCGAAGATGGTCGGATGATTCACGACATGTTCTTGATGGAAGTCAAGAAACCATCTGAATCAAAAGGCCCATGGGATTACTACAAACAAATCGCAGTACTGCCTGGTGAGTCTGTATTCACCACGCTTGCTGAATCTACCTGCAAACTTATCAAGAAGTAAGCACAATCAAACCTTCGGTGCGCTCTGGCTTACCGAAGGTTTATTTTGTTGACTCTGCACCTTTGGCGTTCTGATTCACAATGATCACTATTTTCGGCATACCTCTTCAAGCGTTTCTTGGCCAGCTCTTACTTGGCTTAGTAAACGGCTCTTTTTACGCCATTTTGTCGCTTGGTCTGGCGGTGATTTTCGGCTTACTGAACGTCATCAACTTCGCACACGGCGCGTTGTACATGTTTGGTGCTTTTTTAGCCTGGATGGGTCTGGCTTATTTTGATCTGAACTACTGGGTCATGCTCGCACTTGCGCCCATCATTGTGGGTCTGTTCGGGATCTTGATTGAAAAGTTTTTGCTCAAGCATCTTTATAAGCTTGATCATTTGTATGGCCTGCTCCTCACCTTTGGCATCACGCTTTTAATGGAAGGTCTGTTTCGCAGCTTCTATGGCGTCTCTGGGCAACCGTATTCAACACCTGAGGCCTTGCGCGGTGCCACCAACCTAGGGTTTATGGTGCTACCTAATTACCGCGCCTGGGTTGTGGTTGCCTCGGTGGTGGTGTGTTTTGCAACCTGGTTTGTGATTGAACGCACCCGCTTGGGCGCCCTCTTGCGCGCCGGCACTGAAAACCCCAGGCTCGTTGAAGCTTTTGGCGTCAATGTGCCCTTGATGATCACACTCACCTATGCGTTTGGTGTGGCGCTTGCTGGCTTTGCAGGTGTGTTGGCGGCCCCGATTTTGCAGATTTCGCCGCTGATGGGTTCAAACTTGATCATCGTGGTGTTTGCCGTAGTAGTGATCGGTGGCATGGGTTCGATTCTAGGTTCGATTGTCACTGGCCTTGGGCTGGGTTTGATCGAAGGTTTGACTAAAGTATTTTGGCCTGAGGCCTCAAGCACGGTGGTGTTCATCATCATGGCGATCGTGTTGTTGCTGCGTCCGGCAGGTCTGTTTGGAAAAGAAAAATGAATCGTCAAGCGCTTGGTTATATTTTATTTGTTGTATTTCTGGCAGCGATTCCCGTGCTCGGGATCTATCCGATCTTTGCCATGAAAATCATGTGCTACGCCTTATTTGCGTGTGCCTTCAATTTGCTGCTGGGCTATACAGGCTTGCTGTCGTTTGGGCACGCAGCCTTTTTAGGTGGTGCCGCGTATGCCTCAGGACATGCCATCAAAGCCTGGGGGTTTTCGCCTGAACTCGGTATTTTGTACGGTGTGGCGATTGCTGGCGTAATGGGCGTTGTCATGGGCGCGTTGGCGATTCGCCGAAGTGGCATCTACTTCGCGATGATCACGATGGCGCTCTCGCAGATGGTCTACTTCTTTTTTCTGCAAGCTAAATTCACGGGTGGCGAAGATGGTCTGCAAGGCGTACCGCGCGGCACCTTGTTTGGCTTGATTGATCTTAAAAACGATCTCAATTTGTACTACGTCGTGATGGCAATCTTTATAGTGGGATATCTCATCATTTGGCGCACGGTACATTCGCCCTTCGGTCAGGTACTCAAAGCGATTCGCGAAAATGAACCGCGCGCCATATCCCTTGGCTACGATGTCGAGCGCTTCAAGCTCTTAGCCTTTGTATTATCTGCGCTGCTGGCGGGCTTGGCGGGTTCAGCCAAGATGCTGATTTTTGTATCAGCAACCTTGTCGGATGCCACGTGGCAGATGTCGGGGCTGGTCATTTTAATGACGCTGATCGGTGGCATGGGCACGTTGGTGGGCCCGGTCATTGGCGCCTTTATTGTGGTGCTGCTTGAAAACAAAGTCGGTGATTTTGGTGCTGCGATCGCCAAACATACTGGCGTTGAGTGGTTTCAACGCTTAGGCGAGTCTGTCACCATCGTGATTGGTTTGATATTTGTGATTTGCGTACTGGCCTTTAGACGTGGCTTGGTGGGCGAACTCAATGCCTGGCTTGAAAAGCGTAAAGGTATTTCGACTCAGGCTTAAGATAGGCTGTCTGCTAATACGCTGCGGTTTTTGATTGTTACGGGGCAGTGCTGCAGAGCGCCACAGTGGGCAGATTGTCTTGGTCCGCTTTGCGGACTCCCCTCGGCCTGCTTGTCTGAACGGCGGCGACCCAAACTCGCTTCGCTCAAACAAGGGTCGCCTTCATCCGTTCAGCCTGTGCACGCCTCGGCAAGACAAGACAGCCCACTGTGATGCTCTGCAGCACTGCCCCGTAACGAGCACTCACAAGTCATACCGTTAATTCAATCGATCAGTTTGCCACCGTCATGAAAGGGGTATGGCCCCTCGAAGGTGCCGCAGGGCATTTGGTGGGAGACGATGCCGCGCTCGGGATCCCAGGCGTATACCTTGACGCCACCAGGCTCTAGTGTCCATTGCGAGGCGGCTTCGGGGTCGAGATCTAGGGCGACTTGATGCGCGGGTGATGGCGAGGTCGACGCGATTGCTGAACCAAACCGTACATCAATCGCGCGATGCAGGTGACCGCAGACGACACGCTCAATGTTTGAATGCTTTGCGACGATGGCTTCAAGTTCTGCAGCACCCTCTAGCAAACCAATCATATCCATGTGGCCAATCAAGGTCTTGAACGGTGGATGATGCATCGCGATCACGACTGGCAGATCTTTTGAGTTGTTCAATGTTTCGTCAAGCCAGGCCAAACGTTTGGCACAGAGCGCACCGTGGCTTTGCTGGGCAACCGTTGTGTCTAAGGTGATCAGGCGCACGGGCCCAAGTTGTAACGTGTATTGCACAAAGCCTGATTCGCCTAAGTAGGTATGCTCAGGAAAAGCAGCGCGCATCTGTGCGGCGTCATCATGGTTGCCAGGTAGCAAGTAATACGGCATGGTGAGGGGCGCAAGGCACTCGCGCAAGTGGGCGTATTCTGCAGGTCGACCGAAATCGGTCAGATCGCCAGTTAATACGACCGCTTGGGGCTTTTGACGCAATTGTTCGATGGTCTGCACCGCACGATGCAAATACGGTGCAGTGTCGAGACGGCCATAGGCTAAGCGGCCGGGCTCGCGAATATGCAAATCGGTTAACTGAACAAAGAGTGTGCTCATTCGTCATTCTCGCAGGGCATGAAATGTTCAGGAGCAATGGTGAAAGACACGCGATCCCCTACAAGATAGGGGCTATCGCGATGCGCTTCGGCGGTAAGGGCTCCTTGGCCTACCACCTCTAAACGGTAATGAATACGGTCGCCTAAAAAAGTACGCTGCGTAATGGTTGCAGCTGGCTGCTGTCTGTCATAAGGTTTCAGTTCAATATCTTCTGGCCGCACAAAAAGTTCAGGCCAGGGGCCTGGCGGACATCGCACAGGGACCTGCGCAATGTTTACGGTGTGATGCACGATATCTTGAGGCGTGCGCTGTAGACGGTTGATGCGCCCTAGAAATTCTGCAACGAACATGTGCTTAGGATTTCGGTAAAGCGCCTCGCCCTCGCCTACTTGGATGATTTTTCCACTTCGCATCACCGCCAAACGGTCGGCAATGGCTAAAGCCTCTTGTTGGTCATGCGTGACATGGATTGTTGTGATGCCAAGCCGGCGTAACAGGTCTGCTAACTCGTCGCGCAGCGTGACTTTTAACTTGGCGTCTAAGGCGGTGAGTGGTTCGTCAAGCAATAACACCTTTGGGCGCACCGCCACGGCCCGTGCCAGCGCAACGCGTTGGCGCTGACCACCAGACAGTTCTGCGGGCCGCTTGTGCTCAAGGCCTTTCAGTTGCACTAAGTCAATCAATTCACCCACGGTCTGCTTGAGTTGTTGCTCGCTGGTGCCTCTTATCCGCAACCCATAACCAATATTGGCCTGAACCGTCATTTGCGGAAAAAGCGCGTAATGTTGAAATACCATTCCGATCTGTCGCCGCTCGACCGGTACGTCAGTCACCTCTTGTGGTCCAAACCGAATGATGCCGCCTGAGTCAACGGTCTCGAGACCCGCGATGAGTCTTAACAGCGTTGTTTTGCCGCAGCCTGACGGCCCAAGCAAAGCCAAGACTTCGCCAGGATGTACGTCAAGCGAAGACGGTAATAAGCCTTGCGTGCCATCGGGATAGGTCTTGGCGCACTGTAGGATTTGGACTGAAGTGCGTTCAAGTTCCATAGCGCTTTTGCACCTCGTTGGCAATTGCTTGTAGAGCCCATAAAAGAGGCAGCACCACAATAAAAAAAATCAAGGTGTAGGCTGAGCCCACTTCGATGCGCATCGAGGCATAACTGTCTGCCAAGCCAACGGGTAAGGTGCGTGTCAAAGGGGTGTGCAACATCCAGGTCAGGTTGAACTCGCCCACTGAAAGTGTAAAGACCATTAAGGCGCTGGCGATGATGGCGGGCATCACGGCGGGGATCAACACCCCTAACAGTCGGCGCGTAAATCCTGCGCCCAACGTACGCGCCGCCTCTTCAAGCGCGATAAGTTCTCTATTCGCAAAAGCCGACGATACCGTGCGCACCACAAACGGTAAGGTAAACACGACATGGCCCACTAAAATAAATAAAAAGCTTTGCCTAAAACTACGAAACTGACCATAGACGAGAATTAATGCAAGGCCCGTCGCTAAGCCCGGCACCGCTACAGGCAACGTCAACAACTCTTCGAATAAACGCGCCCAACGCGCCTGCGTTCTGGCCAACGCATATGCGCAAGGGACCCCGACAACGATGGTAATCAACGCACACAGGCTCGCGATCGTCAACGACCACACTAACGTGTCACCGTAGCCCTCCCACACCTGTTCAAGCCAGCGCGTCGTCAACCCGCTGGCTAAACCTTGTGAATAATTATTGACTAGGCCTGCCGTAATCGAAAGCGCCATTGGGATTAGCATGAATAGCGTCACGAGGGCCGTGAGTATCGCTAACATAAACGGGAATTGGCGAGGAGCGCGTTGACCAATCATTCGTTAAACCGCCACCGGTGCAGAGTCTGTATAACGTCTCGCCACATACATCACTAACCAAGTCACCAAGCCCAACGCCATCGAAAGTGATGCAGCCAGTGCAAAGTTTGCGTAATTTGTGAACTCGGTATAAATCGTAATTGGCAACACCTCAAACTTAGTTGCCAGCGTAAACGCGGTACCAAAAGCACCCATCGAGGTCGCAAAGACGATCGCAGCGCACGCAAAGGTGGTTGGCGCTAATTCAGGGATCCACACATCGCGCATAATTGCATACCGTGTCGCCCCCATCGTTTTTGCGGCCTCTTCAAGTGCCAGGTCCATTTTTTCGGCGGCAGCTGTGTAGGTGGCGATGGAGCGTGGTAAAGAAAAATACAGATAAGCTAAAAACAGACCTGTGAAGCCATAGGCCAATGTGAGGCGTCCTGCGCCTAACGCCTCAGACAGATCAGCGATCAAGCCTTGACGCCCCCCAAGCAGAATCATAAAAAATCCAATGATCACTCCGGGAAAGGACAGCGGTAAGGTTAGAAGCGAGAGAAGTGCTCCGCGCCCGACAAATTTGTAGCGCGCCAGAAAAATACCAACCGCACCGCCGAGCGCGAGTGTGAACGCGGTCACAAGCAGCGATAACCCAACCGTATTCATGAGGCTTAGCCAATATTTTGGATGGGTGAAGATCGCAAAATACGTCGACCAGCCTTTTTGAGCAGGCAACGCCACGAGCCACGCCATTGGAAGCAACCAAAACGCAAAAAAAATAACAACGACTGGCATCAAGCATGTCAGTCGTTGTATAGGACGAGTCATCACCAAATGATCACTGCTTTTTTTGTACGCCGGCTATTGAACGTCTTTCAAATAGCGGTCTGAAAATGCTTTTTGCACTTTTGCCATCTGAGCATAATTCACTGTCTTAGCGCGAACATAGTCTGCTGCGGGTAGAAAGCGAGCTTGCACCTCAGCAGAGACGGCCGAGGCACGCACAGGACGCAGATACGCGTTGGCCCAAATGGCTTGCCCTTCGTCAGACAGCACAAAATCAAGAACTTTTTTACCGTTCTCGGCATTTGGGCCTTTGTTCACGAGGCTCATCACGTAAGGCACAACTAAGGTGCCTTCAGCTGGAATGACAAAGGCGACGTTCGCCTTGTCTTTGTACTTCGCACGATAAGCATTGAAATCATAATCCAACAAAATCGCAATCTCGCCGGATAGCACGCGAGCGTATGAGGTCTGTTTAGGTACGATAGGCTCATTCTTTTTGAGCGCTGTGAAATACTCAATTGCCGGGCCGAAGTTGTCTAACGAGCCACCGCGTGCTTGATTGATTGCCACGGCGCCCACGTAGCCAACAAAGGCTGAGGCGGGATCTAAATAGCCAATCAAGCCTTTGTACTCTGGCTTCAGCAAATCAGCCCATGACTTAGGAATAGGTTTGCCTTTGAGAGCATCAACGTTGACCATAAAGCCTAAGGTACCCGAATGAATCGTAAACCAGTTACCCGACGGGTCTTTTAAATCATCAGGGATTTCATTCCAAGCGGCAGGCTTAAAAGGAGTCACCACTCCATCAGCGCTCGCTTGGATACCAAAGGTGACGCCTAGGTATGTCACGTCGGCAACCGGACTATTTTTTTCAGCAACAAGTTGCGCCAAAGACTGGCCAGAGTTTTTGTTATCAGAAGGTACGGTGATGCCGGTTTTAGCCTTAATCGCCTTAAGCTGCGTGCCCCAATCTGCCCACTCGGGGGGACAGTTGTAACAGATCGCAGACTGTGCCATCGCGACAGTCGAAGATAACAACCAACCTAGCAACGCGACACGCAATACGTTATGTACAAAAGTTCTCATGAAAATATCCTTGATAAATTCGAACACAAAACAATGCAACCAAGTAGCCAATAAATGCAAGCTTGAGTATGACTAACAAAAATGACAAAGAGATGAACGTTTAGCGACCGGTACGTTTTTTTAAACACTGCTTTGCGCAGCATCATTTGTATGGAGTTACCTGTTGGCTGTGTCATAAAAATCGCATATTCACTGAGTACTCTGCGACCTACCCCTTTGGCTGCTGCGCCGCAGCATCGCCTTATCAGTCCTTTGCCAGGAGCAACAGATGAACGTCAAGAAACGCTGGGTGGTTTACTGTTCGGGCAATACCCGCGATGCAACGGAAGACGATTGGAACAATTTCGTCTTGAAGATATTTTTGAACTGGCGGCAACAGCAGCTAGAGCGAGATTCGAACGTACCAAAAAAGGCTGGAAAAGCCCACGCTGAGTATGCCGATGCGCACTACAGCTTTACACACTTCATTCAAAGTGCCGAGACGTACCAAGAGCTTGTAGACCTAGAGCCAACGCGACACGACTCTTGAGCAGGAGCACTGCCGTTTGAAAAAAGCCCCTATCAATCGACGTGCTGTCAACGTACTGTCATGACCCTGTCATATGAAAGGATGAAGATACCTTTCAATGAACAAAACTATTGACTTCATTTACTTCAACGCAGGCGGCGGCCATCGCGCTACAGCGCTGGCGCTACAGCAGGCGATTGAATTTGAACGGCGCCCCTGGAATGTGCGTCTGGTGAATCTATTTGAAGTGTTAGACCCGAAAGCCAACTTTAACAAAGTGATGCGCTGCGCACCCGAAGATCTTTATAACTTCAGGCTACGCCATGGCCTCACGCTTGGGCTCTCGACCGAACTCAAACTGTTCCAAGCGATGATCAAGATGGGGCATAACGCCATGGTGCGCAAGCTTGAGCAGCACTGGCGTGACACCAAGCCCGATCATGTCGTTTCGTTGGTACCAAATTTCAATAAAGCGCTCTACGAAAGCGTCACAAGCGCCCTGCCCACAGTTCCCTTTGTGACGGTACTCACCGACATGGCGGATTATCCCCCGCATTTCTGGATAGAACCCAATCAGGCTCAGCATCTTGTCTGTGGCACGTCACACGCTGCCGAACAAGCACGTACGGCTGGCTACGCTGACGAGCAAATCTCATTGACCTCTGGGATGATCTTACGGCCTGCCTTTTATGAGCAGCCTGAGATTGATCACGAGACAGAGTGTCTCGAACTCGGGCTTGATCCAGAAAAGCCAACCGGGATTGTCATGTTCGGCGGGCATGGTTCGACCGATATGCTTCGCATCGCGAAAGCGCTACCTGACATTCAGCTCATTTTTCTATGTGGCATGAATACGACCTTAAATAAAAAAATCTCTACGCTTAAACCGAGTGCTCGACATGTGGTGATTGGCTTTACACAAAAAATTAATCATTACATGCAGCTGGGTGATTTTTTTATTGGTAAGCCAGGCCCCAGTAGCCTAAGTGAAGCGGTGCACATGGGCTTACCGGTGATCACCTTTGGCAACGCCTGGACGATGCCGCAAGAGCGTTACAACACGAACTGGGTGCGCGAGCAAGGTGTCGGGTTGGTGATCCCCTCATTGCGAGCCATCCGAAAAGGCGTATTGGCGCTGCTCGAGAACTTACCAGCCTATAAAGACACCGTCTCGCGTATCGAGAATCGCGCAGTGTTTGAAGTGACTGATATTTTGGATCGACTGATGTCGCGTGCAGACACTGCACGGGCTACGGTTGCCCTAGGCTGACACAGCCAGATCTTCTTGCTCGTCGAGTGTTTCGCTGGTTCGATAGGGCCAGTGCACAACCTTCAGTACGCCTTCTGTGGTTTCAACGATTGCTGAAAGGCTTTCAACCCAATCGCCATCGTTGCAGTACAAAATGCCGTCTATGTCGCGAATCTCGGCCTTGTGAATGTGCCCGCACAGAACGCCATCGTAGCCGCGTCGTCTTGCTTCGTCGGTCACGATATGTTCGAACTTCGTGATGAACGATACTGCGTTTTTAACTTTATATTTTAAATACTGTGACAGCGACCAATACGACATACCCATTTTGTGGCGAAAGTGATTGAACCAGTTGTTGAGCCTTAGGATCACGGTGTACATGCTGTCGCCCAAATAGGCTAGCCATTTTGCATGCAAAATAATGCCGTCAAATAAATCACCGTGAGTTACCCAAATTCGGCGTCCATCTAACAATGTGTGGGTGGCTTCGTCGACAATCTTAATGTCACCAAACGCCATCCCTAAAAACTGCCTGATCACTTCGTCGTGATTACCAGCGATGTAGGTCACATGTGTGCCTTTACGCGCTTTACGAAGTATTTTCTGGATCACATCGTTGTGGCTTTGACGCCAGTACCAACCTTTTTTGAGTTGCCACCCATCGATGATGTCGCCCACCAAATACAGCTGATCCGATTCATTCCACTTTAGAAAATCGAGTAGATACTCTGCTTTACAACCGGGTGTACCAAGGTGAATATCCGAAATCCATATCGCACGATGACGTTGTGGCCTTTGTTCTGGAACATCATATTCAGCTGGTTTCATGGCTAGGTATTTTGCTCCATTCGTTTGACACTTTGATGGCTAGCGCGTGACAAGATCGTGACAGCGGATCACCATACATAAAGCTGGCGTGCGTTTTAAGATGCGTACGACGTTATCCAAAACTGGAAAATGTTCTATCCGATGCATCGTTGCACGAATAATCGACGGCTGCTTCAAACTGCGCCCAGCAGTGGGCACTGCTCAAGCAGCACAAAATCGGCACCTTGGGTGGGTTCAGCAAAAATGGCCAATGCGTCAAATACGCACAAGGGTAAATGATCAAAATGTTGATGCGCGGCCTGCGTTAAAGCACTCACCTCTTGCGGCGAAGCCTTTGCAAGTGAACCGGTCAGTGAGCAATGAAAGCGAAAGCGATCAAGCACATAAGGATAACCCCAGCGCAACAGCAATGCATCTTCGTGCGACGACAATCCAGCACTTCTTCGCCGAATCAATTCTTCTGGCCCAAGCGGTACAGCATAGTCATTCAATTGCGTCACGCACTGCTGTTCAAGCAAAGTAATCTGCGGTACGTCAAGCTCAGGCACCAACGCCAAAAACTGCTCTAACAGCGTCACACGCAAACGCGGTAATACAAAGGGTTTCAGCTGTTGGCACAAAGTGCTGACATGACGAATCAAGTCACTCGGTTGATATTCGCTTGCCAGCACAAAAGGCGCGCGCATGGTGGCATGAAAACCATAGCGCCGTGGATGCTCTGTGAATTCTGCGAATCGTTTAGGCGAAACCTCAGCAATCAGAGGCTGAACACTGAACTGTTGACTCACAGCACAGCGCCCCAGCCATTGGCTTGCCTGCGCCCACCATTGCTGCTCAATATTCGGTACAAAGTACACCGCGTAACGGTATGCTCGCGGCGGTGTGGAGGTTGGCGTCTGCATCACCGCTGTCAAATCACCGATTGTCATAAAACGTTTACATCCGTGTCATGAAAACTAAATATTGACCGCCTAAGCTTGTTTACTTGACAAACTCAAACAGCGATCGCGATGCGATTCTGTATTTGAAAAGTAACAAGTGAATGTTTCAACCGTCTGACAGTCGCCTTTCTACAACACACGCTGCACGTGCGCAGTGGCTTGCCTTGCTATCGCGCGCGCCGCTGACCCTGCTCGAAGAAGTGCTGCGACCACATGTTCAAGTCACCCCACATTGGCTACGCAAACCTGAAACCGGGCTGATGATGGTCGAGGCTCGGGCAGGAGGTAGTGGCGAGCGCTTTAATTTAGGCGAGATGACCGTGACACGCTGTGCGTTGCGCCTGTCGAACGCCCCCGTGCACCGTCACGTCGGTATCGCCTACATTGTTGGCCGTTCACATCGCCATGCCTATTTAGCGGCGGTCGCAGACGCCTTGTTGCTGGATGACGCTGCACGCCCTGAGATTGAACACACACTCCTCACCCCTATCAGAGAAATACTTGCCGCAAGAAAGAACACTCGCCAAGAGCGCGCGGACACAAGCAAGGTCGATTTCTTTACGGTAGCGCGTGAAAGTGGCTCGGATGACACCGACGAGGAACAGTCGTGACAAACATTGAACTTTCTGAAATGGGCACCGGCTTTAACGATATTTCACTTGGCAGCCAAAGTGTATTTAGAGCGGCGCTCGAAGCGCTGTCTTACCCAGGGCGCCCGGTCGAACTTGAGGTGACGTTTGAAGCGCCCAAGGCCTCGCACGCAAGTGCAAGTGGCCTGCTACTTGCACTTCTCGAACCTGGATCACTGCTTTGGCTTTCACCTAGCCTCGTTCACACCGACGCGGCGACTTGGATTGTATTTCACACGGATTGCAAAATCACACCACATCAGCACGAGGCCGACTTTGCCTGGATCAAACACTGGGATGAACTGCCCGCGTTAGAAGGCTTCGCCTTAGGTACGGACGAATATCCAGACCACTCTACAACCTGTGTCCTCGACCTTGCCGACCCGAATACCACGACAATCGCAACCCCTTCGATCATGTTGACAGGCCCCGGCATTATGAACACTTCAACCATTGAACTGTTGGCTGCAACACCTGCTCAAGCGGAAGGTTTTGCAGAGCAATGGGCAAAAAACTACGCGAGCTTTCCTAGAGGTGTCGACCTCTTTTTTGCGACTAGCACGGGTCTGATCGGCCTGCCCAGAACAACCCGTATTCAAATTGCAGGATAGGGCATCTCATGTATGTAGCCGTTAAGGGTGGCGAGCAAGCCATCTTAAGTAGTTATCAACTACTGGATCAACAGCGTCGTGGTGACCCAAGCGTTCCAGAACTCTCTATTGTGCAAATTCGTCAACAGATGAAACTGGCGGTCGATCGTGTGATGACCGAGGGTTCAGTCTTTGACCCAGAGCTTGCAGCGCTTGCCATCAAACAGGCCTGTGGCGATTTGGTTGAGGCCATCTTTCTTTTGCGCGCCTACCGGGCTACGTTGCCTAGACTCGGCTCAACGCAACCGCTTGATACCAGCAAGATGGTTTTAGATAGGCGTATCTCGGCCACGTTCAAGGATTTACCTGGCGGGCAGGTACTCGGGCCCACTTACGACTACACCCAACGACTGTTAGATTTTTCTTTGCTAGCGATGAGTGAGCCGTCGTCAACCATTGACGATCCTAACCTTCGCGCTCAACGTGAAGACGAGAATTTTTCGCCACGCGTTATTGATCTGCTTAACCGCGAGGGGTTAATTGAAACCCATCAAGCAACGCAAAATGATCCCACACCCTTTGACTTGACCCGTCAGCCTGTCCGCTTTCCGGCAGATCGTAGTACACGTCTGCAAAATCTTGCGCGTGGTGACGAAGGCTTTCTGCTCGCAATGGCCTATTCAACCCAACGTGGCTACGCCAACAGCCATCCCTTTGTGGGTGAGATTCGCTTGGGTTCGGTAGAGATCGCGTTGATACCAGAAGAGCTTGGCTTTGCCATCTCAATCGGCGATATTGAAATCACTGAATGCCAGATGATCAATCAGTTTGCAGGCAGTAAAACCGAACCGCCCCAATTCACGCGCGGCTATGGCTTAGCGTTTGGTCATAGTGAGCGTAAGGCGATGGCGATGAGTCTAGTGGATCGCGCTTTACGTGCAGCTGAGTTAGGAGAATTGGTGCAATCACCGGCACAAATGCCAGAGTTTGTACTTTCGCACAGCGATAGCCTCGAAGCCTCGGGTTTTGTGCAACATCTAAAGTTGCCCCACTACGTTGACTTTCAATCAGAGCTTGAACTTGTCAGAAAGATGCGAGCCTCACCACTCCAAACGCCGACATTGAATGATGAGTCTGGAGATGAGCATGCTGAATAAGAGTAAAACCTCTACACCCTTAGAAAAGCTCGTTGACTCTCACGAAAACCAAGCGGTTGATCAGCATTTTAATTTTGCCTATCTCGACGAACGCACCAAGCGCATGATTCGACGGGCCATCTTAAAAGCAGTTGCTATTCCGGGGTATCAAGTGCCGTTTGGCTCGCGCGAAATGCCGTTGCCCTATGGCTGGGGTACGGGTGGTATCCAAGTTACAGCCTCAGTGATTGGGCCTAGCGATGTGCTTAAAGTGATCGATCAAGGGTCCGACGATACCGTCAATGCTGTCAACATTCGTCGCTTTTTTCAACGCACCACAAACGTTGAGATTACGACGCAGACGCAAGCTGCAACCCTCATCCAGACGCGCCATCGCATCCCTGAAATGGCACTTACTGAGGACCAAATCATCATTTATCAGGTGCCCGTTCCTGAACCCATGCAACGTTTAGAACCCCGCGAACGTGAAACACGCAGCCTGCATGGCTTAGCCGAGTATGGCCTGATGCACGTCAAGCTTTATGAAGATATCGCCCGCTATGGCCATATCGCAACGACCTATGACTACCCTGTGCTTGTCAATCATCGCTATGTGATGGCGCCCTCACCGATTCCAAAGTTTGATAATCCAAAAATGCATATGAACCCCGCGCTGCAACTGTTTGGCGCAGGTCGTGAAAAACGTATTTACGCGGTGCCTCCGTACACTGCCGTTGAAAGCCTGGGCTTCGAGGATTATCCCTTCGAAATTCAGCGCTGGGATGCACCCTGTGAATTATGCGGCTCAAGAGATAGTTTTCTTGATGAGGTCATTACCAACGATCAAGGCGGCCGAATTTTCGTTTGCTCTGACTCTGATTACTGCGAGTCGCAGCAAAATGACGCTGAGTCATCGTCCGGGTCCACGACGCCCTCGGGGTTAAAGCATGACTAACAGCATGCCACTCGACACACAATCTCCCATCTTGCGTGCAACCGGTTTAAATAAGAGCTACGGTGACCGCGCAGCACTGATCGACGCAAGCTTTGAGCTTTGGCCGGGCGAGGTGCTCGCCATTGTGGGCGAATCAGGCTCAGGTAAAACGACACTACTCAATGCACTCGCAGCACGTGACCAACCCGACTCGGGCTCGGTTGAATTTCAATTAGAGGGCGGTGCCCTCACCAATATTTTCACAATGACCGAGGCACAGCGTCGCCTGCTCGCACGTACCGACTGGGGCTTTGTGCATCAGAACTCAGCAGATGGCCTGAGAATGGACGTGTCGGCAGGTGCCAACGTGGGTGAACGCTTAATGGCCTTAGGCCAGCGTCATTACGGCAAACTGCGTGCCACAGCCTGTGACTGGCTTGCGCGTGTAGAAATTGACCCTGCCAGAATTGATGATTTGCCTCGGCATTTTTCGGGCGGTATGCGCCAACGCTTGCAGATTGCACGCAACTTAGTCACCCAACCCAGGTTGGTCTTTATGGATGAGCCGACCTCTGGGCTAGACGTGTCGGTTCAAGCCAAATTGCTCGACTTGCTGCGTCAGTTGACTCAGCAATTGGGGCTAGCCTCGGTGATCGTGACCCATGACCTTGCTGTAGCGCGTTTGTTAGCGCACCGCATGATTGTGATGCGCCGTGGCCGCATCGTTGAGACGGGGCTGACCGATCAAGTGCTTGACGATCCACAACATCCGTATACCCAACTATTAGTGTCTTCGGTGCTACAGCCATGACCACACCCGTTTTACGACTCACCAACGTGAGCAAACAGTTTACTTTGCACCATCAGGGGATGACTTTACCTGTGTTGCAAAACGTCAACTTTGAGGTCGCCGCGGGCGAGTGTGTCGTGCTAGACGGCAGCTCAGGGATGGGTAAAAGCACCTTACTCAAACTCATTTATGCAAACTATCGCGTCAGTGCTGGATCGATTCAATACGCACAGACCGGCCACGCCCCTCTTGAGTTGACCACTGCAACTCCACGCAGGCTGATCGACGTACGTCGACACCACATCGGATACGTGAGTCAGTTTTTACGTGTGATCCCAAGGATTTCAACCCTCGATCTGGTAGCCGAGCCACTATTGGCTGAACTTGGGTATGACGAGCACGCGCTTAAGCAGGCACGTGAACGTGCAGGCGTGTGGCTCACTCGGCTACGCATTCCTGAGCGACTGTGGAGCTTGGCACCCGCAACGTTTTCGGGTGGAGAGCAGCAAAGGGTCAATATCGCACGCAGCATGATCAAGCCGCGCGCGTTGCTATTACTTGATGAGCCCACAGCGTCGCTCGATGCGCTCAACACACAAACCGTGGTGACACTCATCCACGAAGCGATTGCAGCGGGGGCCGCCGCTGTCGGAATCTTTCACGACCAGGCCGTCGGCAACCAACTCGCCACACGCCGTATCGATATGACCAATTTTCGGAGCATCACATGCGCGGCTCAATAGTCATCACTAACGCTCGACTGATTATGAATCAAGAGGTCATCCACGGCTCAGTGTCCGTGGTGAACGGTCGTATCGATTCGATCGATACTGGCCTGAGCGCAACCCCAGGTGCCCTTGACCTTGAGGGCGACTTCTTGATGCCTGGCATGATTGAAATTCATACCGACAACTTTGAACGTCATCTGATGCCTCGGCCAAAGGTCCTGTGGGCCGAACGGCCAGCGCTGATCGCGCATGATGCCGAGATTGCCTGTGCAGGCATCACAACCGTATTTGATGCACTTGGCGTCGGCGAAGCTGACACCGAAAGCGTTCGGGGACAGACTTGGGGGTCAGTACTGACGGCGCTGGATCAATACACCAAAGAAGATCTATTGCGGGCAGATCATTACATTCATGTACGTTGTGAATTACCAGCACCGAACACCATTGAGCTTTTTGAACCGTTTAAGGGTCACACGCGTCTTGGACTGATCTCGCTGATGGACCACACCCCTGGCCAACGCCAATGGGAAGACATCGAACAAGCGCGCGTGTACTTCACTGGCAAAAAGGGCTGGAGTCACGAGAAATTCGAAGAAAAAGTCAGCAATGCGACCATGCTCCAAAGTAAATTTAGTGCCCCGCATCGACAGTATTTCGTTGATTATTCGAAGCGTACAGGGATCTATCTAGCCAGTCATGACGACACCACCGAGGCACATGTTCAACAGGCTTATGCGGAAGGGGCCAGCATGTCCGAATTTCCGACCACATTAGCTGCTGCGCGGTACGCGAAAAATTTAGGCTTACTCACGGTAATGGGTGGTCCCAACGTGGTGCGCGGCGGTTCACACTCTGGCAATGTGTCTGCCACTGAATTGGCAAAACAAGGCTTACTGGATGTGTTGTCATCCGATTATGTACCGGGCAGTTTGTTAAGTGCCGTCGCGCGCTTGGTTCATGAGGAGGTCATGACGCTGCCCCAAGCGGTCGCAACAGTCACCCGCCACCCAGCGCAAGCGACCGGGCTAAACGATCGTGGCGCACTCGAAATCGGCTTCAGAGCAGATCTGGTGCGCCTACGTCTGCACAAGTCGCCAGATCAATCTAGTCAGGCTTTCGCACGCACAGTTTGGCGCGAAGGGACTCAAGTTGTTTGAGTGTTGAGATCGCTTACCTTTCATTTTTTAACTTCACCGATCGCTGACCTCGAATTCTTTAATCGAATACCTCTGTTTATGCTGCACGCTGGCGCGCGCTTCGAATTTTAAATTTCACATTACTGTAAAGCATTTGTCACTTCAATTCAGCACACTTACGTGATTCGATACAAAGACATTCGCTATGACCATCGCCCTGCGTATCACTCATCTGAACAGATGTTTATTGCCACAGTGACGTGCATTGATTTGCTGCCTGCGCGAATCCGCCGGGCACTTATTTAAAAAGGTTTTACATGGCTTTGACTTTAAATGATGTGACTCAGCTGCTCACTGTTGAAGGTGAAAATCAGTACGGCGGCGAAGCGGTTAGCCAACTCGAACACGCCTTGCAATGCGCTGCGCTGGCCGAGCAAGCAGGCGAGACACCCCATACGATCACCGCAGCGTTATTGCACGACATCGGGCATTTGTTAGCAAAGACTGGTCGTGTTCAAGCAAGTGCCAGTACCGAAAGCGGTGACGACTTGCACCAATATGTCGCGTTACCGTTTTTACGGGGGTTATTCTCGAGCGCAGTTCTTGAGCCCATCCGCTTGCATGTCGATGCGAAGCGTTACCTTTGTGCGACCGACCAGTCGTACTGGAGCACCCTTTCGACAGCATCTAAACACAGCCTGATTATGCAAGGTGGCGTGTATACCCCGCCGCAGGCAGCAGAGTTTGAGGCACAGTCGTTTGCCCAAGAAGCGGTTCGGCTTCGCCGTTACGACGATTTGGCCAAGACGCCTGAGACGCTTACGCCTGCTTTGCCACACTTTTTAAAAATAATGCATAGCGTCGCACTTTGACTTGCTAGCACTTTAACTCGATCTACCTACAGGATTTATATGCCGCTGCTTCTTTCTAAACGTTGGTTTTTAAAACTCACCACGCTTGGGCTCTGTGCTCTAGTGTTGCCAAACGCCACCGCGCAATCTGCCGACACTCGTCCCGTCGTGCGTGTTGCCGTGCAACAATTACTGACCAGTGGTGCTCTTGACCCCTTGCGCGAGCAAAGCAACGTTGGCACGCGCATATTACCCATGATTTATGCCGGCCTGATCCAGCTTGATACCGTAGGAGACCTTTCGCCACGGCCTTCACTAGCTGAATCGTGGACACGCATTGACGCCAAGACCGTTGAATTCAAATTGCGCCCTGGTGTTAAATTTCACAACGGCGATGAGGTCACCGCAGAAGATGTTGCGTTTAGCTTTGGTACTGAACGCATGTTTGGCGCCTCTGCCCCACGTCAATACAATCAAGACAGCAAAACGATTGCGGTAGATATCGGCCGCAAGACTACAAGTTCAACACCCGGCAGCATGGAATTACCCCCGCCCGAGATTACTGCGATCGCGCGTAATTTATGGCCTTCTTTGCAAAGTGTCGAGATCGTTGATCGCTATACCGTGCGCCTGATCAATGCTGTACCAGACCTGACCCTTGAGGGGCGTATCGCGCGCTTGGGCTCTGAGATTGTTTCAAAGAAAGCTTATATGGCCTCAAAAGACTGGGCAAGTTGGGCTCAGGCACCTGTGAGCGCAGGCCCATACAAAGTCAAAGAAATGAAGCTAGATCAGTATTTGGTCTTGACCGCGCATGATGATTATTTTGGCGGAAAACCACTGGTCAAAGAAATTCGTTACATGGTGGTGCCAGAGGTATCTTCACGCATCAACGGCTTGTTATCTGGCCAGTATGACTTTATTACTGATATCCCACCCGATCAGTTCAAAACCATTCAAGGTAACGCCAAGTTAGAAGTACTGGGTGGGACCGTTTTAAATCACCGTTTGATTACGTTCGACAAAAATCACCCAGTGCTTGCAAACCCAAAAGTGCGGCAGGCCATGACGCATGCGATTGATCGCGATGCCATCGTCACAGCCCTTTGGGGGGGTCAAACGCGCGTACCTGCGGGCTTACAACACGAGTTCTATGGCGATATGTTTGTGAAAGGCTGGACAGTACCAAAGTATGACGTTGCGCTTGCAAAGAAACTGCTTGTCGAGGCCGGCTATAAGGGCGAAGTGATTCACTTCAGAGGTTTAAACAATTACTACACGAATCAAACACAAACCGATCAAATTATGCTCGAGATGTGGCGAGCTGCCGGTCTGAACGTTCAGATGTCCATGAAAGAAAACTGGGCGCAAATCTTCGAAAAAGGCCCAACACGCGGTGTCCGCGGCTGGTCAAATTCAGCGCCCTTTAGTGATCCAGTCAGCTCACTAGTCAACCAACACGGGCCAAATGGTCAACAACAACAGACTGGCGAATGGACCAACGTTGAGTTCAATAAATTGTCTGACACACTTGTGGCCTCTGTCGATCCAGTAGAGCGGCAACAGGCCTTCAAACGCATGCTAGAGATTGCCGAACGCGAAGACCCTGCCTACACAGTTCTGCACCAGACCGCTGTGTTTTATGCCAAACGTAAAGACTTTGTCTGGAAGCCTTCAAAGACCTTCGTCATGGACTTTCGTGCTACGAATCTGACACCGCCAAAACAATGAACTCGACTGTAGTTGATGCCAACCCGCTTCTGAATATCAGTGATCTGCGGATTATGTTCGATCAACGCGGACACACTTTTGAAGTGTTGCATGGCGTCGATCTGCACATTGCGCGTGGCGAATCGATCGGGCTGGTGGGTGAGTCGGGCTGCGGCAAAAGCATCACATGGCTTGGCGTGCTGGGATTACTAGGTCAGCAAGCACACGTCACAGGTTCGGTCAAGTTTCAAGGTCGAGAACTTCTTGGTTTGTCGGATACAGAACTGTCGCAGGTGCGTGGGCAAAAAATCGCGATGATCTTTCAAGATCCGAGTTCATCGCTTAATCCAGCCCAACGTATTGGCGCACAAATTGCCGAGAGTTTATCTCTGCATCGCGGCTTACAAGGTGCGCAGGCGAAAGCAGAGGTGCTTGCGTTGTTGGATCACGTTGAAATTCCGGATGCTAAACGCCGCATGAACGCTTATCCCCATGAGCTTTCAGGTGGCATGAATCAACGCGTCATGATCGCCATGGCCTTAGCTGGGCAACCCGATCTGCTCATCGCCGACGAACCCACTACTGCCTTAGACGCCACGGTACAAGCGCAAATTTTAGTATTACTTGATACCATCCGTCGCGAGACCGGCATGGCGCTTGTCACGATCTCACACGATCTGGGCGTCATCTCAGAAATTTGCGACCGCGTGCTTGTGATGTACGCGGGCTCAATTATCGAGAGCGCCCCCAGCGAGACTTTATTTACATCTGCACAGCACCCCTACAGTCTTGGCCTCTTGGCCGCGATGCCGGCTTTAAATACAGAGGTACACCGCTTGACCACCATCCGAGGCAGTATCCCCCAGGCGGGGCAACTGATACAGGGCTGTCGTTTTGAAGCGCGTTGCGATTTTGCGCAAGAGATCTGTCGCGTTCACGCCCCTGCACTCAAGACAATCGCTGTCGGACACGCCTTAGCCTGCACACGAAAGCTGGCAGCATGACACCACTTTTGAATGTGACAGGTTTGCAGCGCCATTTCTTTGTTGAAGGTAAAAACGAATGGCTTGCCGATAAAAAAATCTTGCGTGCTGTTGACGGCGTCACACTCAGTGTGCAGCGAGGCAAGACATTAGGGATCGTCGGTGAGTCGGGTTGCGGCAAGTCGACGATGGCCAAACTCGTGCTGGGCTTGATTCCGGCGACTGCCGGCACAGTCGAGTTTGACGGCAAGCCGGTCACCGCACAGCGCAATCGAGCGTGGCGCGCCGCTCGCCGCCATATGCAAATGGTGTATCAAGACCCTCTTGGTGCGCTTGACAGGCGTCTGACCGCTCTTGAGCAGGTCACGGAGCCCTTGCTGATCCACGAGAAAAACGGCGAGATCAAACCGGCCGTTGCGGCGCAAACGATGATGCGCGCCGTCGGTCTGACCGACAACTTGTTTACGCGCTATCCACATGAACTGTCGGGTGGGCAACGTCAGCGCGTCGTCTTGGCACGCGCCTTAGTGCTCAAGCCGAGCCTGTTGGTATGCGATGAGCCTATTTCTGCGCTCGACGTTTCAGTGCAAGCACAGGTCATTAATTTGCTAGACGATTTGCGCCAGCAGATGAATCTCACCATGTTGTTTATCAGTCATGATCTACGCGTTGTCCGTCACATTTGCGATGAAGTTGCCGTCATGTATTTAGGTCGCATCATCGAACAAGGCTCTGCAAAAGAGGTGCTATCCCATCCGGCCCACCCTTACACCCGAGCCCTGATTTCAGCGGTCTCGACGCCTGGTGCGAAACACGCCATCGCAGGTTCGGGTCGAATTATTCTTAAGGGCGAGCCGCCAAATCCCGTCGATATCCCCACCGGTTGTAGTTTTCATCCGCGTTGTGCAATGGCGACTGCCCATTGCAAAACAAGCGCGCCTACGGTGACACGTCTTGGCGAGTCACATACTGTGAGTTGCCATCTTCACGCCATGATTCATCACGGTTCGGCCAGCTAAACATGGGTCGATACATGCTCTCTCGCAGTTTGCGTGCGTTGCTGACTATTTTTCTAGTGGTTGGTTTTGCCTTTACGATTTTGCGCTTATCGGGCGACCCGGCAATGATGATTTTATCGGCGGACGCCCCACCCGAAGCCATCGCAGCTTTTCGCGAAAGTTGGGGGCTTGACGCACCCCTTTGGCAACAGTTTTGGGGATATTTACTCAATATTTTCCACGGTAACTTTGGCGTTTCGATGCGCGATGCCAGCCCTGCTATGGGGCTTGTGCTTGAGGCGATCCCAGCCACGCTTGCCCTCGCACTGCCAGCATTTGCTCTCAATCTGTTAATTGGTATCCCCGCAGGAATTTTCGCCGCTCTTCACCGAAACTCTTGGATGGATCGTCTCGTCATGAGTTTTTCTGTTGCCGGCCACACCTTGCCCAGCTTCGTGCTGGGTCTGTTATTGGTACTCATTTTTGCCGTCAGTCTTGGTTGGCTACCAAGCGGGGGATATAGCGGTTTCGAACATGCGGTATTACCGGTTTTGACTTTAACCGTAGGCGGCGCGGCAGTGCTGGCGCGTTACACACGGTCGTCAATGTTAGAAGTCTTAGGCCAACCCTACATTCGGGCCGCCTCTGCTAAAGGCTTACGTTGGTCACAAGTTGTGATTCGCCATGCTCTGCCTAACGCAGCATTGCCAATCATCACGATCGCCGGTCTCATGTTCGGAGGCCTCATCGCAGGCGCAGTGGTCGTCGAAAGCGTATTTTCTTGGCCAGGCGTAGGTCGACTGACTGTTTCTGCAGTCGGCAATCGTGATCTGGCTGTGGTGCAAGCGGCCTTGTTACTCATCACAGTCAGTATGGTCGCCACCAACTTGCTCGTCGATGCGATCTACTGCTTGTTCGATCCGCGCTTACGTGCCAGCGCTGGTGCACATCAATAGTTGCCAGTAAAAATTGATCCTTTCACCCCAAAAAAAGTTATCCGCCATGGCAGTCTTAGCACCTTCATCTCCAACTCCCTCGCGTCATTATTTTTGGCAAGAGTACCCGCCACTTGTCCTTGTAGCGATTGCCTGGATCCTTGGGATCTTCATCATCGCGGCGTTGGCAGACCTCATAGCACCCTACACCTACACATCGCTTGACCTAAAGGCGCGGCTGCAACCACCCCTTGGGTTGGGCGGTACGGCCCAGCATTTACTGGGTACAGATGAACTGGGTCGCGACGTTCTTTCGAGACTATTGATCTCGGTGCAAGTGAGTCTATTGATCGCCTTTGCTAGCACCTTGATTTCAGCTTTTATTGGACTCGCCTTAGGTTTTTTAGCTGCACACTTTAAGGGCTGGCTTGAACAAGTCGTGCTCACACTCATTGATTTTCAAGCATCGATTCCGTTCATGATCATTGCCCTGGCAGTGCTAGCCTTCTTTGGCAACACGCTTGTGCTTTTTATTTGTTTGATGGGGTGCCACGGTTGGGAACGCAGTGCACGCATTACACGCAGCCTAACAATCGCGGCCAATGAGCAAGGCTATGCCAATGCAGTGCATGCACTGGGCGCCAGTTCTTGGCGGGTTTATTTTCGGCATATTTTGCCTAATATTGCTAGCACGCTGATCGTCAGTATGACACTCACCTTTCCTGAAGTGATTTTGCTTGAATCTGGCCTGTCTTTTTTAGGCTTAGGCGTACAGCCCCCAATGACGAGTCTAGGCAATATGGTCGGCTATGGTCGTGAATATTTGCAAACCGCCCCC
>Ga0209135_1000072_pt1 | contig 33441 bp, 36 predicted proteins | sample LauGreSBDMM110SD_4_FD_187570 | JGI IMG/M metagenome (GOLD analysis project Ga0209135, IMG submission 187570) | Freshwater lake microbial communities from Lake Michigan, USA - Su13.BD.MM110.SD (SPAdes) (version 3) | ecosystem: Environmental > Aquatic > Freshwater > Lake | place: Lake Michigan... | reverse complement strand
AGATATAATCTACTCAAATACTACACAAATATAATTTTCTTTACCTTGCCGACATGACACCGCACAACACCACCCCCCTTTACCGCATTGGCGCAGTCTCTAAATTAGCCAGCGTGCCAGTCACCACGTTGCGGATCTGGGAGACCCGCTATCAGGCCTTCACGCCTACTAAAACGCACGGACAGCATCGCCTCTACGGGCAAGACGATGTCTTGCGCGCGACCCTGATCAAACAACTCTGCGAACTAGGGCACAGCGTTAGCAGCATTGCAGTGCTTGATAGCACGCAGTTACGTCTGTTGCATCAGCAAGGTTTGTCGGTCTCGGCGCTGCAGCAAGTCGCGGCGCAAGCGCCCTCACGACTCAGCGCAAAAGTTATTGGCACAGGTTTGGCGCAGCGACTCAGTTCTGCACGCCACAAGCTTGGGCTGTTTGCCGAACAAAGCGAGCACGCCGAAGTTTTTTCTGACCTGGCAAGCGCACGCGCTGCAGCCGAACACACGCCCGCCGATTTGCTTTTCATTCGCCTGAATACCGTTCAAGAAAGCACGGTTTCAGAACTTCTTGAGTTCGTGCGCGCCAGCCACGCATCCCACACCCTGCTGTTATATGTGTACGGCGCAAGTAACAATCTGCAAACACTCAGCGACGCGGGCATTACGGTGCGTAAAGACTCGATTTCAGACACAGAGCTCAGTGAGTGGGTGCGCACCGTCAGCCTTGAGCAGGCATTGCGCGCAGCCGCTGCACCGCTGGCCGGTCGCAAAGCCACACCTAAAAAGTATTCTGATGAAACGCTTGCGCGCGTTGCGAGTATTTCAACGGCAGTCTTGTGCGAGTGCCCCAAACATGTGGCGGAACTACTCGCGCAACTGTCAAGCTTTGAACAGTACAGCCAAGAGTGTTTAAACAAAAACTCAGCCGATCAACAATTGCATGAACATTTAGCCGAAGTATCAGGCCAAGCACGTGCACTGTTCGAGCATGCACTTGAACTGATCGCAGCACACGAAGGGATCGCACTCTGAAAGCGCTGTTACGCTGCCATTTGGCTTACTTAACAGGGCAAAGCGCAAGAGACAATAGATTGTTCTACCCGGCCACAAGCGCATACTCCTGCAGCTGCTCAAGCGTGACGAACTCAAGCGCTTTGACATGGGTGCTCTCTAAAATCACAAACGGTGCTACTCCGGCGTGCAGGGCTTCTTTCCAGCGCATTGCACACAGACACCATCGATCGCCTTCTTTCAAACCGGCAAAACGATACTCAGGGCGTGGTGTCGACAAATCGTTACCACGACTTGCCGAAAACTCTAAAAATTCTTGTGTGACCTTGGTGCAAACAACATGGCTACCCAGATCCTGCATGTCGGTGTTACAGCAGCCATCGCGGTAATAACCCGTCAAGGGGTCGAAAGAACAAGATACTAAGTCAGTGCCCAACACATTCAAGGCATTTGCGGTCATTTGCTACCCTTTAGACGAAAAAAACGGAGTACATTCCAAGCACCAAGGTTAAACCTTTTGACCCAACTGTGGGCAGTTCAATACGTCATGTCTCAATTCAGTTTACCCCCAGCCAACCCCTCAATCCTCGTTCAGTTCGACGCACTCAGAGACTTTATCGCGCGCGCCTTGCAAGCCAATGGGCTTTCCCTTGAACACGCCAACAAAGTTGCGTCGTTGATGGCGCAGGCCGATTTGCAGGGCTCAGACGGTCATGGCGTGATTCGTTTGCCGCAATACGTCAAGCGTATTCGGGCTGGTGGGATCAACGTCAACCCGCACATTAAAGTCGTGCAGGATAAGGCTGCGATGGCGGTGGTTGATGGCGACAACGGGATGGGGCATCTGGTGGTGTCGCATGCGGTTGAACTCGCAATCAAAAAAGCCGCAGACGCAGGTGTGGCCTGGGTGGGTACGCGCAATAGCAATCATGCAGGCCCCGCCTCGCTTTATGCGCGCATGCCCATTGCGCATGACATGATTGGTTTGTATTTTGCTGTGGGCAACGCTAATCATTTACCGCCTTGGGGCGGGATGGATATGCTGCTGTCTACCAACCCGATTGCAGCTGGGATCCCCGCTGGCAGCGAACCTGCTGTTGTGTTGGACATGGCAACAACCGTAGCGGCCTACGGCAAAGTCAAAGCCAAAGCCAAGCGCGGTGAAACCATGCCAGAGGGCTGGATGATCGATCGCCAAGGCCGCCCCCTCACCGACCCGACCCGTGCAGATGAAGGTTTTTTATTGCCGATTGGCGGACATAAAGGGTATGGCCTAGCCTTGATCGTTGGGCTGCTAGCAGGCACCTTGCAAGGCGCTTCAATGGGCAAAGAGGTGGTTGACTTCAACAAAGACCACGTCACCCCCACCAATACAGGGCAAGCTATTTTAGTGATCGATTTAAAAGCCTTTGGCGAGCCTGGTTTCTTTAAAGGTGCTGTTGACCAGCTGGTCAAAGATCTGCGCGCCAGCGAACGCCTGCCCGGGGTTGAGCGAGTATGGCTGCCTGGCGAGCAAAGCCATGCCAAACGCTTAGCCTACGCTCAGCAAGGGATACCGCTTGCACCGGTTCTAGTTGCGGATTTAAATGCTCTAGCGACTGAACTGAATATTGCCGCACTCACTGTCTAACTTTTGGAAAACCTCATGCCCCTGCTCCCCCTCTCAGCAAGTTGGTTTCAAGGTAAAAGCCCGTCTGCACAATCGCTAAACTGCAAATTGCGATCAACAAGTTGTTTCAATGCAAACGACCTCTCGGCGAACCCGTTGCAAGGCAAGCGCCGCTCAGCCGAACGCTTAAAAGGCGCGCTGCTGGCCCTGTTGACGCTTGCTTCTTTTGGTTTGGCGAACGCCCAGGCGCAAGACAGCTATCCCAGCAAGCCAATCCGCATGATTATTCCGTTGGCTGCGGGCAGCGCGGTCGATGGCGCAGCGCGTCTGTTAACGGCCAAGATGTCACAAAACATGAGCCAGCCCATCGTGATTGAAAATATGGCCGGGTCATCGGGGCTGATTGGCGCAGACCGTATCGCCAAAGCTGCGCCCGATGGCTACACAATTGGTGGCGTCAATGACAGCATCTTGACGATGCTGCCGCATATTTATTCAAACATCCCCTGGAATGCACTCAAAGACTTTGAACCCATTTCATTAGTCGCGACGATTGAATGGGGCATTGCGGTGGCAGAACAGTCGCCCTATAAAACTCTAAACGATTTTATTGCGGCGGCTAAAGCCAGCCCAGGCAAAATTAATTATGGCTCAGGCGGCAGCGGCAGCCCACAGCACATTGCCATGGCGCTGTTTGCACAACGCACTGGTATCGATCTGGTGCATGTGCCTTACAAAGGCGCAACGCCTGCGGCCGTTGCGGCGGCTGCAGGGCAAGTCGAAGTCACTTACCAAGGCTTGGGCACCGTCACCTCGCTGATCCAGGGCGGCAAATTGCGCCTACTGGCCGTCTCAACCCCAGAACGCCTTGCACAGTATCCAAACGTACCAACCATCGTGCAAGCAGGCATCAGTGATTTCTTCTTTAACTCTTGGTTCGCGATGATTGCCCCGGCGGGTACGCCCAAGCCGATCATCGACAAGCTAAATGCCGAGATGCAAAAAGCACTGACGGATCCGCAGACGCGCGAGCGCTTGATTGCCCTGGGTGTGACGATACGAGGCACCAGTGCTGCTGAGTTTAAACAAGCAACTGAAAAGCAATACGCACTGTACGGCAAGCTGATTAAAGATAACAAGATTCAGGCGGATTGAAGTTGATCCGAGCATATTGAAGCAAGCCTCGCCAGTGGCGCAACGCTTTGGTTACATAGATGCAGCCTATGATGAGGCTGGGGCGCAAGCTTGCGGGCACACTTTTTGCTTGAGGATTATGATGTACTTTCACTTTTCGGGATAAAACATCATGCGCTTGAATCGTTACTTCAATTTTTTGCTTGCGATCTTGGCTTTTGGCACGGGCGTATCTGCACCCACGCTGGCACAAGACGCGTACCCATCCAAGCCTCTTAAAGTCGTTGTGCCGTTTCCGGCCGGCGGCGCAACTGATATCTTGACGCGCGCGATTACAGAAAAACTTGCCTTGAAACTTGGGCAGACTGTGGTGATCGAAAACAGGCCAGGCGCAGGTGCAAATATCGGTGCAGCCTACGTTGCTAAGGCCGCGCCCGACGGATACACCATCCTGATGGGCTCAATCGGCTCGCACTCGATCGCAGTCAGCTATTACACAGACGTTGGTTACAACTTCAAGAAGGATTTAACTGCGATCTCGATGGCTGGCACACTGAGTAATATCGTTGTGGTCAGCAACGAGTTACCAGTCAAAAATTTGGCCGAGCTTGTTGCGCTGGCCAAAAAAGAACCTGGCAAACTCACCTGTGGTTCATCAGGTACGGGCGGCTTAATTCACTTAACCTGTGAGATGTTCAAAGTTGCTGCAGGCATTGACGTCTTGCATATTCCCTACAAGGGCACGTCGCTTTTAATGCCTGATCTCATTTCAGGGCGAGTCACGATGGCGCTTGATACCTTGCCACCCTATTTGCCGATGCTCAAAGACGGTAGAGTACGCGCGCTTGCAATCACGACTTCCAAACGCTCGGCTCTGATGCCCGATTTACCCGCGATAGCCGAGTCAGGCTATCCAGGGTTTGAATCGATTGCAAGTTACGGCTTCTTTGCACCAACAGGCACACCACCCGCAATCATCGAGCGCTTAAATCGCGATATCAACGTGGTGCTACTTGACCCTGATCTCAAGGCCAAGTTGGTGCAACAGGCAATCGACATTGCAGGCAGCACGCCGCAAGCGCTAGCCGCCTTTGTGGATGGCGAAATCGCCAAGTGGGCGAACGTCATCAAGGTCAGTAATATCAAGCGCGAGTAACATTGAGGGCGGGGTTCCGCCACAACAGAAGTGGCGGCAACACCAGTAACCAAGCGATACGGGCCTGATAGCGATGGTGCGGCTTAGAAAGCGCACCGGTCGCGAAGGCGTTGGCCGCGACACCGAGCCAGAGCATCAAAATAAAACTGACCACTAAGCGTGCGTCGCGCTTTCGCCAGGCAGTAAAGAGCACGTACAACCCAAACACCACAGAAAAATAAAACACCCACACACTCACTCGACTCAACCAAACCGCATCGGCAGCGAGAGTATCTTTCATTTGTCGTGAGCTATTCAGGCTCTCAAGCTCTGCTGCAGAAAAATACTGACGAACACTTTTCGCCACCGTCACATCCAAGTGGTCAGGATGCAAGGTGTCACCCAACTCAATCATGCGCAACTGCTCAGTCATATTTTTTAAACCAGACCACATGACTGGCCATGGCCGATTGCGCACCACATAAGAAACAATCTCTGAAGCCTCTGGCGCCAGACCGATTGGCCCACCAGGATGACTCCAGACAGGGCCTTGGCCATTCCATAAAAAATCATCGCTATCTGTGGGTAGTCGATCGACCCAGGCGCAGAGATACCAGTTTTTTTGCGCACAATATTTTTCTAGAATTTCTTTGGTGTTGCCATCGCCCGACAAACGCGCAAGCATGAAGACTGACCCATGTGGCGAGATCGTGGCTTTTTGAAAGGCATAAAAATTAGTGCCAAGCAAAATGAAGATAGCGCCCACCAAAGGTAAAACTGCAACTTTTAAGCGACGCACACCCAGGCAAAGCACACCAAACACACACGCGCCAGCAATCACAAGGTGTGAAAGATGCACTGAGATCGACAAGGCGCCAAGCAGCACTAGCCAAGCGACCTCGGCGCGCTTCAAGCGGGTTGAAAACCCCAATAAAAAGATACACAGCACCGTCATGGCCGCAAAAATATCGGGCATCAGAAAGCTCACGAACCACGGTGCTGTACTCACTAATGCGAGCGCGGCGCACGCCCATAGGTGGTGCTTACCCACTGACCACGCTGATGCAGTGGACCGTGCCAGGGACAGAGACGCTGCGCCACCAGGCGTTTGCTCGGGTGTCAGGGTCACAACGACCAACCAAAGTAGATGCGACACCAGCAACGCCTGCGCAACGATAACTAGCCAAAGCGTTTGCCAGGCATGAAACAAGAGAATTAAAGGCCCATAGACAAAGGGCTTATCCCAATTCATAAAGCCGGCCACAGGCTGCGAGATGAACACATGCGAGTCGCTGTAGGCCAGCGGATAGCCGTTATAAATCGCAGGCCACAGCAAAAACAAGCCGCCGACCACGATGCAACAAATCTGGATATATTTTAAATTTATAAACATTTTCAATCAGTTAAGTATTGCAATCCCATCTTGATGTAGCGTATACATTGTTTAAGATGTACTAATTTAAATCACTAAGATATACTGTGCTGCCTTGAGGTGATCAATAGATGCCACTGCCACGTTCAATCCCTGCAGGTCAAGCGCAGTTCACTGCGCAACGCTACCAAACCTTGCTCGAGCAACGTGGGCACCGTGTGCCTGCAATCTTAAAAAAACTGGCCAAGCAGGTCGATGCACAACCCGAGTTGCTGTTGACGCAAATTCAATTACTAGAACATGCACGCCTCGTCACGCAGGCCGATTACCTCACCATTCGCACGGCGGCGCGCTTGAGGGTACTGAGGGGTTCGGGGCAAACCGAAGCACGCACCCCCTATGGCAATATTGAGGCCAACCGACAACGCTTAAAGCGTACAAAACAAAAACTTCAGCATAGTCAGGCGCAAGAGCAGGCGATTCAAGCCTGGGCAAACGGCGGGCGCTTTGCGGTGTATTCAGCGGTCATGAAAGAGCTGCCCGCCGATCAAGTTATTTTGGCCGATCACCTATTAATGGATTTAATGAATAAACAGCCTTACCTTGAGATCGCACAATATCAGCTTATGCTGTCTCTAGCACTGCAATCCAACTAAATGGCGATGGGCTCAGAGCCTAACGTCTCACAGTGCTTGGGGCAAGTTCAAATCACTTACGCCACCCGAACACCTAATCGGGTTCGACGAACCCTAAGCATCACACTAAGCGCAACATCCAACCATGGCGATCAGGTAAGCGCCCTGACTGGATGTCGGTCAGTTCTTGCCGCAAAGACATGGTGAGCTTACCGGCAAGTGCGTTTTCGTCACCTGCGATAAAGCCTCGGCCCTTGAGTGCCGCAATAGGTGTGACCACCGCTGCCGTGCCACAAGCAAACGCTTCAGTGATGTCTCCTGACGCGACGCCATCGCGCCACTCGTCGATGGTAATTTTGCGCTCTTGAACCTGATGGCCGCGATCGCGAGCAAGTTGAATGATGCTCATGCGGGTCACGCCTTCAAGAATGCTTCCGGTCAATTCGGGCGTGACGAGCGTGCCGTCTTTGAGCACCAAAAACACATTCATCCCACCGAGCTCTTCGATGTACTTACCTTCTTGCGAATCTAAAAACAAAACCTGTGGGCAATCGTTTTCGTAGGCTTCTTGCTGAGGCAACAGCGAGGCCGCGTAGTTACCACCGCACTTGGCTGAGCCCGTACCACCAAATGCCGCACGAGAGTGTGCTTCAGCCAACCAGATCATCACCGGCGCAACGCCCTTGGCAAAGTAAGGGCCAGCAGGGCTTGCGATCACATAGTATGCAGCACGATGCGCCGAGCGCACACCCAAAAAGCTTTCATTGGCAATCATGAATGGCCGAAGATACAAACTCATTTCGCCTGCGCCGGGTACCCAGTTAGCGTCTGCCCTGACCAGTTGCTTGATTGATTCGAGAAATAAATCTGTTGGCAACGGCGGCAAGGCCAGCCGCTTTGCCGAGCGTTGCATACGCGCAGCGTTTTCTTCGGGACGGAAGGTCCAGATAGAGCCATCGGGATGGCGATAGGCTTTCAGGCCTTCAAAAATCTCTTGGGCGTAATGCAAGACCGACGAGGCCGGATCCAGCATCAAGGGGCCGTAAGGCTTGAGCGCGGCATCGTGCCAACCCTGCTCTAGTGTCCAGTCAATCGACACCATATGATCGGTAAAGTACTTACCAAAGCCAGGATTTGCGACGATCGCTTCGCGGTCGGCCTCAGGCATAGGATGAGCAGACTTGGTCGAGCGAAAGGCAAGAGAAGATTGTGCAGTCATGGCGAGGTTCAAGTGATTGGATATATTTTCACTTGATTATAGCCATGAGACTGACATTTACCTTAATCGCGCTCTTGCAAACGCAACCTGCGCTCTTGCTCTTCGCGGCGGGTATCTTCGATTTCTTGGAGCAAGCCGGCCATATCCACGGGGGTCGTGTCCGCTGCAACAAAGCCCGTTAAGGGAGTTTCTGGCGTTAAGTCGCCAGCAACGTAGTGTTGCCAAATCTCTTTGGCATAGGCGGTTGTCAGCAACTGCGGGGCAAACTGACCAAAATAAACGGCCAGATTTTGTACATCGCGCGCCAGCATGGCTGCGGCTTCGTTATTGCCCGCGGCGTCGACGGCCTGTGGCAGATCAATAATCACGGGCCCACCGGTCGACATCAGAATATTGTATTCAGACAAATCGCCATGGATCACCCCGGCGCACAGCATACGAACGACCTGGTTGATTAAATACGCATGGTGCTCAAGCGCCGACTCAGCGGTCAGTTCAACGTCGTTCAGGCGGGGCGCCACCTGACCGTCAGCATCTGTGACGAGCTCCATGAGCAACACGCCATCTGTGCAGATATAAGGCTGCGGTACCCGCACCCCCGCATTGGCCAAGCGAAACAACGCATCGACCTCTGCGTTTTGCCAGGCTTCTTCTTGCATTTGCCGGCCGTACCGCGTGCCTTTTTCCATGGCGCGGGCTTGGCGGCTGTTTTTAACTTTGCGGCCCTCGGTGTAAGACACCGCATTTTTGAAGCTGCGTTGTTTGGCGTCTTTATACACTTTGGCACAGCGCACCGAGTCGCCGCACCGCACTACGTAAACGGTGGCTTCTTTGCCGCTCATGAGTTGGCTGAGCACTTCGTCGACTAGGCCTTCTTCTACCAAAGGTGCAAGGCGTTGCGGGACTTTCAATGACTACTCCGTAAAAGCTTGCCTTTCAGGGAAAAAGGAGGCCAGCCGTTGGGCTCCAGCCGAGGCAAGTACCCACACTTTAACTGATTGAGCGAAAAGCCCCGGCTCGGCCATACGCCCTAGCGGTGCCAACGGCGATGCCCGTGAGGCCTGTCGTGGCGCCCGTGAGACCTATAGTGATGCCCGTGGGATTGATATCGCGGATACCTGACGACCGGCACGACTACGGTTGGATAGGGAGCCGCGTATACGGGGTAGGCAGATCTGTATGCGTACCCTGAACCATACCCGTAACCATACGCCCCCGCATCGGGGCCATAGGCCACACAGCCTGTCAGCAACAACAACACCCCAACCACCATACCGCGCAAGGCTCTCATGGACTGACTCCGTCATTTAGTTGAACACAGCGCTAGCTTAGGGCTGTTATTCGACGAGCGACAGGGGTGCAACCCGTGCAATCTGTTTCGATCGATTTCAGATGCTTTCAGCGAGTTTTTTAACCTTTTTGATTCCGTGATGCTAGTGCCGCCTCAACTGCCAGCGCCACTGCCGTTTATGACTTGAGGCGCTTGGTTAGCGTGAAGCGAGGGCCGCCTCGACTGCCAGCGCCACCGCGGCGAGCGCTGCATCGTCGCCCCTGACCGACGACAGCATCAAACCAACCGCCTGTTCACCGGCGACGTGGCAAGGCAAGCTAAACGAGCAGCCGTCTAAAAAGTTAAACGCAAAGGTATTGCGCAACATCTGGCCATTCGCCTTAAAAAACGCTTCGTCCGAGGCCTCGAGCTTGGCGATCTCTGGTGCAATAGTTGGCGTGGTGGGGCATAACACTGCATCAAACCCTTCGAGTGCACGTTCCACTCTTGCAATCCAGTCAAGCCGGTTGTCAAGCATGGCAAGATACTGTTGCGCGGTCACTGGCGCCCCTAACGCTATACGCACTGCCACGCGGTGATCAAAGCCTTCTTTAAACTTGGCCAGACGCGCATGGTGTACGGCATAGGCCTCAATCGGTGATAGCCCACCCGGCGCATTGAGCTTAGGGATTTCAGCCAGCTCCGATAACTGGATCTCGATGATCTGCGCACCTGCCGCCGAGAGCGCCGAGACGCTGCGCGCAAAGGCTTTCGCAACCTTGTCATCCAAACCATCTAGCAAGGTCGTTTGTGGCAGCGCAAAACGCATACCTGACAGCGGGCGGCGCTTCACGTTTAACATCGCGCCCGACAATACCCCGTCGACGGTCAGACAATCTTGCACACTGCGCGTCATGGCGCACACGGTGTCGAGCGAACGGGCCAGCTCAAGCGCCCCCGTGAGCGGCACGCGAAACTGAGAACTTTTAAAACCAACGATGCCGCACAGCGCCGCGGGTACACGAATCGAGCCGCCCGTGTCAGAACCGAGGCCCGCGACGGCCAGACCTAAGGCCACCGAAACCGCGGCACCTGAGGACGAACCACCGGGTATCCGCGCCACCTTGGAGTCGGTAGGATTGACAGGCGTGCCGTAGTGAGGATTGATGCCGATTCCTGAAAAAGCGAATTCGGTCATATTTGTTTTGCCAATAATGGCCGAGCCAGCAGCACGCAGCCGTGCAATCACGGGGGCATCATGCGTTTGCACGGGTTCGCCCTTGCACACGATTGAACCTGACATCGTGGTTTCGCCTGCCACACCGTACAGGTCTTTAATCGAAACAGGCAAACCAGCCAAGGCCGGTTGGTCAAGCCCCGCAGCCTGGGCCGCATCGGCTTGACGCGCCACCGCCAGTGCCGCCTCTGGATACAGCTTGGTGAAGACGCTTTTAGCTGACGCCTTAGCAGCGTTTTCTAAGGCTTGCGAGACCAGCGCCTCGCGTGTTGTTTCACCGCGCGCGAGACGGGCGTTGAGCTGATCGATGGTTTGTGTGATGTGTGTCATGATGAATGAAGAACGAAAGTGTTAGAAAAAATGATGGCCTCATAAAGGCGCCGCCTAAAAAACAAGCGTCACGCCACCAACGGCAGTACGTCAACCGAGTAGCGATGTTTGATGCTGCGCTTGCGCCTCGGGTCGCGAATTTCGAGTTTCATTTGGGCGGCTGCTCGAATCCCCTCACCCTTGGCGTTTGGAATTGCACCCAGTGTGCCACACGACACAAAACTACCTTCATCAATATGCGGCCCGGCAAAGCAGCCGTTACGCAAAGATTCGAGGGGTCGAATCGAGGCAAACGTACCCTTCTGGTAATCAACCCACTTACCGTCTTCAAAAATACGCGAGATTAATTCGAGTTCGTCTTGGTAGGACGAGACGTCAGACCAGCGCCAGGCTGCGGTACCCGTCGGCTTAGGGCACAACTGTTTAGACACAGCAATCGAATACGTTTCAACACGACGGTCGGTATGATCCGAGCCAACTGTTAGCCACCACTCGCCCCCTGCGTAAAACAACACCGGCTCAACCTCGCCTGAACTATCGGGGCCGACCACTTCGATCGTTTCAGCTTGCGTGAGCAACAACGCGCTACCGCGGTAATAAAGCGGCACAGTCGAGGGCGCCGGCACACCAATTAAACCAAGCTCATGAATGTGGTGCTCGATCGCCGCCGCATCACGCCCTGTCCAGCCGGCAATTACATAATGCCTGGGGGCAATAGCGGCAAGCGTTGTCGTCATCGTGCCATCGGCACCAACGGCTTCGCAAGAAAAATACAGATGGGGTTTCATCATGATGATTGAACAATAAGAAGATAAAAAAGTTTAACGGAAGGCGCGGAAATCGTCTCCGATTAGAGCGGGCAAGAGATTAAGACAACACTGCAGGCAACCACAAGGCAATCGACGGAAACACCATCAAAATAACAATGGCCAACATATACACAAACATAAATGGCATCACGCCAGAAAAAACATCGGTGATGGGCCCTGGCTGTCGCCGCATGCCTTGCAACACATAAAGCACCGTGCCATCCGGCGGGCTAATCATTGCGATCTCTACCAGCATTGTGATTACGACGCCGAACCAGATTGGATCGTAGCCAAGCGCGGTGACCACCGGAAACAGCAACGGGACGGTGCAAATCACCATCGACAGGCCTTCCATAAAGGTGCCAAGGGCTAAATAAAAGCCAATAATCACTAACATGATCGCCCAACCTGGCAGGGGCAAACCTGTTAAAAACTTTGCCAACATTTGCGGCACACCTAAAGACGACAGAATGTAGTTCAACACGTAGGCGCCAAACAAAATCAGCGCAATCATCGAAGTGGTGCGCGCCGTGGCATGTAACGACTCAGAGATCATTTTCCAGTTGAGTTTGCGATCAACCAACGCCAAGATCAAGCTGCCCGCCACACCAAGTGCCGCCGATTCGGTTGGCGTGGCTAAGCCCGCGTAAATGGTGCCCAACACGAGCCCAATTAACAAGGTCGTTGGCAATAAGTCTGACAAGCTTGCGACCTTGTGTCGCCAGGTGACGCCCATCGCGTAGGGGTCAGCCCGTAACTTGAGCTTGTAGCTGTAGTAAAGAATCACCAACACAAATAAGAGCACCACCATAATGCTCGGGCCGATGGCAGCGATGTAGAGCGCGCCGACTGAAGTTTCGGTGATCAAACCGTAAATAATGAACGTGATGCCTGGCGGGATTAGGTTGCCTAAAGCTCCGCCCGCAGCAAGCGAACCCAGTACTAACTTTGGTGGGTAATGACTTTTTTCAAAATACGGCAAGGCGACCGAGCCCATCGTTGCCGCCGTTGCTACGCTTGAACCCGCCACCGCAGAAAAGACCCCGCAGGCCAAAATATTGGTGTGTAATAAGCCGCCCGGCAACCGACCCATCCAGACATTCAAGCCGCGATACAAACGCTCAGACAAACCGGCGCGCAACATGATCTCGCCCATCAGCAAAAATAGCGGCACCGATACCAAGACAAAGTTGGTGGACGGCGCCCAAATCATCTCGCCGAGAAAATTCCAAAATGGTCGGTCTGAAAGCGAAAAGCCGGCTAGCAATGCAAGCGAGGACAACGCCGCACCCACGTAGATACCACCCGCAAAAAACCCGGCGAATGCCGCTAACACCGCCAGCAGCGCCCACCAAGGTACGGTCGTGGCCGATAAGGCCGCGGCACTATCGGCACCGCCAAATAAGCTGGCACCACCAATCACGATCGCCATGATCACAATGAATACGATCGCAATCATTGACTGCCCTGTTTGTGACTAGACGAAACGCTGGGGGTCTGAGTAGGAGCCTGTGGCTCGGCAACCACCTTAGTAGACGAATAGCCAGGCGCCTGCATATGTGCTTGTGCCTCGGCAACCGCTTCGAGTGTCTCGGCGGCTTCGTCTTCGTAAGTACGCGCCATTAAGGCACGATCCATGGCAACAAGATCGCCATGCATTAACTGCCCGACTGAACGCAGCGTCAGAGCAAGCGCCGCCAGAAATAACAACACAAAGCCTGCTGCCCAAAAGCCCTGCGGTAACACCAACGGTGTGCGTAAGGTGGTGAGATCTGTGGCGTTAAACGCAAAAGAATCGTTGGCGATTGAAACTGCACCGTACACATAAAATCCGGTCGACACCAACAAGGCCAGCAACGAAGCTAAATGTAACCACACGCGCACACGCAGGGGCATGCGCTGCACCAAGACATCGATGCGCACATGACCGCGCTCAAACAGTGTGCCCGCCAACCCCCAGCTCATTCCAACCGCCATCAGATAGCCGGTCAGTTCAGTGGTGGATTCGGTTGAAAAACCCAGAAACTTTCGAGCAAAAATATCAAAACAGATCAGTACCGTGATCAACAGATAGCAAAAACCTGCTACCCACATCGCACGGCGACTGAGCCATTCAAGACCGTAATGCATACTTACTTGCCAGCGGTGTATTTCACCCCAGAGATCGGTGCGATCACCTCGTTGTACACCACACCGCAACGATCGCCACAGCGTTTGACCCAGGCGGGCAAGACTGTGTCAGCCAGACTTGCCTGAATCAGGCTTGCCTCATTTGGCTGAGCCTTAACTTCTGCCATGGGCTTTTTGACCAGCGTTGCCAATTTACCCGAGCATCCCTCTGCACGACCAACGTTACACGCTACACCATCGGCAGTTGCCTCTTCGCCAAGTTTCCACTGGGCGTTTTCAATTGCGGCGAACGTCTTTTCAAATTGAGCACGAATCGAAGGCTCAAGCTTGTTCCACCAAGCCAAATTCACAAAGTAACCAGCTGTCGACCAGGATAAAGATAGGGTGTGAAGATGTGTTGTCACCTCTGGCCATTTCACGCCGTTGCCCGAACCCGAACCTGTGATGCCGCAATCAACGGTGCCACGCTCAAGCGCTGTGTAGACTTCACCAAAGGCAAGTGAAACAGGCTGTCCGCCTAACGCTTTGACTAGGTCACCCGCCGAAGGCCCGTTGATTCGAACTTTCAGGCCTTTCAAGTCGGCTAACGACGCAATTGGCTTACGGCAGAACAGCATCTGACCCGAGAACGGGTACGTTGCCACAAGTTTGATGCCTAGTTTTTCGAGCTCTTTATTGGCAACCGGCATCATCGCGTCTGCCACTTTGCGCGCTTGTGCAATGCCAGGATTCAAGCCTGCCAGGTCGATGCCATCGAGCATCGGCACGTCGCCCGAGACTGTCGTGAGCGGGCCCGCTGCAATGTCAACTTGACCCGAACGCACCAAGCGCAGCACTTCAGGTCCATTCACGTTGCGCTCTGGCCAAGAAGAGAGCGTGATTTCAACGCGCCCGTTGGTGGCCGCTTTGAGCCCATCGCGCAACATGGGTTGATCCACCTGGGTGTACTGCGGAATCGTTGGCGACACCTGCGTAATGGCTTGCACCGCAATCTTGGGCCCTGTTGCAGCCGTTTGAGCCGACACGGCCGAGACCTGCAACGCGGCGCATAGGGCTGCGACCATCATTGATCGATTTAAAACTTTCATCTACTTGCTCCTAAAATATGACACGACGACAGAGAAATGACTGACTGGCCTACGCTGATCCCTAAGGGACTTTGCTTTGGCGAGCGCTACGCAATGCAAATAAAAATTACCAAACGACTACTAAAAACTTGCCAAACTATTATTCGTCAGATCGGTCACGAGCATTGACCCCGGCGCATGCGTCAAACAAAATGCAGGCTTCATTGCCATCGCAACAGATTGAGGCGTCACGCCACACGCCCAAAACACAGGCAGCTCGTCATCATGGATGGTGACCGATTCACCGAAATCAGGTTGATTGATATCTTGGATACCAATTAAATGCGGCAGCCCGATATGAATAGGGGCACCGTGCACGCTTGGAAAGCGAGAAGTGACCTGCACGGCACGCACAATGTCAGCAGGACGCATCGGGCGCATTGACACCACCATCGGGCCATGAAACACACCAGCCGGCGTGGTGGCAATATTAGTTCGATACATCGGCACAGTGCGCTGCTCTTCGATGTGCCGCAACGGGATCCCAGCTTCAATTAAGGCTTGCTCAAACGAAAAAGAGCAACCCAACACAAAGCTCACTAAATCGTCTCGCCATTGACTGGCGATATCGTAAGGCTCATCCACCAACAGCCCGTCTACGTAAACACGGTAGCGAGGGATGTCATAACGAATATCGACGTCTTCGCCAAGGCTGGGTAACATAGGGTTGCCTGGCTCGGAGACCGCCAAGATCGGACACGGCCGCGGATTGCGCTGGCAAAACAACAAAAAATCACTTGCAAGGTCTTTGGGCAAGATCATCAAATTGCCTTGCACGTTACCTGGCGCGACACCGGCGGTATGGCCACGCGCCTCGCCGCGACGACTGCGCATCCGAGCGTGATGGCCGAGATTAACGGCCGGTGTAGACAGCACCGCTTGGCTCACAGCTTCTGGCAGACTGAGGTCGTTCATCGGGGCACCTTTTTGATAAATAAGAATCACTCGCAACATTGATCAAGAAACCTCAATACAGAACCAATCACAGTCAGGCGGATAAACCCAAAAACGACGCAAAACGGTCTGGAGGTCTTTCTTACAGTACGCGACTTCTAAAGCTTGAGTGTGGCTCTCTGGCTGCATCGCGTCAAGTACTTAATGGCGACCTGCGGGAGTCACGGACGGGTCGCGCGAGCGATTTCCTTTTAGCCTGCTGCAAAATCCGCCGCGTGATCGGGCAAAATGCGTTGCACGACCTGCTACGATAAGCGTTCATTTTTTTGAGGCACTTAACCATGGCAAATTCTAAACCTGCAAAGCTACACGAACGTCTGAAAACAACCTGGGCTAGTAACCGCCCCGGCGTCTACGATATGGTGTCACTACGACTGGCAGACAGCTTTGGCTTTGACGCCTTGTACATGACTGGCTTTGGCGCCGTGGCATCGCACTTGGGTTTACCCGACGCCGGTTTGGCCACCTATAGCGACATGGTCGGTCGGGTTGGCGCCATGGCAAAAATGGCGCGTACGCCTTTAATTGCCGACGGCGACACTGGCTACGGTGGTTTATTAAATGTACGCCACACAGTGCAAGGCTATGAACTGGCTGGCGCCTCAGCGATTCAACTCGAAGATCAAGAGTTTCCTAAAAAATGCGGCCACACGCCTGGACGGCGGGTGATCCCGATGGCGGATATGGTCAAAAAGATCAAAGTCGCTGCCGAAGCCCGTCAGTCAAAAGATTTTTTGATTATTGCGCGCACTGATTCGCGCACCACGCTTGGTTTGGATGAGGCTTTGCGACGTGCCGAGGCCTATGCCAAGGCCGGCGCAGACATTTTGTTTGTTGAATCACCCGAAACCGAAGAAGAGATGCGTAAGATTGGTGCGTCATTTGATCTGCCCTTGCTAGCGAATATGGTCGAAAAAGGTCGCACGCCCGTCTTGAGCAAGGCTGACCTTGAAGCACTAGGTTTTAAATTGGCGATATTTCCGGTCACAGCCCTACTAGCAGGCGTGCACGCCATGACCAAGGTCTACGAGCATTTTAAAAGTACAGGTTCATCGACTAACAACACCGTTGACCTGTATGACTTTACTGACCTGACCAAATTGATGGGCTTTGAAGAGGTTTGGGAGTTTGACAAGCGTCACGCCGATTGAGCGCAAGCAAAATTTAACCACACTGCCCTCACAACATCTTAGCTGTGAAATCCGTACAATTATGTATGAGGTTGGCAGCTAGGGTTGGTTTTGCTGCCGAGCTTAATCAAAGTTTCGTTACAACGATACGCAGTTTCACCACACGCCATTTTGCTCACAAAGCATTTTTACTTTCAGGATTCCGCTATGAAAACCACACGTCGCCAATTCATCATTTATTCAGCCGCCGGCCTAGCCACCTTGCCTCTTGCTCAACAAGCTAACGCGCAAGCAATGCTCGGCGAAGCCGAACCTCAAGCGGTTGGACTGGGCTACAAAGCGGTCGCCACTCAAGTCGATAAGGCCAAGTTTCCGAAGTACGCCGATGGCCAAGTTTGCACTAACTGCCAGCTTTACGTCAGCAAGTCACCCGAAGCCGGCACCTGTGCGATCTTCCCTGGCAAGCTTGTTGCCGGGCCAGGATGGTGTAACGCCTGGGTCAAGAAAGCTTAAACGAATTACGATCAAAAAAAACCGCTGCACTGCAGCGGTTTTTTTTGTCATCATTTTGCGCGTCAGGCTAAATACTTGAACCGCCATCCGCCTCAACCCTTACTGGGCCACAACTCGGGCGTCAGTACCCGCACCTTCGATATAAACTTTTTGGCCTACGCGAAAGTTACCGGTCGGCTGCGTGACAGTCACTAACACACCGCTGCTGGTACGAACAAAAATTTGTTGACCTGCAACGGGCTTGTCATAATGTTTTTGAATTTCATTGCCACCCACAGCGCCACCCACCGCACCGAGAACCATCGCGACAGCTTTACCCGTGCCCGAGCCTATGAGCGCCCCAACCCCCAAACCGCCCAGCGCACCAATCACTGCCCCTACACCGGTTTCGTGGTTATGCGCGATTTGTGTTGCCGTAATTTGTTGGATTACACCTGAGCGAATTTCAAGCGGAGCGGAAGGCGTCGTGGGCGCACAAGCGGTCAAGCCTAGCGTGAAGAGAATGGTGACTGTACCTGCGACGATTCTTTTAAACATTGAGGATCTCGATTAAAAAGGGAAGTTGCATGAGTTTACTTCCAAGTTATGATTCAATTGAGTGATTCAGCAACCGCATCTCAGGATCTGAATCGGCTCGAAAGATCGCGATTGCAATACCATTGAGCCCTTATACCTTCGACCAAAACGGCGAAGCTTCTCGGAAATCATGATGAACAAACACCTTGCACTGCTTTGCCTGGCGCTCGCCAGTGCAACCGCCTCGGCGCAACAAGCCCCGGCAGCCACAACAACCACTGAAAAATTCGTCGGCCTGTGTACAAGCAATGCAGACGCAGCGGCTCAAAACTTTTGCCACGGCTACAGCCAAGGTGTCTACGAAACCTACCTCGTGACGCGCCATCCTAAAAATGCGCCTGGCTTTATCTGCGCGCAAAATTCAGCACTGACACGCCAAGACCATATCAATAACTTTATGAAATGGTCAGCCGCGCATCCACAGTTCAAGCAGACCTCAGCGTCCGATACGATTTTGCGCTATTTGGGTGAAACGTTTCCTTGCAAACGCTAAAACCTTTAGGGTTTTGTGCACGATGTCTGACATGGTTATATTTAAGGATTGATGATGAAAAAAATCTTACTGGCTTTACCCGTTTGCGCAGCACTCAGCCTTGGCGGCTGTTCAAACATGAGTAACACTCAACAGCGCACGCTCTCAGCAGGTGCAATTGGCGCGGCTGCAGGGGCAGGCATTGCACTGATCGCGGATGGCAACCCTGTTTGGGGCGCCTTGGGTGGCGCAGCGATTGGTGCAATCGGCACTTATGTTTACGACAAACATCAACAATAGAACTAATTTACTAGCTTAACGAAGGTTGATTTTTCCAGCGGCGGTGCATCCACCACCACTGCTCTGGATGCCGCACAATTGCCAGCTCAAGAGCCTGATTGAACGCGCGCGTGTTACGCGTGATTTCACTCCCGACATCATCATCTACGATTGGTGTAAGTGGGGGTAAAAACCGTAACACATGCGTGCCATCGGGTTCGCGCCAAGAGGCTGCCGGCAATACGGGCGCACCGGTTGCCAAGGCGATCAACGCCATACTTTTGTATGTGCCTGCCGCGTAACCAAAAAACTCAACTTCAATGCCCTCTGGCCGTCTGGCATATTGATCAAACGGAAACACGATTGCATCGCCGCGCTCTAGTGTCTCAACAATCTCTTCAAGAGAACCTCGGCGCCCCACCACACCAAAACCTGCTTTTTTAAAGCGATTCGTCAGTAAATCACTCAGCCATTTCGGTTTGATCGGTCGTCGTAAAAAATGAATATGTCCTTTTATCTGGGGAAAATGCTCGACACCTGCAACCGTCGACACCTCGAAATTACCGAAATGGCCCGTCAGAATCAAGGCTCCTTTGCCCGCCGCGTAGGCTGCCATCAAAAGTGGTGCCCCCTCGACTCGCACGATATCTTTTTTTCGTTGTGCCGATAAAAATCGAAATTGAAATAATTCTTTTAACAGCGTCAGTAAGTGCCCATAATGCGCCTGCGCCAGCAAGGTGATTTGCTGTTGACTCACTTGGGCACCAAAAACACGCTTGAGGTTTTCTAAAATCACCGACCGCCGGTAAGGTAACCAGCGGTATAAAAAGCGCCCACCCCGACTTGGCTCAATTACTGTAGGCACCCGCAAGGCCACAGCAGTGGCGGATAGCGGCGTGTGTGTTAACGACAATTTGATCTCAGCGACTAAGTGCCTGCCCATGACGATTTCAGCCGCAGTACTCACCACGACGTGCGGGGCCCCATACGCGTCGCGCACCACTGAAAAATCCATGGCCGTGATCGTATTGAGTGCGGTCTCGCGCGGAAACAATTTCAGGCATGCTTCTTTGGCCGCAAAGCGCGCAGCCAAGCTGGCAATACGCCCGGCGCCCTCACCCGCATCAGTGAGTTCTTGAGCCGAAAATAATTTATCTAGGTCGCCGGGCATCGCGTCGACTAGCCGCAAAACACGCTCGATGTCGACTGTATCAACCGCACAACCATCAGGCAGTGCTTCGCCAAGAGCCGCGGCTTGCGTCACGTTAGGCGATCGCACGTAACAATAAAGCAGCGTTCGTACCGGCAAAGCCACGACACAACACGAGCACCACGTTGCTGCGTGGAACCCGCGTTTGCTTAGACACATTCAAACCCGCACAAGACTCAGCAAGCGTTTCAAGGTTCGCGATACCTGGCACCACGTTACGTCGGCAAGCCTCTAGGCCCACTGCGGCATCAAGGAGCCCTGCCGAAGAGAACAAGTGACCCACTGACCATTTAAACCCCGTCACAGGGGGCATCTCAGCCCCAAACACGCGAAGCAAGGCCGCAGCCTCTGAGGCGTCTGATTCTTGGGTGCCGTTTCCATGCGCCACAATCATGCCAACATCAGCGGGCTTAAGTTGTGCATCGGCCAAAGCCAACGCAATGGCACGGCTCAAGCCATCACCGTCAGAGCGAATACAAAACAAGCCCTCGCCCTCAGAGGCATCGCCACCGCCCAGGTACTCACCCAACACGGTTGCGCCACGCACCTGCGCGGAGGCTTCGGTTTCAAGCACGAACGATGCCGCCCCCTCGCCCAGCAAACAACCGTCATGCCGCTGGTCAAAGGGTCGCAGACTATCTTTGCCAATCAAACCGACACGATCCAGATACAACAGGGTTTGCGGCTCAATCGGGGCATCATGACCCACAGCCACGACGCGTTGGGCATCACCCTCACGCAGCGCCCAGGCGCTTTCTATCACAGACAAAATACCGCTTGACGTGTGGTTGGTGATACAACCATTTGGGCCCTTGAGTTGATGGCGAATACTAATATGGCACAACACATTGTTGGGCAGCGACTTAAGCAGCCACATCGGGTTGACCATATTCGGTAACTCACGACCGAACCCATTCAAATCATCTTTCGTCTCGGCCATCAGCGGGAAAAAATCATAGTTCACTTCGGCGGTACCCCCGCCCGAGCCCACATAACAACCCGTTTGATCTGCGTATTGTGCTGCCTCGGCTTCGGTCAGCGTTGCCTGCCACGCGGGCAAGCCCGCTTGCTCAACCGCTTGGGTGCCGGCATAAATACCAAATACATCTGAGCGGCGTACAAGTTTGAGTAGTTTGCGGTCACCCAACAACTTGCCGCCGTTGTAATCAGGCACTTCAGCCGCCAAACCCCCTCGAAACGGCTCGGCATTAAAACTGGCAATGGGCGCCAACGCTGAGCGCCCTGCTAACAAGGTGTCAACAATGCTGGCGGGGTCTGTGCCAGCGCCGCAAATCGCGCCCGTTCCGGTAATGACAATTCGACTCATGGTGCTCACCGTCCTGAAGCGACAAGTGCCGCGGTATCTTCGGGATGCCGAAACGCCAGGCAACTATTGCTGCCACCAAACCCTAGCGAGTTCGAAAGTGCCATCCCGATGCGCTGCGCGCGCGGTTGATCGCGAACAATATTGACATCACAATCAGGGTCGACTTGTTGCAAATTCGCATTAGGCGGCATCAAACTATCGCGAATCGCTAACGCGCACAAGCCTGCCTCGACCGCCCCTGCCGCAGCGATCAAGTGACCCGTCACGCTTTTGGTTGAGCTCACCCCCACCGCGTTGACTCGACCTGCAAACACCGCCTTGACCGCAGCACACTCGCTGCGATCATTCATCGGTGTGGAAGTGCCGTGCGCGTTTAAGTAATCGATATCGGCGTTCTGTGCACCAGCATCTGCAATCGCCCGACGCATCGACTGAATCGGGCCATCGCCCGAGGGGTGTGAATCAGTAATGCGGTAAGACGACAGTGAATTACCGTCGCCCGCGAGTTCAGCGTAAATCGTTGCACCGCGTTGCACGGCAGAAGTCCATTCTTCGAGCACTAAAAACCCTGCCCCCTCGCCCAACAAAAAGCCGTTGCGGGTTAAATCAAACGGGCGACTGGCGCGCTCGGGATGATCATTGTCGGGTGAGACGGCTGACAGCAGGCAAAAGCCCGACAAACCAACCGGTGAAATCATCGAATCAAAGCCACCTGTCAAGACCCGATCGGCCAAACCACGTCGAATCAACCGCATCGCGGTGCCAATCGCCTGGCCACCTGACGCACACGCAGTGTGCACCGTTGAGGCGTAACCGCGTATGCCAAACCGGCGAAGCAAGAGCGAAATACCCGCGGTAGATAAACTGCGACTAAAAGCCATCACATCGTTAGCAACGGGTTCAGCGAGTAGCGCACTTGCAACGAACTCACCATCAGGTGCCGCGGTGCGTTGTACAGCGGCGAGCTCGTCATGCCCGATGGTCATCATGCCCGCGCCCACGACACAACCCCAACGTGCCGCGTCTTGTGCGGTCGGGCGCACGCCTGCATCAGCAATCGCCTGATCCGCTGCGCCTAGGGCAAATCTGTGCGCACGGCTGGCGTACTTGAGTAATTTACGGTCGTCAATCGGCGGTAAATCATCAAACCCTTTGACCTCAGCGGCGATGCGAGTCGAAAACCCCGAGGCATCAAAAATCGTGATCGGCCCAGCGCAGCTGCGAGCCGCTTTGATACGGGCCCACGTTGAGGCAACGTCAAGGCCAGCTGGAGTCACCAAGCCGATACCTGTAATTGCAACGCGACGTCGTGTAATCATGCAGTGTCTCCGGCGAGCGCAAAATACATCTTGGCGCCCGCAATGGTTTTACCTTCGCCCTGAGCAGTCAGCTTGACCATATAGGGTTCGAGCTCGTCTGAGCCAGGCGCGGCCAGCAGGGCCGACAGCACCAAGCTTGCCCCAGGTGTTGTAAAGGCACGCACCTTGACGTTTGTGATGCGCGTCAGGCGCAGCGTCTTGCCGCTGGCGGCTTGCGCCGCCACACGGACTGCCAACTGTAACAGCGCATCGAGCAGTAAGGTTGCAGGAAACACCGGCCGACGAGGAAAATGATCTTCAAAAAAAGCGGCCTGCGCAGGCACCGCAAGCTGAGCTTGTAGGTGCCCGAGGGTTGACTCTGGCAAGTCAGTTAAAGACGGCCGAGGCACACCCTTGAAAGCCCCTATCGCACGACCACCTGCAGTCAGCAGGACAAAATCGGCCGCGAGTGCCACCGGATCGTCGAACTCGCTCATGTCGAGCATTGAGCCGACGGTGTCGGCAAGCTCAAGCACCTTATGGCCATCGACCAAGGCGTGCCCACGGTACACAATCGACTCGACATCGCAAGATTCGATATCGATGATAAGTTCAAGGGTGTCACCCGGTTTGGGCAGCGAAAAAATCTTTGTGTCGCCGGCTAAGGCTGCAACTGGGCGATGACTGAAACCGAGCGTAGACATTGCCACCCAGGCTGCCAGCTGACCCAGCGCTTCGGCCACTAAGCTAGATGGGAAGTGCTCAACATTTACAGGAATTGTATAAAGGCCACACACACGTGTGACCCCTTGGATTTGAGTGATCTGATCGACGAAGGAAAATGCAGCAAAGCGACCGGTTGGCGCGGCCGAAGAGGCCCGCGCCGTATTCAAGACCATCAGCCAGCGGCTTGTGAAGCGCGCTGGGCACGAATCACGAGCTTGCAGAACGTTTCGGGCGTATACAAACGCGCGATGTGATCCACGCGCATTGGCAATTTAAAGCGTGATTCGTCGATTTCAGACAAATACTCACGTAAGCGCGCCACACCTTTGTCTGTCACGACACCACCTTGTTCGAAATCTGTCACAGCCATATCGCCGCGTACGTCTTCGATGATTTTGCCACGCGGCACCTTAATTTTGAAGGCGCGCTCAAGGCGAAACACCATATCAAGGAAGTCGATCGATTCGGCGTCAAGTCCCTCAATCAGGGACACATCGAGCTTGATGTCATCTACATCGCAACCGAGGGCATCTGCCATCGTTTTTTGGACGGTTGGAAAAACCGCCATGATTTCTTCTTTCGTGATGACTGCTTCAGCCATAATTAGCTCCGAATATAGGGTAAGCGCGCGTTATTTTAACTCAAGTACAGTGAAGTCCGGCTAAGCTGGCCATCACACCTTGGGCGCCCCTCCGCCTAAAACTCAGGCCATCTTAAAGCCGCCATCGACATATAGAATCTGACCCGTCACGTAGCTGGCCATGTCTGAGACCAAAAAAGCCACAACATTCGCCACTTCTTGCGCCTGACCATACCGCTTAAGTAATATTTTGGCTTTCACTTCATCGTCAGCCAACTCGCGCACTTGTAGCGACATTTCGGTATCAATCACCCCGGGGGCCACCGCATTGACCAAGATTTTGCGCGAGGCCAATTCAACCGCCAAGGCTCGGGTCACAGCGTCGACTGCACCTTTGCTTGCTGCGTAATTCGCCTGCCCCCGCCCTGCTTTATTACCAGCCACAGAGGACAAGTTCACGATGCGACCTGCGCGCTGAGACATCATGAACGGAATCACTGGGCGGGTCACATTAAAGACCCCGCCAATATTGGTCTCAAGCACCTCGGAGAGCTCGTGATCTTCCATGACTGCCATCAGATTGTCGCGCACGATACCGGCGTTATTGACAAGGATATCGATGCGCTCACAGCGATCGGCCACCGCATTCACGGCCTCAATACAGGCCGCAGAGTCACAGACATCGACTTGAAGAGCCGTGGCTTTGCCGCCAGCAGCCGTGACGCTCGCCACAACCTCAAGCGCCGCGGCCTGGTTGCCGCGATAGAAAAAATTGACGTCTACGCCTTGGGCCGCAAGCAACTCAACGATGGCACGCCCGATGCCGCGCGAGCCACCGGTCACAATCGCAACCTTACCCGCCAAACCTGATTCAAAGCTCATGGTGTTCAACCTGAAATTGCAAAGCCGCCATCCACCACCAAAGTGTGGCCATTGATCCAGGCTGCCTCTGGCAAACAAAGCAGATACACGGCATCGGCAACGTTGGTGGGCAGCAAATTGGGGCCTGCTGGCGTACGAGCCGCGAATTCAGACAAGACCTGATCGCGGTTTGGAAAGTGACTCAGCGCATCGGTATCCACGACCCCAGCCGAAACGGTATTCACCCGAATGCCCCGCGGGCCGAGTTCTTGCGCCAAAGTGCGCACCAACGCCTCAAGAGCTGCCTTGGAGGCGCCAATGAATCCATAATGGGGCATGGCACGCTGGGCGCCTAAACTGGACATTGCCACAATACGGCCGCCCTGTTTCATCAACGGCAAGGCCTGTTGCGCCAACAAATTGACCGCGAACGCATTGGTTTCAAGGCACCAGCGAAAATGCTTCAGGCTCATTTCCATGGCGGGCTTAAGCACGCCCGAAGCGGCATTACTAATCACAATATCCAGTTGACCAAACTCTTTGGTAATGACCTCGAACATCTCGACCACGCTATCGGGCACACCGACGCTGGCCTGTATCGCAATCGCACGCCGACCCATCGCGCGTATTTCGGCACAAACAGCCTCGGCCTCGTCAGAACTGTTGTAGTAATTGGCCACGATGTCGCAACCGGCAGACGCCAGCTTCAACGCGCAGGCACGGCCGATACCGCGTGCGGCTCCGGTCACAAGGGCAACTTTGCCAAGAAGGGGCTGACTCATGGTGTGAGAAGGACTCCGGTCAATCGAACAAGAAAGAGGCAAAGTTTAACAAGAAGTGCGAACACCCCATCAACCATCTTACAATGAGGTCAGGATCGTATTCTGAGCATCGTGCTTTTTCGCGTTACCGGTCATTTACGTTTAAGTCATCCCCGTTTCGTGCCCCGGTGGCCCCGAGTCTTACTTCTAAAGGATCTTGTATGTCTAAGCAGCCTCCAATGCCCGTTATCCCCAGTGTGGTCTCGCATTGGATTCACAATCAAGCTGTCACGACCGCCGGCGCACGTGCGCAAGACGTCTTTAACCCGGCCACCGGGCAAGTGGCGCGCAAAGTTGAGCTCGCCAGCTTGGACACCGTCAAGTCTGCCGTTGAAAGCGCAAAAAAAGCGTTTGCCGGTTGGGCCGACACCCCCCCGATTCGTCGGGCCCGCATCATGAATAACTTTTTAGCTTTGCTCAACGAGCGCAAAGACGAACTCGCCTCGATCATCACCCAAGAGCACGGCAAAGTCTTCACCGACGCACAGGGTGAGGTCATGCGTGGCATCGACATCGTTGAGTTCGCCTGCGGTATGCCCCAGTTATTGAAGGGCGATTTCACCGATCAAGTCTCGACCGGCATCGACAACTGGACAATGCGCCAACCGTTGGGCGTGGTCGCGGGCATCACGCCGTTTAATTTTCCGTGCATGGTGCCTTGCTGGATGTTTCCGGTAGCGATCGCAGCAGGCAATTGTTTTATTTTGAAGCCAAGCGAGCGCGACCCTTCTGCCTCAATCTTTATGGCTCAGTTGTTTAAAGAGGCTGGTCTGCCCGACGGCGTCTTTAACGTGGTGCAAGGCGATAAAGTCGCAGTCGATGCACTGCTCGAGCATCCAGATGTCAAAGCCATCAGCTTTGTAGGTTCAACACCCATCGCACAATACATTTATCAGCGCGGCGCCGATTTAGGTAAGCGCGTGCAAGCCTTAGGCGGCGCCAAAAATCACATGGTGGTCATGCCTGATGCCGATATCGAACAAGCGGTGGATGGCCTGATTGGCGCAGCTTATGGATCGGCTGGCGAGCGTTGTATGGCGATTTCGGTGGCCGTACTGGTAGGCGATGTCGCCGATAAAATCGTCCCCCTGCTTGCCGAACGTGCCAAGACACTCAAAATCAAAAATGGTCTTGAACTCGACGCAGAAATGGGCCCCATCGTGACACGTCAGGCGCTTGAACGCATCGAAGGCTATATCGAAGTTGGCGTCAATGAAGGCGCCAAACTTGTGGTCGACGGGCGCGGAATTAAAGTGGCTGGGCACGAGCAAGGCTTTTTTACGGGCGGCAGTTTGTTTGACCACGTCACCCCGTCAATGCGCATTTATAAAGAAGAAATTTTTGGCCCCGTGCTCGGTTGCGTACGCGTCAAAGACTTTGGCGAGGCAGTTGACTTGATCAACGCTCACGAGTTTGGCAATGGCGTGTCTTGCTACACACGCGATGGCAACGTGGCGCGCGAATTTAGCCGCCGCATTCAAGTCGGTATGGTCGGGATCAATGTGCCGATCCCGGTACCCATGGCCTGGCACGGTTTTGGTGGCTGGAAAAAGAGCCTGTTTGGCGACATGCATGCCTACGGCGAAGAAGGCGTGCGGTTCTACACCAAACAAAAATCAATCATGCAGCGCTGGCCCGAAACGATTGGCAAGGGCGCTGAATTCGTGATGCCGACAGCGAAGTAAAACGACTTGAGCCCGCTTTAGAGCCTTCCTGGGCAATAACGTTGGCTCAAGGCAGTCAACAATTTTCTACGATGGCACCTCGGTCTCTCGTCTTGTAATCTGTTCGAATAAGTCAACATTAAATGTCTAAGAAAGCAGTCTGTTTATTAAGCGGTGGTTTAGATTCAACCACTGTGGTTGCGATGGCTCAGCAAGAAGGCTTTGAAGTCTACGCGCTGAGTTTTCGTTACGGCCAGCGCCATTCGATTGAGCTTGAACGGGCCGCCGCCTTTGCCAAACTGCGTGGCGTCGCGCGCCATGCCATTTTGGATATCGACCTACGCAGCTTTGGCGGCTCGGCGCTGACTGCTGATATCGACGTGCCAAAAGGCCATAGCGTTGAGGACATCAGCGCGGGCATCCCGATCACTTATGTACCAGCGCGCAACACAATATTTTTAAGTTTTGCGCTCGGCTGGGCTGAAGTATTAGGGGCGCAAGATATTTTTGTAGGCGTCAATGCGATGGATTACAGCGGCTACCCAGATTGTCGGCCTGAGTTCATTGAGGCTTTTGAACACTTGGGCAATCTCGCCACCAAGGCTGGGGTCGAAGGTACTCAACGGCTCAAGATTCGTGCGCCACTCATCAGCATGACTAAGGCCGACATTATTCGCAAAGGTTTAGAGCTTGGCGTCGATTTTGGAGACACCACCAGCTGCTACGACCCTGCGCCTAATGGTGCGCCCTGCAAGCAGTGTGACTCGTGCTTACTTAGGGCCAAGGGGTTTGAGCAAGTTGGAATCAAAGATCCGCTGGATGCAAAATTCGGGCATTAACGGCGCCCTCTGCGACCCTCGCGCTGCGGCCGTGCTTTACTGCAGCGCTAAGGCAAAGCCTGGCACATACGTCACCAGCATCAGCACAATCAGCATCACACCCACAAAGGGCAGCATCACGCGCGACACGTCAGTCAGTTTCAAGCCGCTAATCGCCATCCCGACAAACAGACAATAGCCAATCGGTGGTGCTGCCATGCCGATTGCTACGTTTGTGACGATGATCGCGCCAAAGTGAATGGGGCTAATCGCAAAACTATTTGCAATCGCAATCAGCAGCGGCCCGAATACCACCATGATGGCGATTTCGTCCATCACTGCAGCCGCTAAAAAGAACACAAAATTCAATACCAGCAACATAAGCCATTTTTCTTGGATGTTTGCGGCGAGCCAAGTTGCGGCCTTAGGCGCAAGTTGTTCTTGTGCGACCAAAATACCAAAGCCGGCCGAGAAGACAATAATCGACATGACAATCGCGGTCACTTTAGTTGAGCGCCACACGATGTTAGGCAATTCGCGCCATTTCAAACGCTTTTCAACGACCGTTCCGATGAATAGGGCATACACGCAACTCACGACAGCCGCCTCAGTCGGTGTAAAGACGCCGCCGTAAATACCTCCTAAAACAATAGCGGGTGCAAGCAGAGCCCAAATACCGTCGCGCAGAGCCGCGCGTATTTCTGCCATCGTCGCGCGTGGTTGCGTAGGAATCTTGTGTTTTTTAGCATGCCACCAGCACACCACCATCAACCCAGCCGCCATCAACAAACCAGGCAAAATACCTGCACTAAACAAGCGCGAGATTGACTGCTCGGCGATCACACCCCAAATCACAAACGCAATCGACGGTGGAATCAAAGGCGCCAAAATACCTGCGCTCACTGCAACAGCCGTCGCAAAAGGTTTGCTGTAGCCGCGCTCGGCCATGGCCGGGATCATGATCGCACCAATCGCTGCAGTGGTGGCTGGCGCCGAACCAGAAATAGCCGCGAAAATGGCTGCGGCTAACACGGTGACTAAACCTAAGCCGCCTGTCAAATGTCTCACAAACACATCAGCAACTTTAATCAAGCGTTGCGACAACCCACCTGCAGACATCAACTCGCCCGCCAACATAAAGAAGGGGATCGCCAACAGCGAGAAAGACTGCGTACCGGCAACAATCGATTGCGGCAACAGCATGGGCTCGATGCCAGAGACCAATAGCGAAAGCGCGACAACGATGCCAATCGCAAATGCGAAAGGCACGCCTAACAACATTAAGACGCCAAATCCTGCCGACAACAACCAAGCGGTACTACTCATTTAAAGACTCCGCCCAGGGTAGCAAGCGTTCTAAAGAAAACAAGGCGATCAACACGCCAAAAGCAGGCGCCGCAGCATACAAAAATTCAATCGGAAAACCAACCGCGGCCGAGGTTGCACCGCGCGTTTCGATCAGGTAGTTCGAGCCCGCGTAGGCAATAAAAATACCCAAGGCGCTCATCAAAATAGCGACGAGGCCATCGGCTGCACGATGCAGAGACTTAGGCAACAAGCCAATCACCAAATCCATCCGTGCGTGAGACATTCGGCGAATACCAATCACCGTTGAGATGACCACCACCCAGGCAAAGCCAAGCAAGGTCAGCTCTTCGCTCCAGGAGAGGGCTTTGCCAAACACATAGCGCAGAAAAACTTGCGCACTCAGCGTCAAGAGCATCAGCAGCACAAGCACGACTGCGGTCATCTTCAAAACGCTTTCGAGTCTGTCAAAAAACTGCCGCATCACGCTCTTCCAATCCAAAAATATTCTTAAAAAGAGCGCTCGCTCTGGAGCGCTCTTTGGCACCCACTTACTTGACTGCGTCGAGCGCTTGATTAATCAAAGCGTCACCAACAGCTGCACGCGATTTGTCATAAATCGGTTGAACCGATTTGCGAAAAAGCGCGACGTCACCCACCTTGTTAATAATCATGCCTTTTTGCGCCAGGCTCGTCAGCAGTGCCTTCTCATTCACTAAGGCTGCAGCACGCTGCTCGGCCGTTGCAGTTTTGCCTGCTTCGAGCACAGCCGTTTTTTGCTCAGGGGTCAACTTGTCCATTGTGCGCTTTGAAATCAACAGCGCAATTGCCGAGTACGTGTGGTTTGTCATCGACAAAAACTTTGTCACTTCATACATTTTTGAACTATCGATTACAGCGACCGGGATCTCAAGGCCGTCAATCGTGCCTTGCTGAACGGCAGTGAAGACCTCACCCCAAGCCATCGGCACGGCCGCGCCACCTAGGGACGTAAACATATCGATGTACATCGGATTTTGCATCACACGATACTTGACGCCAGTCACGTCAGCGGGCACAGAAACAGGCTTTTTATTATTGATCATCTGGCGAAAGCCGCCTTCCATGTAACCTAGCACCAACATATTCTTTTTGGCTAAGCGGTCTGACAGTTCTGAACCAAGTTTTCCGTCAAGGGCTTTGCGCGCCTGCTCTTCGTTTGAATACAGAAAGGGCAGATCGTTGACTTGATACCCAGGCTCAATTTGAGCGATCACTGCATTGGTCATAATCGTCATGTCAACCGTACCAAAACGCACAGCCTCCATCACTTGTTTCTCTTCGCCCAGTTGACGGTTAGGATACAACTGCACCTCGATTGAACCTTTAGAGTTAGCCTCAACAGCTTTCTTAAAGGCCTTTGCACCTACGGTGTAAGGGTCAGTCGGGCTGTCAACTGTGGTCCAACCAAATTTTAGAATAGTCTTTTGAGCCAAGGCTTGCGTGGGTGCGCCCAACGCAAAGGTTGCGACAACCAAGGCCGAAAGTGCAAATAAGTGACGACGTTTCATAGAGTCTCCGGTTTTAAAAGTTAAACGTTTTTGATAAAGGGGGCGAAGTCATATAAAACTTCTGGGTTATTAACAAGAATCTGTTGCCGTAAAGCTGCGTCGGGCAACCACTTAAAAACTGCATCAGCGATATCTCCATCATTGGGCATCGGCGCTGGGATATTCGGATGAGGCCAGTCTGTGCCCCACACCAGACGATCTGTGCGCGTGGCGAGTAAGGCATCCACGAACCCTTGAATCGCGGCCCACTTCGCGGCAGGTGAAACCACGCGATACGCACCAGACAACTTCACCCAAGCGATACCTTCTTTCACCAAGGCACACATATTTTTAAAGCCCGCGTCATTGACGTCGGGTCTTGAAGGATGGCCAAAGTGATCAAAGACGACTGGCACACCCAATTTGGCTGCCCAGGCTGGGATCTCTGGCTGCGCCGCCACATCCACTAAAAACTGGATATGCCAACCAAACGGCTTCAAGCGTTTTGCAAGGCTTTCGGCGTCACTCAATTGACCGCCACCCGCAAACAAAATATTCAAACGCGTACCGCGGGTACCAGCCTGATGCAATTTTTCAATCTCTTTGTCAGACACATCTAGTGGCAAGACACCGACAGCACGTAAGCGCTCAGGATGCGCACGCAGCGTGTCGTACAGCGTGGCATGATCATGGCCATAAACCGAAGGATGAACCAACACGGCACGATCAGCGCCAAGGGCATTATTCATCGCTTCAAAGGCAGCCCACGGAGCCAAGCTTGGCGTGTACGAGCGGTTTGCCGTGTAGGGATATTTGGCGGCATCTTCAAACACGTGAAAATGACAATCCACACTACCCGCAGGCAGTTTTTGTTGAGGTGCAACCTTTGGGTCAAAAGGCAAATAAGAATCAGTCTGCATCACGCTCGTTTTGTCTCGGTCCGGGCAGGGCTCTCTATGAATCGAGCCCTATCTCTTGATTCGGCACGATATCACAGTGATACCTCGTGTTGCTAGGCATTCGTCAGGCAGGTATGCGCCAAGCACGCTTGAACCTCGTGCATACACTGCGCGCCCTAGAGAAAACCCTTAGACGCGCAGGCCTGTGCGTGCGTCGAACCGGTGCATACGATCTGCGCGCGGCTTGGCATAGATTGTTTCGCCTATCTTTGGCGCTTGTTGTTCTTCGTGAATACGCACGATCAGCGCCTCGTCTTGCAGGCGGCAATACAACAAACGCTCGGCACCCAAGAGTTCGATGCCCTCGACCTTTAAGGCCCAGCCTTCGCGACCGACCTCAAGATGTTCGGGCCGGATCCCCAAGATTGAGCCCTCACTCGCACCTGGTGCATGCTTGAGCAAATTCATTGGGGGCGAACCGATAAAGCTGGCCACAAACGTACTGGCGGGCGTGTTGTAAACCTCTGACGGCGTACCGAACTGCTCCATGACTCCGGCGTTCATGACCAGCATACGCTGCGCCAAAGTCATCGCCTCGACTTGGTCGTGTGTCACAAACAAAGAGGTGATGCCCAGTTCGCGGTGCAGCTTTTGAATTTCAAGTCGCGTCTGCGCCCGCAGTTTTGCATCAAGGTTAGACAGCGGTTCATCAAACAAAAAAACTTGAGGCTGACGCACGATTGCTCGGCCCATGGCGACGCGCTGACGTTGCCCGCCCGACAGCGCACGTGGCTTGCGGTCTAAATAGAGCATGAGCTCAAGAATATCGGCCGCCTTTTCTACACGCGCTCTGATCTCATCCTTCGGCACCCGCGCGATTTTGAGACCATACGCCATGTTGTCAAAGACCGTCATGTGCGGATAAAGCGCATAGTTTTGAAACACCATCGCGATGTCGCGCTCGGCGGGTTCAAGGTCATTGACGACACGCGTACCGATTGAAATTGTGCCGGCAGTGATCTCTTCAAGGCCAGCCACCATACGAAGCAAGGTCGACTTGCCACAGCCTGAAGGGCCGACGATGACGACAAACTCACCATCGCTGATTTCAGCAGAGACGTCATGGATCACCTGTACCGCGGCCTTGCCGGCTCCATACTGCTTCACGATGTTTTTTAAAGAAATGGCAGCCATGTCTGTATACGCTCGAGGTGTTATGACTTAGAGATTATGGGTGTGATTCATTTTTCAGAATCTACCAACCCTTTGACAAACCATTTTTGCATCAGCACAACAACAAGGGCCGGCGGCAGCATGGCCAGCATCGCTGTCGCCATGACAACGTTCCATTCAGTGTAAGCATCGCCCGAAATCAAACGTCTAATTCCCATCACCACTGGATACATACTCTCGTTTGTCGTCACCAGCAAAGGCCACAGATATTGATTCCAGCCATAAATAAATT
>Ga0209135_1000070_pt1 | contig 33995 bp, 32 predicted proteins | sample LauGreSBDMM110SD_4_FD_187570 | JGI IMG/M metagenome (GOLD analysis project Ga0209135, IMG submission 187570) | Freshwater lake microbial communities from Lake Michigan, USA - Su13.BD.MM110.SD (SPAdes) (version 3) | ecosystem: Environmental > Aquatic > Freshwater > Lake | place: Lake Michigan... | reverse complement strand
TCATATTTCAAAACGCGTAATTGTATTATACGCGTTTTGAAATATGAAAATCCATAAAGATATATTTACTCGTCACATAAAACCATGTATCCGTCGATACGAACATAGCGCTTTGCGTTTGGGTTTTTCACCACAACAGGTTCTTCCACAACAGGTTCTTCCACAACGGGTTCTTCTACAACGGGTTCTTCCACAACAGGTTCTTCCACAACAGGTTCTTCCACAACAGGTTCTTCAACAACGGGTTCTTCCACAACGGGTTCTTCCACAACGGGTTCTTCGGCAGCAGGCTCCTCTTCGGAAGCGGGTTCTTCTACAACAGGTTCTTCGGCAGCAGGCTCCTCTTCGGCAGCAGGCTCCTCTTCGGCAGCAGGCTCCTCTTCGGCGGGTTCTTCAATAGCAGGCTCCTCTTCGGTGGGTTCTTCGGAAGCGGGTTCTTCGACAGCCAAATGACGGTTTTCGCCAGCCATTTTCACCCAAAATTCGGTCGTCTCCGAGTCGTCTTCAGTTTTTGATAGAATTTTTGAAAAGTGCTTATTTATTTCGTAAACAATGTTTGCTGATTTAGGCATATCTAATTCTATATGTCCTTGAACAACGTAATTCAACTTGGTTTTGTCATATGAATTCCACAACGAAGTTCTAACCCGGACATAATCATGTAAAAAATAGGACGGTGTTATTGAATCGAAGTTTCCGCTTCGAGAAAACTCAGAATCGGTCTGGATACGTTCGGGCAATACTAATGAATCTGCGGCGTTCTTCATTACATAAAATATTACTAAAGTATTATTCTTTAATTCGTATGATTTTGAAATCAATCTATATTCAATATTTGCCGGAAATCCCTCGTGTATAAGAATAATATCCGATCTAGGTAAACGGTTAATTCTTTCAACCAATTCTTTCGGAACATTGTCCTGTGTGTAAATTTCTTCAGTCTCTGTGTCTATAAAAATATCGTATGTTTCATCAAATTCATGAATCTGGGAGTGTTTGTCGTGTACAAAGACTTTTTTTACGATTCCGTAAACCGGATCTACTCTAAAAAGAGTGTATCTATTTATATCCCCCGATGGAATATGAAATACACCTGAACCGAATGCCTCAATCAGAGATGTAGTAACGTCTACGTTAAATATTGACGCACCATAACATACCTTTACAGGCATTTTGCTTGTTATACTATAATAATATATATTATTTGGTAACATTAGCCACAATATAAGTTATAAAACATAACTTATATTACAAACTATAGTATATTAATTCCCCCTATTTACACATTTGCACATTTAAAACGCTCCCTTTTATATTTACACTATAATTGCTCCATATGTCGGGGATACGTTCAAAAGAACGCATCTAGTTATTTCAGTATGATGAAAGACGTAAATAACTGAGGTTATATCTATGATTGCGTAAATATTTTATTCATACTATATTTCAAATATATTTATTGATTATTTAGAAAGGATAATGCCTTGCGCGAGGGCAATAGCCTGTACCTGCGTTTCAGTCACGCCGTAAGCCTCGAGGCATTTCTCATGAAGCACGTCAAATGCGAGTACCGATAACGTCGAAGAGGCGGCGGTCGGGAAACCTGAACTTTGTGTCGACGCATTGCCGCTGTACCGTGTCATTGTTCTTGTGTATGACAATAAATCGCTAATTCTAAAACCAGCCTGTTGCAGCGCAGGGAAATGAACGGGATCAGTAAACGCAAGTGCCCAGTTTGACATGATTATTTGTCCTACGGGAGTAGAGCTAGTGACAGCTGATGCATTTCCTGCGCCAAACGAGACGGCTAATGTAGCGACTCCGATTGACTGAAGAACAGGAGTTAAATCAGCGAAGATTCCGGCTGGCACTACCGCTAACGGGTGTGCGGTAATAACGCTGTTCGCAAATTGTGAGTTTCCTCCAAATAATGTAATCAATGCAGGTATGTCCAATTTCCTACCCGCGGTGCCAGAAATAGCACCTCCCGCGTTGATTAATTGAGCGATACCAGAACCAATGTCTGTTCGCGCATCTGCCTCTGTAGTCTGGCTCTTGTACGCCGCGGATATTGCATCGGGCTTCTTGTTTAAAAATGAAAAAAAGGCGGGGATATACTTGGCGAACAAATTGGGTCTGGTTCCAGTCTGCGTCGTCCACCCCGAGATACTCGAGAGATTAAAAAGCGTTACAGGCGATGTGTCGAAGTCACTAATAACGGCGGCGGCGTCCGTCGGCGATATACCTATCCCATAAAGCATGAGATATGTGGGAGATAAACCATAGCTCCACCCCGAGGCTTCCGATGCGGGTAAAGATAATATAGTGGTTACAGCCGCTGCTTGTGTCCCGGTTTCCTGTGCTAATAGAACTAATAAATTTGAAGCCGCTTTTGTTTTGCTATCGGCGGTCATGAGCGACGCCACCAAAGTTGCAGACGAGGCGGGTATACCAGAATCAGCAGCGATCTTTGCCACTATCGCCACCACGACTGACCCTGGAAGTAGGGAAAATCCGTTCGCGTTGGTGATCACAGTGGTTGCGAACTTATTAGCCGCATCAAAAGCGTTACCACTAGTAGCATTACCAACAGCGCCAACAAGTCCAGTTAACTGTTCTGTTGTCTGGGTGCCCGTAGCAATCCATCCGAACGCCTGTTTTACAACCGAATCGCCGAACGAAGCTAAGCGAATCTTCGCCGGTGCCACAGTACCTGAAGTAACAGCAGGAAGAAGAGATTGAGGTGCGGTTACAATATTTGTGGGTGTCAAGAAACCGAAACCAGTAGTAGTAACACCTGTACCTATCAATGCTGCAACGCCTGCTAATAAATCCAATGCAGCGTCTGTTATGGGATTTATTACGGGAGCTGAGTTACGTGTCAACGCCTTTCTCGCCAAATCTTGAACACCGGTTACTATGCGAGTTTGGGTGCCGTTGTTGTTGTTTCTGGCGCTTCCAATATATCCAGCAATTGCGGCTAACCCATCAGTGGGTAAGGCTACTTTTAACAAATCGTCTATTGTGAGGGATGGTCCGGTTGCGCTAGAAGTTTGAAGTAATTGCGCGCGGGCTGAAAATGGCGCGTTGCTGATAGCTTTGCCATAGATATTATCAATATCCTTGATAATGGCAGAACTTATGGTAACATTCGGTCCGCCCGCTCCCGCGACGGAGGAGGTGGGGCTGCGCAAATATTCGATTATGCCAATTCCGCCATTCTGTATGTAACTCGCCGACGCGCTTCCATTTCCAAATCCCTGAACAGTTGTAAAAGGTATGCCTGCCTGCTGACAATACGCAATAAAATTATAATAACCAGATTGAGCAGTGTTTGTGGTGGGCGGCGTGAAGCCTGTATTCGGAATGCCAGTCTGCTGCGAGCTGCCCGCGGGCATGCCTGTCGTGTTCGTATCCCTATTCGCAGTACTGGTGTATGCGGCAAGTACGGCATCGAATGCGAATCCAGGCTGGAAAGTACCATCAGGAGTCTGTCCATATCCGCGTCTTAGTTCTTGGCGCGCTCCATAATATGAAGGGCTGTAGTATTCGACAAGAGTCTTCTCGTTCATGTATGTGCTCATTCCAACGGGGTGGGCAACATTAATTGAAACCGCGCTCGTTCCAACGAAACCGTTGTACAATTCAAGAAGTTGTGCTGCAGTTTTTCCCGTAACTCCTGTCATTTGTCCTACGGTAATCCACGACGTACCGGCGGTGAAATTGTTTTCGGCATTGACTCCTTTTAAAACAAGTGTGAAGCTAGATACAGCGTCCACGGCGGTTGCAAATGGAACAGATAAATTAGGATAATTTCTTCCAACACCCCAAGTTGAAGGACCTGTAAACGCCGTTAAAGTAGCCGTGGTGTTCTCGTTTCCGTTTGACAAGCTGCAAGCGGCAGCAATATCTCCAATCGTGGGAAAAAGCTTTACGGCATTATTTAGACTCGTCTCGTTAGCATCATTGTATATAAGTCTTTGCAAGGATTGTAACTGTGCCAACACGTCACGATTAAGAGAAACATAGGCTGGACTGATTGACCGTACGATGAAGGTCTGAAGTGTATCTTGGCGCGCGACTGCCGTCACCCCCGTCGATTCCGCCACCGGCGCAACATATGTGGTCCGACCCACGTAGGACGAGAAAAGCGCTCGAACCGTAGGGTCTTTCGAGTTCACCGTGTTTGCGAACACCACCGACAAGCCGAAGGCGTCGATAAAACCTCTCATATCGCCAAAGCTGAAAGTATTAATAGGAGTTTCACCCCGCAAATATTCTCCTGCGAGCAGTTTTACCTCAGTTGAGCATACGTAGTTACAAACTGTCTTAATGGCGGTATTGTTTAAATCGATTTCCGCATTCGTTTGTAGAGAGCTGGGTTGAAAAAAGTTGCTAGGCAATGTCACGTTCGACATTTATATAATACAACTGTAAAAAAAAACTCACAAATCTTTTAATTAAATCTAAACCTTGAAAATTCCAACGCACATTAACTATATTTCCTTAAATGAATATAAACCATATTTGTTAATACCACATACATACCGAAATGAAGCTGTTGTTACTGCATCTTATCGCCGCATTCGCGACCTCTTATTTCATTCGACCCAAACTTGCACATATCGAATTATCCCTAAACTATAAAAAGTACCCGCATTCTCCCATCTATTATGAAAACTATCTAAAACGCCTAAATTCACAGAACACAACTATCCAAAACGAAGAGATCCTCGGAATTGGTGAAAATGCCAGGGATTTTTTGAACGCGCTAAACGAGACATGGAATCTAAATTCTACTCTCGCGAAACAATCTCCCGGGCTACGCATCATTATTGGTCCCAATGGAATAAGAGCGTTCGCTAGTCCATTTAATCAAAACGATGACAATTCTGATGACGAAGACACGTTCGAAAATTTTGCTAAACGTCGGGGTATAAGTAGCTCCGCGTCCAAGAAATCCGATAATTTCGAAGTTATTACCAAATTCCCTTACCGTTTTGCAGACGTCGGTGGTTATGAAAACGTGAAAGCCGAACTCGCTCAGTGCATCGATATTCTTTCTAATCATACCAAGTATACGCGATTCAATGTGCGAATTCCTAGAGGTATTATTTTTGAGGGTCCCCCGGGGAATGGTAAGACGATGATAGCGAAGGCGCTAGCTGGAGAAGCCGGTATTCCATTTATTCCCGTTTCCGGTTCCCAGTTCCAAGAGATGTATGTCGGCGTCGGATCGTCGCGCGTTCGTGAGCTCTTTGAATTAGCTAAGAAAAATGCCCCGGTGATTATCTTTATTGACGAAATCGACGCTGTGGGTCGCGCACGATCAGGAACAGGCGAATCCTCCGGCGCCGAACGCGATAATACTCTGAACGAACTCTTGATTGCCATGGACGGATTCAAGAATAATTCCGGGATTTTCGTCATCGGAGCGACCAATCGCGCGGACTTGTTGGACCCAGCTCTTCTGAGACCCGGTCGTATTGATAAACGCATATATATTGGTAACCCGGATTCCAAGACGCGCGAGGCGATTCTCCGTATTCATACCCGTGGTAAGCCGTATTGCGCCAAAATTTCGATTTCGAACCTAGTCGATATGACCGCAGGGCTTTCCGGTGCTCAAATCGAGAACTTGATGAACGAAGCCATGATTAACGCCCTTCGTTGTGATCGCGAAATCGTATCCTCGGATGATATTGACCTCATTATGAATAAGATGATGGTCGGTTGGCAGCCCATTGAACACCAATTTACGAGTGATATGATTGACCATATCGCGATTCATGAGCTCGGACACGCCATCGTCGGGCTTTTATCACAGCATCATGCTCGGATGACCAAAATTGTCATTAATTTATCCGCCCCCAAAAGCCCAGCTTATACGGTTTTTGAACCCACTACTACGCCCCTCTATACCCGCGAGTCGTTATCCGAACATTTGATGATCTTACTCGGCGGACGTATCGCAGAAGAAGTGTTTTATAACGTCTCGGTTACTACCGGTGCCATCAATGATTTCGAAGAAGCGCTGAAACTCGCCGAAAAGATGGTCGTGTATTACGGTATGGGAAAACAGTTGATTTATCCCAGTGGGAGTGAGAAATACAAGGAACTTATTGATATTGAAGTATCCGAATTGATTCATACTGCGTATGACCGATCACGGTTTATTATCGAGAATTCCAAGGATTTCATCTTGGAAGTCGTCGACTTATTGAAGCGCGATAACGTCATTAACGTCGAAACCTTGGAACAGTTGATTCGCCGTAAGTATAAATATTTATTGGACTTGAAACCATAGGATTCCTTTTTCATAATTCACAAATCTTAAATCTGTCAATGTTATTTACTTTTTATTCCTTGTAAAAAATTGAAATCTTTTATCATCTGATCGACATGAAATAAATCAAAACCATGCTAACACGTAGTAAAAGTTGCGATCCAGAGGCAGTTAAACCCCTCTATGAAGTCAATATTGATTTCGACGGAGCTAGCGCAGCTTGGCACGCAAACAAACGTCGTGTAGGTCATCAATACGTTTATCTATGTGGAGCTGCCTTGGAAAACGGGTGTGCGTGTCAACGAAAACCCAAGAAAAATAGTATTCATTGTTTTATGCACCAAAAAGGGAAGCCTTAGATTTCCCCCTTTACCTACCAAGAGGTGTTGAACCATATGTCATTAAGTTTCATCATTAATCGGTATTTGAAATGAAAAATTGAAACGTTTTTTTCTAAAATCATGTAAATCATAATTAGCCCCAACAATGACGACAATTACGCGTTTCCCTCCAGAACCAAACGGCTTTCTTCATATTGGTCATTGTAAATCTTTGTTGATAAATTACGAAGAAGGAAATTTGTGTCATTTGAGATTAGATGACACAAATCCGTCCAACGAAAGCGAACTTTTCGTAAACGAAATAATAAGTGACATGAAATGGCTTGGTTATGAACCCGGTTCGGTGACATATACGTCAGATTACTTTGATAAGTTATTTGAGTTTGCGCGCGTTTTGATTAAAAATGGATATGCGTATGTCGATTTCTCTGAACCCGACGCAATTAAAGAAGAAAGGCATTCTGGTATTGAAAATAAATATAGATCTTTACCACCAGATGTCCATTTGACGGAATTTGAAAACATGAAAAATAAAAGATACACACCAGGTGAAGCCGTTCTCCGTTTAAAAATAGATATGTTGAATGTTAACCATACTTTGAGAGACCCGATTGCTTATAGAATAAATTTTACACCGCATTTCAAAACTGGCGAAACTTGGTGTATATATCCATCCTATGATTATAGCCACGGAATAGTAGACGCTCTTGAAAATATTACAACATCATATTGCACGGACGAGTTCTATATTCGCCGTGATCTATATTACTGGTCTATAACAACATTAATTACATTGGGTTATAACTTGTCACCGGCGAACGTGCATGAGTTTGGAAAACTCACGATTGAGAACAATACTCTATCAAAACGAAATATTAAAAAACTAATTGACGAACGTTCGGTCTCTGGTTACGATGATCCATCATTACTTACCGTAAGAGGTATGCGAAATCGAGGATATACACCCGAAATAATAAAATCCATTGCAAAATGCTCAGGGCTGGGCAAAGTGAAAACAGTTGTATCCATGAAACTTATATATCATATGTTAATTAATCACTATAACCCCACCGCAATTAGATGTTTTGCCGTAATAAACCCGATTAAATGTGTTATTACAAATTTGAATGAAGACAAAATTTGCGATCATCCACACATCCCGGGCAAACCTGAATATAATCATACTACAACAATCAGCAGCGAAATCTATATTGAAAATGACGACTTTAAAATGGAACACGATGATGATTATTATCGTTTATCGCCAAAAAACAAAATGGTCAGGTTGAAATTCTTTGACATTGTGAAATATGAAACCAATATGGATAATATTGTCCACGTAACTGCGTGTAATTTGAAAAAAGACAAATCGGTTAAATCGACCATTCATTGGCTTTCTATAAAACACGCAGTTCCTGCGAAATTTGTATTCTTAGATAACGAAAACCCACTGCTTAAAACGGTGCACGATGGATTTATTGAAAGCTATGTATTGGAATGTGGCGACGGTGTTATATTTGAATTCGAAAGAATTGGTTATTTCAAGTTATTGTATAAAGATGAAAATAACGTTCCATACTATCTTAGAATTGTGAGTTTGAAATAATTTACATCTTTGCATATTTAAAGACCTTTACATTTTTTCATTTTAAACTAATACATTTGCTTCACAAAACAGGGTATCTGCGATAATATACTCCCTGCATGATGATATAAACTCGGGAGTTTCCAAGGTTTTCGTCTTCCCGTATTTACCTTTTAATAGAACCGTTATTATTTTGGTAAGATCGTCGGTTGTCGCGTCCATTCGCATTCGTTCTCCCGTTCGAATATTCAGTATTCGGACGCTTTTTTCTTGGTCTCCAAATAATACGCGCCATAACCAAGCGTATATTACTACCTGCATCTTATGATCCATCGAAATCTGACTTGTACATTTGATTTCCCAGAGTGTATCTTCGGTTATCAAATCGCATCTCGCACTAAATCTGAACTTTGTTTCATTTCCGAAATAAGGAAATAATGCTGCGTCGATGGGCGCGTGTTCCAAGTCTTGGGAATGATGTATTATAGAACGCTCTATTTCTACTGGTTTTGTTGATTCGCTTACCGTCGTTTCGCTTACCGTTTGTTCCAAGTTCTTTGACAAACAATCCATGCATTTTTCTACCATTTCTTTGGTCAACCATCCATATTCAGATCGGTCGATTTGCTTCAGTTTAAAATACAACCGTTCTTGGAAAGCCACGTAAATATTCGCCAAATATAAATAGTCCGCGGGACTCGTGCATTCTTCGGGTAACTCGGCGAACGCGCGTTTCAAAAACTGATGCTGTGCAGGTTTCATCTCTTGTATCAAAGATTGGATCATTTGTTTCAATACATTCGCGCCGACTTGTTGGTTCGAATTCTTGGAAATAGCGTCGTAATACATACTCGGAATAGCGATTCCATTCAAATCACTTACGTCTTCGTATAACCCCCCCGCCGTTTGTACTATTTTCGGGATATCAATCTCCGATTCAGGGGTCGTTGCCTGTTCTACAATAAAGATCTTGTCCAAGGTGGGGGTTATAGTATCTAATACTTGCTCCGAAACGAATTTAATCAAATCCGTGGGCGTCACATAATACGTCGGAATTGTTACTATGGATTGCATATCGGTTTGTGAATCCCACGCGTGAAAGATTGTCTGCGGCATCCCCTTAAAATCGATATATTCCGACTGTTTCATTTCATGATGCGTATGTTTCAGGAATTCCAGCGGTCTCGAGCTATCGTTTTCCAAGAGATAAAGACCGTGTGTCGCGCGTGTTGTCCCGACATAAAGCGTATTCGGACACCGATCTTTGGGTAAATCCCGCGCATTATAAAAATAGCCTTGGTCAAATCCTACTACAAACACATATTTACGTTGCCTACCTTTCACCGTATGAAACGTGGAAAACACCACCTTACCATCGATGACGCGTTCGTCAACAGCGTCAGTTTCAAACATCGGAACATGACATGGAATACCGTGTTCCGTCAGCGTATTCTCCATATGCCGAATATTACTATTCGCGCCCTTCACGGACGCTCCCAAAACGAAAAAATCACTCGGACTTTCTCCCTCATTTAATAATCGACGGATCTGATAAACCACGATTTGTTCGATTTGATACCTTGGACGACGGATATATACGACCGGCGCTCCATCCCGGCATGCTTTTAACCTTTCTTCTCCAAGCATATCCCGGTTCACAAACTTCGCCATCGGATGTGTAATTCGATAGGACATTTGTAGCGTGCGCTTTTCGAAATCCGGGGTTTTCAAGAAGGGTAGTAGTGACCATATTTTGTCCGCCTGAGTCAAAAATCGGATATCCGCGCCTTTGAATTCATAGAGACCCTGCATATAATCTCCAAGAACCAAGAGTTGAAAATCGCTATTTTGATCCCGAGACATCTTGGTAATCAACTGGAAATACAAAAATGTCATATCTTGACTTTCGTCCAATACCAAAAGGTCGATTTTCGGTATGGTTGATCTTGGTGCCAAATCCTTCAGAATAATTTGGCGAATTCCCGTATCCGTATGCGCAATCGACGAGTAATATTTGACTGCAAAACTATGATACGTATGAACTTGGATATTCGATAACTGGAGTTCGCGTATTTTCTCCTTGACTTCATGTCGTAACATGGAATTATAGGTAAATTGTCGGATGTTTTTACCAGGTAACGCTTTCGCGATCGATAAAATCGTAGTAGACTTACCGGACCCCGCGCAAGCATCCACTACAACGTTTTTACCGGCTTTTATTGCCTCGTATACAGCGAACTGTTCGTCGCTCATTTTTTGCATATTTTTTTTGATTAATTATCTTGGATAATAATTGATCAAGTGTTTTATATAGTTGATTTTATTGTATACATAATATGTATACATGGACGAACGAGAAGTTAAAAACGAGTATAAAACTCTACAAAAAAAGGGCGAATTAACGCCTTATGTAAATAATATCGAGCGTCTGAAATCGACAGTGACACCAAAACAAAACATCGAGCTAAAAGCTATTTTAGTCGGTGCGTCAAGTCACGAGGGCGCATTACGTGTAAGATCTCTTCAATTATTAGATAAAAAAATAAAACAAATCGATACGAGTTTGACCAAGGAAAGTAAAGAAAACGAAGAACGCATTCGTAGCCATAATACGCGCGCCAAAATTTATCACGCGCGTTCTATGAGTTATCGTAAACTCAAGAGTAACAAATTTCGCAAAACTCATAAAATTCATAAACCCGCGCTTAGTCCGATCAAAGAGGCGTCCAAGGAAAATGAAAGTAGAAGTGCTTCGCCTTCGAAAACAGCTACTTCTAAGCCTATCAAAAAAAAGTGGTTTTTCGGGCTATTTTAGAGAACATCTAAATGATAAAGCAAATATCCCTACCGCGGCGGTTCCTAACACAATCCCCGAATGATAATATACCTGCATTCCACGGTACATTTTCAACCAAGCCTCCGTCTGATCAGGAGATTTGATACTTTCCAACATCCATGCCGTCTTCGGCGTCAAGATATAATAAAAATAGCTCGTCAAAAACGATACCACGACTGCTAAACATACCATTGTCACCACAGGTAATTTGTTTTTTAAGATGCGAACGTTGAAAATGATGATTATCGCGGCTAAAACAAAACCTAATGCATATCCGAAATAATAAATACGCGCGCGTTCATCTGCGATTTTCTTGTATACGTCTTGGAGATCCGGTGGTAATTGCGCTTGATATTTTTGGGCAATTCCGCTCGACTGTATTGAGCTCATCATATAAACCATCGCAAAAATCATTATCAGAGAAACCAAACAAGTAATTCCACAGACCATATTTGATATATTATTCGGAGATTTTACTTTGTTTATTTTCTATTTTTCCGTGTACGTCCGTTAGGAACAAATGATTTATTATAATGTATAGCATTCAATAAACGCAGCTGCTTTTCTGCGTTGGATTTGGTCGTACATTTCGAAAAAACTCTACGTTTGGTTTTTGTTTTGGATTTATTCTTGGAAGTCACGCGATAACATTTCTGTTTATTTACCTTGCGTATAGCATAAGGCATTATATATTAAAGGTTATATAACATTTTAAACGTTAAACAAAACGAATAATTCGTATTATTCATATCCAAGACCCGACCGTGGTCATCTAATAAACGTATATGTAAACGCTGAATATCCACTGGACCAAAATATTCGCGCGGTTCGGTAACTATTTTAAGATTATTATCAGTAATCAGCGTAAAATAATCACTCTTTACGGCAATACTCGCCAAAATATTCTGATTTAGTACAGATCGATTAAATGCGGTTACAAAATGATTATTCACGCTATTATTGAAGTCGTCTAGAGATAAATACACGTATCGAATACAAAATGGCTGCATAATAGATTCGCTTATATATGTTAATAACCCGGTATATTGCGAATTAACAAACCCCAGATTTGCTCCGAATCTTGATGTTATAGGTACCGTTGAATCCGGCGCGCCCTTTTCGTCCAGAGTAAAATCGAGGTCCATGGATATGATGGTCGGGTTCGGCAATACGCTTATAGTCACTTTCCCCGTTCCCGACCCACTTGACGTGATTCCCAATGCGAATTTTACATAAGAAAATGGATTTGTAGAAACAGGCGCATTCGATCCCGTCACTCCATTTAATGCAGAAATTAGATCTCCTGCTGTATAATTCCCTTCGGGTATCATAAATACCCGATTTTCTTTTGTTTGTGTATTCGATAAATTAGTATATGTTAAGGAAATATTAATAAAATTATTACCATACGCCTTTGATATTCCATAAAAAGAAATTGGTAATTCAATCGACGATAGTTGCATCGATACCACCTTGGATAATTTGAGAGGTAATTGGAGGATAAAATCCGAACTCTTCGTCGTGCTTACGTTATCACGAAATCGCGTATCTATCGTTAAACATTTGGTAATGATACGATTATTCAGAGGATTCAAAATGCCCGGAAAAAATTCACTCGGTTGTGAATAAACCTTTGGTGCTGTTTCGGGGTGTTCAATGAGTTCTTGGTCGCGTCTTCCTACAGATTCGGATCTTGGAAAATCCATGGAATCCAATTGTGAATTCTTTGGGATCATGGTTAACTTCGGTCTACTCGGTGCAATTTTCTCATTGATAAGCCGTTGCTTTGCCGTTGTTACAAAATCTACAAAATTGCGTTTAAATCGCGTATTGAAATTACCAGCACTAAATAATTGTTCGCGAATTTCATAGGCACGTTGTTCAATATCTGACTCGTTGTATTTTTCAACCTGATCAAGCCCAAAAAAATATTCAATATCGGTTATATTATAATTTTTTATATCTAAATCAATATCTGTGGACATATATGATAAAGGGCTATTTTTTATTCATATCGTTTGTCGTCAATATGAATAAAAATCTTATTATTTGGATGACCGTGTTTTTCTCCTGTTTTTTCCAGGATAAGGTGTTGGTGTTCTAAATCTGACCGATTTGCGTTTTTTATTTATGCGTCTTTGTTTTTTTAAAATACCTTTTATATTCGTTATTACAAATGGTTTACCATTTATTTCTCCATTGGTAATAAAATTTGAATGACTTGAATCGCCAGACGAAACTGTATTTGCATCCAAATTTTCGATTATCCTACCATTTTGTGAAACAGTTTTGCGAATTACCGCCTGCGATAGGACTGACATTTTGTTATAAAGTGAGATATTTATCGACGACGCGTTGATCGCTTTTTAATTGTATTTGAACGCCTGTTAGTTTTTCGTTTTATAAAGGATTTGATACGTCCCTGTTCACTCAATATTTTATCCACAACATCGCGATAAAATCTTCGAAATTCTTTACGACGTTTTTTCATATCTTCCGCACTAAACCAATCTATTTCTATCTTTTCGAATAATTTCGAGTTATTGAGTAGCCGTTTATCCATACGATCCCATAAAAAACGATGATTTGCATTATAGTATTTGGGTAGGTTCTCGTCGTAATTCATACGAAATATATGCACATTGTACGTATCATGTGTTAACCTATATGGTCCGCCTCCTTTTTCAATAAGTTTTTTAACTGCCGCTGCATCGCCTAAAAACCCCGTTAGCTCCTCTCCTCCCTCGCGTAACGCGGTCGTCCAAGGTGTTTCTCCTGCTTCTACTCCGCCGCCGAAATCGGAAAACCCCTTGGAACTATCCTCCATCGGATTCTCCTTACCAAATAAAAAATAGAGTTTGTTTTTATGTATTGCAACCGGTAATATACTACCCGCCACCATTTCGATTAGTCTATTATTTGTTGAGATATTTTTCAAAATAAGGTATAAAGATTGTTTATATACATATACATAAATGTCGTCCAACGATCTAATCGCTTTTCACATACGTATTGATAAAACTCTCAAGGAGATCATGAAAGACGGAAAAATCGACGAATATGATATTCCCGAAATTGTCTTACTTCTCACCGAATTAACAATGGCACCTAATGCCAAAAAGATGACACCCGAAGAGTTATCTGCCCAATTGAGTGGTCTCTATGATTATATCATGGATCATTATAAGCTTAACCCCACCGACGATACACAAAAACAAAACTTTAAACGCCTTTTTGATATGTCAGTTCGTTTGGCGTTGATCAAGCCAAATATTAAGATCTGCAAATCCTGTTTTTTCTAGATGTTTCGTCTACTATAATATTATTTGTACTTGCAAATAATATTTTACCCTATATTCAAAGGTGTATAACTGCATCTTGTATAATCTCTTTATTCAGATGAGACCGTTCTTCGATATGTCTTAAAATCGCGTCCTCGTTCGCGTATGTCGTTACTTCAGCCATCATTCGAATCCGTTCTTCGTATTCTGGCGTTCCATTGATACTATAATTCGGATTCGATTCCAAGATTTCCATGGCATTTTTCATACATTTGTGCTGAGTTACATTACATAGACGTTTTAAGTAATCCTGTGATTTCTCCTTATTCCAACCCTCGGTATCTTTTATGTATGTCGTATGCCGTTTCGTATCTGTGCAATGAATCGGACGCTCAGTAATCGCCAATTGATCCAAGGCAGAAGTCACTATTTTGGTCACTCCCTCTTTATTTCCGTGTTTCGTCAAATACAAAACATCATCATTGGTCGTCTGAATCGACTGTATGAAATCTTGGATCGTAATTGCGTCTTTACAGTATTGTTCCAAGAACATATTCACGGTTATATTATTATTATTTGTGGTATTCGCGTTGATCGTATTTGCCGTATTATTCACGGTGTTATTAATTGTGTTTGAATGCGATAGTTCGGCGACTTTAGCTTCCAAGGCGCATGTCGACGTCGCCAATTTCATCAGGATCTCGTAAATCATTGTATCCGACTTGGAGGTTTCCAATGGAACTAAGCTCGCGTTTTCCACTGTATTCAGACGCCTATGCTTCTCAGTATTCAGATGCTTAGTGTATTTCGTCTTATGCGATGTACTGAACCCGCAACATGCACACATATAGCTGTCGCGAACTACCGGAACTGGATTCTGGTCTTTTTCGGTCTTTTTATGTTTATCAGTTGCGAGGTGTCTTTCGTACTGACTCTTACGTGACGTAGTATAGTCACAGTATGTACACTCGAATATCTTCGGAACTTTCTGAACTGAATCCGGTCTTTTCATTACCATATAAAAAGACATGATTTAGTTCCTAAATACGCGCGACCCGGTCTCCGAAAAACTTATGCAGCGCCAATTTTCAATGTCAAAACCACCGGGTAACCAACTGGCTCCAACAGCTTTTTTCAGTTTTTTATGAAATTTTCGGACCAATTTTTTCACTTTGGACATTTTGTTTTGTCCAGTGAAATGTCCAGACCCGTTTTCCCCCCGGAGAATTCCCGGAAAATCCGAATAGCTCGGAGAATCCAGGATTTCACCAATAGTATTGGAGTATTACTGTTTATGGTAACGTTGTGTTTCAATATAATAATAATAGCATTATTTTCAGTAACATTTTAGTTTGTTTATATAAATAATATATGCAAGATATTGTTATAATTGGCGGAGGATGGTATGGATGTCATATCGCCAAGGTCTTACAAGACCGGTATAATGTGATATTGAGAAACAGGTTGATATATTCGATAATTCCTCGTATTATAATCAAAATCGACTACATCTGGGTTATCATTACTGCCGCGATGCAGCGGAAAAATAAATAATTGTAATTCACAATAGTGTCAGAGTAATTTATAATCGGATTTTCTTAGTATCTGACGCCACTATAATTTGTTCTTGGAGCAAATCTGCGTAATTTACGTTTTTTGGTAGTTGTCCGTAGAACGCGCGCACCGACTCATTTGCGCGAATGCGCCCCGGATTGAACGCGGTCAAATATAGACCCTCCAGGCTTTGGACACGGGAAAGTGCGACATAGGTTTGACCGTATTCGAAAATATTCGTTCCGACGTCGATATCCGCCATTTCCAAGGTTGCGCCCTGGATTTTGTGGATCGTAAGTGCCCAGGCGAGCATCAAGGGAACTTGTCCAATTGCAATCGTGGGATATTCATCGGATTGCCGAAACTGCGGCTGAATAGTTTTTACAAGCCCATTCGAGAATTTTACTACGGGATAAGCTGGGATAGTCTGAGTAACATCAATTATGATTCCCTGAGATCCGTTACAAATTCCGGCGTCCATATCCAGATTCATAGTACACATCACAATCGCACCTTTTTTCAGAACCAAGGTATCTTGGAGATTCGAGCTATTCATTAGTCCCTCAAGTTCGTATTCGATTTCCTGAGCGGATAGTTTGGAGCCCTTTGTAATATCTTCTAGAGAAATCGATTTATTCGAATCCAAATAGGTCTTACAGTCGTAGCGTTTTTCTGATTTGAACGTATATTCCGGGTCTGCTAACTTGGAAAACATGAGTTTATTCAAGAAATCTGTCTTTGCTCGCGTCGGGAAAAGTTTCGTCGGAAGACATCCATTATGTTCCTCCGGATTGAATTCACGCTTCACATATCCCCTCAAAATATTCGCGTTTTCCTCGGACAATGCACCCTCGCGAATCTCTAGCAAAATCGATTTATATAGCGGATCTACCTGACGGAAGATGGTCTGGAGTTGTACGTGATTTTTTCTGGGAAACACCTGGTTCCAGACCGGGGATTCGAAGCAAAATAGTTCAGTCTCAGGTTGCCCGACGGTTCCCACCGGGGGAAGCTGGTAGAAGTCGCCGCAAAACACAACTTGTATTCCACCAAAGGGAAGCTGTGACAGTCGGGTCGCGCGGGCGACTTCCTCGATTAGTTCGAATATTTTCAGAGACATCATACTGACTTCATCCACAATGAGGATTTTTACTTTACGCCATTCCGCACAAATACGCCGGTTTTTCCGAATATTCGCGATTATATAGTGATTGGGTCCTTTGGCGAGCTTTATTCCACTCCATGAATGAAGTGTCCTTGCACCGCAATTCAGTAAAAGCGCTGCACATCCGGTAAGCGCACATACTTGATGAGGAATTATATTCGCAGAGCAATGATTAACCAAGTGCCCGATGAGTTTCGTTTTACCGGTGCCTCCGGGTCCGGTAATAAAGAGGTTTTCGCCCTTTTTAAATTGCTCATATGCATATTTTTGTTCCGGAGATAAGTTTTCTACGTTCATTATGATAGTTATAGTGTCATAATGAGATAATTCGATTTCAATTTTACTGCAGAGATAGACATCTGAAGCATAACCAGTAAAAGCTTCCTTGTTATTCGTAATCGGCGAATAAACATAGCGCAAGATCCTGTCCATTTAAATCCATAATAGTTCCTACTTCATTAACGAGTTGTATATTAAATCGCTGAACATCTATTTTACCGTTATAGCTACGAATATTGGATGTTAATAGCCCGCTACTCCCTCGATTCGCGGTCAACGTCGACCCGTACGGAAATTTTCTCCCGTCGATTTGAATTCGTGCTAGAATATTTCTTCCAAGAGAAGAGTTATTTAATTGGGTTGAAAATGCCGCCTGATTACCTTTTCCGGAAAACTCATCAATGATTACGTATAAATATCTAGGTCCATTCATATTGACCGTCCCGGTGCTAGTTATAGATGGACTGTTACTCGTTAACATATATTCGGGATATTGAAAGCCGAGTATCCCGCCAATTTTGAACTTCAAATTATTAGAATTGGATACACCGCTACTATTTATTGAAAAATCTATCATTGTCGGTCGTGTTATGTCTGTGTTTAAAAATATAGATTTGTTATTTTGGATAGAAAAGTTTATATTTGTAATACCCGCAGAGCTAATAGAGGTATTAACGCCTACTACTATTCCGGAAATATCATACTGACCATCAGGGATTATTATTGTAAAAGGTTTGTCTGAAATAGTCAACCCAAATGAATTATTTCCAAGATTTTCCGAAATGTTATAATAAGAAATGGGTAACTCAATATTAGAAACAGTTATTGATTTTATTTCATTAATTCGTTCCGGTAGAGTGATGTTATAATTTATTAGATTCGAGGTTTGGAAATCGTCTCTGAATCGCGTATCCAGATTGATATATTTTTGTCGGGTTTGTTTTTGAACATTCGTCATGATCATATGACCCCCGTGTTGTGTTAATTTGGGTGTCATAAATAATGCAGCATCATCTAAATAATCATTCATTTATGATATAGTTATACATATTTTTACTTATTATATAACCGATTGTTTACATCGGATTGTAAATTGTTTAGTTGTACTGCGGAAACATATGTTGACGCTGCCGTCTCGATATTATCTAAATCATTTTTACACGTGCTATCATGAGGATCGAAAAAATAACAATACAATGTCTTTCTGAAATTTTGAGCTGCGTCACGCCATACATTGTTTGATTTTTCGTCTTCGTCTTCGTCTTCGTCTTCGTCTTCGTCTTCGTCTTCTTCGTCGTCTTCGTCGTCTTCGTCGTCTCCTTCTTCTTCGTATTCGTCTACAGGACTGTCAATTGAAAAAACAACTTCGCCATTGCCATCAATATAATTTCCTTCGTAATAATAGAAAATTTCGTCATTATTGCTAGTAATATCACCAGTAGTCATATCATATGAAAAAACAGAATTACCGTTGCCATCAATATAATCGCCTTCGTAATAATAGAAAATTTCGCCACTAATGATATCAGTAATATCACCAGGGGTAATATCGCCTTCGTTACCCGAGTCGTCTAAGCCTTCAAAAATATATCTATCAAAAAAATAAATAAATAATATAACAATCAAAACGCCTATTAAAATGGGTATAATGTTTTTGATCATATAAATATACATACATTTTATGCTATAATATTCTAGTAACGATAAAATTGAAATCGTAACTCTAATTTTTTACTCTTAATAAAACAAATGAATAACCACAATTGTAAAATATGCGACCGATCATTCCGATTCAAGGATTTACTTGACCAACATATTCCTAGCTGCGACTTCTTTTCAAAATCGAAAAAACAGCATGATAGAGAGACTGAACTGTTTGAAATTTTACCCAGTCCTCAAGATCAATACAAACTCATACAACACCTAACTCTACAAGTGTCTAAACTACAAAAAGAAGTTGAAACACTAAAGGATTCTATGCTTATCAAAAAGAGGAGACTTATCATAGATTGGCTACATGGTCCGTCGAACTATATTCCAACATATTCATTTGTAGACTGGACGAAGCAAATTCGAGTCGATCAAGACCATTTACAATATGTATTTCAAAATGGTCTTGCTGAAGGTATGAAGCAGTCTATCCATTCGCATTTGGAATCGAATATGAACGCACCCATTCGTGCATTCACACAAAAGCCCGGAACGCTTTATTTATTCGTAAAGGATGTGGCGTCTGATACATCGTCGTGGAGAATCTCGACGGGCGAAGATCTCGATCGTTGGATGGATCGCCTTTCACATCGGTTTCTCCAAGAATTCATTAAATGGCAGATTCAGAACACGGACTTGATCAATTCATCGGAATCCGAAAAGGAGAAAAACCTGGAATATATGCAAAAAATTAACGGTGTCGGAAAGCAGAGCGAAGACCGCCGTAAGTCCGAAATTAAAAAATGGTTGTATAACCAAATAGAAAAAAATATTGAAACTTTGGCTGGAAATGAATATGTATGATCAAGGCTGCTTAAATTGGCTTATATCGATACCCTGCGTTGCGACCACGTTTTCCGGTCTTAATGCCCAGTCGTTTCCTTCAATTTCTAGAGCCAGTATCCGTGTTCGTTCTTGGATTCGCTCTCTCGATTTTTCTTCCGTATCAAATTCGTATTCTATATATGCCTCGGATGATCCGAACGATGGGTCGAATAATAGCGTATTACCATTTTCCATTTCAAAACAAAGCGAAATATCTGGATCATATATTCTACCATATTGCCTTATCTCTAAGAGCTTTCCAAGAGCGGTAATGTCCTTAATATTCTCAGAATCCGTACGTCCTAATTGAATATCTGACATTCGAATACCATGATTGAATGTGATAAGTTTATAGTTTTTACCTGGTCGGATATCAGATAAAAGCTTAAAATAAATGGTCATTGTGTATTTGCGGTATTCTATACCAGCGTATTGTTTTTAATCAATTTTCTTCGTAGTTTTATTGTTCTTCTTGGATTTCTTTGACTTGGTCTTATTCATAGCGTCCGATTTCTCGCGCTTCAGTTTGACCTCGGTCATTCCATTCTTTCTATGGAAAATAGTCACCAAATCGGGGTACGCCTTTTGTAGGTACTCCGCGGCTTTCTTATTCATCTCGAACCGGTCTTTTCCAAGACCACCTGCTGAATTGAATTTTGTCTTTGTAGTTATTCCATTATAACGTAAAACTCCACCGTCTTTCTTAAAGTACAAAATCGATTGCTCGTAGTCCTCCTTTCCCTCAGCGCTAGGTGAGGGTTCTAAATCTTTGGATTTACGATTGATAAACCCACGTAGAACCCCAATAATGAATTTCAGATCTGTAGTCGTCTTGGATTTCATGAAAAAAGGATTACGTACCGGGTAAATGCCCCAAATATATAATCCCTGTTTTTTCAAGTCCGTATACCCGTCTCTGAAAAACTTGTCTACATTCGTTACTTTTCCAAGAGTCTGTTCGCCGGTTTTCTTTTCGATTTGTTCTACGTCGTCGTCAATAGAAACTACGTACTGATTTTCGGGGAAATATTTCACAATGAATTTGCGTTGATTCGTAATACCCTTTACACCGACTACGAGTTTGTTATAGAGATCCTTGGGTATCGCCTTTTCGTAATTCGCGCGTTCTTCTTCGTTTGCCATGAAGATAAAAATCTTGGACTTCGGGACGCCGCCTTCCTTAAGGGTTTTCAGCGTTTTTTTTGCGAGGACATCTTGGCGTTTATACGACGGAATAGCGACTACGTAATCCGATGACATTATATGTAATATGGTTTGTATATATTACCTATAGTTATTTTATTAGTGTTTCAACATTTTTTTCAACGTTTTATTATGCGTTTCGTAAAAACGCCGGGTTTTACCCATCGTATTGCGCCAAACTTTTTCTCTCAAGTAGCAAACAATCGATAATCGGATAGTTTCGTCGTTCTCTTTTTTAATCGGTAAATTCGCATGAGGTTGATGGACGTCCATAAATAAAACGTCTCCCATGCGAACGTCCACCCCGACGCCATATTGCGGAAAGCACGTTTCACCGCCCTTATAATTCCCGCGTTCAATAACCGCTAAATTCCCGAAACCCTCCACGTCGTCACCTTTATCCGTATGAATCGTGGTTTGATAATTCACATTGGTGGTTACCGTAGTGAACGAAGTATTGGCGATTTTAAAGTGAGTTTGGTTCGCCTTTTTCTTCTGGAGTTTATATTTTTCGGGTATGAGTTTGGCGTACAACGCATCGATGTCTTTGATCATTGGTATTGTTTTTTTATATTCCTCAGGATACTCCATATTAAATCGGCATTCACGGACACTAACTTTCGGAGTTTTATTATGTTTTCGGAATATCACCTTCTGTGATGGTCCCCATCGATCGAAAAATCCAAAAATATTACTCATGACTTTAGGATTCGTTGCAAGATTACGTGTCTTGGAGCCCGTGGCATTTCCGCGGTTACTACTCACATTTTTTGCGAATTTAATGATATTATCGTAAAATGCGCTAATATGGTCGTCGTTGGAAATCGCCTTTTTTCTAAATCTTAACAATAACTTACCGTCTTCCGTATAAACATCCGCATCATGATCAATAATTGTCGTTATATGCTCTGGTTTTATACGCGTATTCATTTTCTTCTCCATTTTCGCATCATCGTATTCTTTTTTTACGTGGTATACAGTTACATTTCCATTCTTTTCGGTTTTGATGATCATTATTTATTACTCTTGTTATAATAACAACAGATAAAAATTGATATAATGATTGCTTTATAACAAGGATATAAATCATATTATGTCAAGACCAGTCCCTGATTATCTTGCCAAGCTCAACGCACACCCACGTGATCAGTTTATTACCTTTGATGAAGGTCCGCATATTTATACGGTTCACGGTGAACAAGGATATACTTCAGTAACGACTTGGAACCACCACCATTTTCCCGTATTTAATGCCGATGCAATTATTGATAATATTCTGAAAGGTAGACGCATGTCCGATCCTACGTATAAATACTACGGAATGACACGCGAGACAATCAAGGCGGATTGGGACCAAAATCGCGATTCGGCGTCTGGTGCAGGAACGAATATGCACTATGATATCGAGTGCTATTTTAATAAATTGCCAGTTACCAATACGAGTATCGAATACGAATGGTTCCAGCGTTTCGTCCGCGATTTCCCCGAGCTAAAGCCTTATCGCACGGAGTGGATGGTTTACTACGAGGAGATCAAGATCTCCGGGTCGATTGATATGATTTTCGAGAACCCCGATGGAACAATTCAAATCTATGATTGGAAGCGTTGTAAGGAGATTCTATACGAGAGTCCCTATAATAAGACCGCGCTCACTCCTTGTATCGCGCATCTACCGGATACGAACTTCTGGCACTACGCGCTTCAACTCAATGTCTATAAGACAATCTTGGAAGAAAAGTACGGAAAGAAGGTAACGGGATTATATTTAGTTTGTCTTCATCCAGATAATCCATACAAGACATATGATCGTATTGAAGTACCATTCTTGGAAAAGGAAATGCAGGATTTATTTACACTACGTAGAACTCAAATAGAATATTCTGATAACGGTTCTCATTAAAACCACTTAAAATCAAGAACTAAATAACATGTAATGTGGTTATTCAGTGCTTTTGTTTATTATATTTCGTCCATTTTCAGATGGATTTTTCGAGAACCACCTAAGATCAATGATTTGATCAAGCCTTCAAAGACGGAATTATATAAAGAGTTCCAAAAAAATGCGTTTATAAAAACGTTTGGTTATGAATATTTGTTCAATAAAAACATTGAACCCGTTTTTTATATTCGCGGTGAATATAACAAGGTCCTTCAAACACCGAATAATCATTTGGAAGAGATCTGGAAGACACGTATCTTATTTGAAACCATGGACGGAACTAACATTGTTATGTGCTACGATGCATACAAAGAAGGGTTTTCGTATTATTCAGATAAACAAATTGGTTACGATAGTTTAAATGCGATAGCAATGAAGTATTGTCGTATATTCATGTGCCGTGATTTTTTTATTGACGAGACTATATGCACTGACGATAATATGATTTCCCCTTTTTTGAAAATAATAAGGGAAGCAGATGAAGTAGAAAAGGAAAAAAAGAAGAAATCCATAGCAAATCAAACAGTCAAGGGGGGTCCGTTTGCCAAGTTTAAAAGTTACACTAAGGAATCGTCTAACAATGTATCTTATTCAAAGACTTCATTGGAAGACAAAATGACAGAAAAAGAATGCGTAAAGGAAATATATAAGAATAAATTCATATATCTAGGTAAAATCACTAACTTCACGCCACTTAAGACTATCCCTAAATCTCGTATCTCTTTTTCTACTGAATTATCCAAATCCTTGGTCGAAACGTCAGTGAAATCTCAATCACATGTTTTAAGCTATCGAGACTTCAAATCTCGGTCACGTCCTCCTTCCGAAATAGTCGGAACAGCATAAGTCAGCTTCCATTTTAAAAATCCGCTAGACTTACTCAAATCGAACGAAGATCCTAAATGTGACAATGCTATATTATACGCCTTTCGCTCTTTATCCGTAAGCGATTCGATATACGCGAGTTCAATTGTTTCCATGGTTAAATAATATTACGTTACGTTATAACGTTAATATTATATTCAATTTTATGCGCTACCCAAAATACACGAGTTTTGAGTTGTGGATAAATGTATAAAAACATCGTTATCAGCACATTCGGCGTCCCAGTTCTGCATATATTCGTCATAAGAACGCCATGTATTTTTTACGGCGGGATTTTTAACCACCGCTCCGGGAACTCTAATACGCCCAAGAACGCTAGACGAACCGTTGCAACAACGTGCTATCTTTGGTGGCGCAGCGCGATTACACTTTTTCAGAGTCTGTAAGGTTCTACGTGATAACGCAAAAATATATTCACCTTGTGTGTTTTGATTCAATGTATCATCCGGTTTCACGCTTGTAAACGGAGCCGGACGGTTCATCCATCTATATTTGGTAGCAATCATTCCGTCTGTTCCAAGAACAGAGGGTTTGATTACGTTCTCGTCTTCTTGAGAAATAACAGCAGATTGAATCGGTGGTTTTACAACATAAGTCCCACAACATCCACCGTGTCCCCGCATCGTATTACCGTCCATTGGTGTTTTCGGAAGAGATCGCGAAATCACGTTTTGACCAACATAACCTTGGTTACGATATCCACCATTAAGCGAAAAACCTCCTTTTGCTCCGACGCTCATATTGTTATATTTGGTTTCGGTTTTGCGTTTTAGAGTTACGATTGACATTATATAATGTACATTGATAAAATTATTTACCTTCGTGCGAAGTATATAATGTATCACACAGTAATGTAACCGACCAATCTGATCCGTTTAAATCTACCAAATACCCCAAATCGCTAACTAATTGAACGGTCATTCGAGAAATATTCACAGGTCCAAAGTATTTTCGATCTTGGGATAAATTCTGACCACCATTATCTACATAATTTTGCCCCCAAGTGGGAAGTTTGTTCAAAAATAAAACGGATAATACATTTTTTATCGAAGCCCCTGTTGAATTTGTTAAATTCGAAGTATCTACAGAACGTGCCTGATTTAATTGCGCAGAAGCTGAAAAAAACTCATTCCCGGTAATAAGTTCATTTGGATTCAACATATTATTATAGGATAATTCGGTTTTTGAAGAAGATACGGGATTACATTTCGCTGCAGCTAAACTAGTGTATGAAGGCAGTTTGATACTAGGATCAGGCTTAGAAATTACAACTACTCCATCGTTGATATGGTTTTGGGCATAGTCTTCTATAGACAAGTATATATTTGTTATATTATTCGTATTCACTACTGAGTCGCTTTCAATGGTTACAATATTTGTAACTGGATCATATGTATAAGAATTCGAAGAAACGTAATCGGTTTGATTGCTTAAGTTATAAGACTGATTCGAATGAAATCCTAACATCCATCCCAATGTTCCTGCCCATGGTATGGGAGTCAATGTAGACTGTCCACTTGGAGTTGTTAAACACGAAACGTAATCAATAAAATTATAAAAGGTTAAACTATAATCTCGTGCTGTATATACCTTATTCACATTAAGTCGAAATTTTACAAATTCATTTCCACCCGAATCCCATACAGATTGGATCGACGAACCCCTTGATATGGGATTCGATTGAAATTGTTTATTTATAATAGAATATAATTGGGATTTTGTATAATATCCGTCAGGAATAGTTATCGTAACAGTATTTTCTCCGCTAGCTGTGTATAGTCCACTCGCAGTGGATTGGGGTGTAATATTAAATTTATTATTCGCTATATCGATACGTATTATTTCATCCTTTACCGGACCATTTGCTGTAATACGAGAAAAATCGGACCCGACTATATCTAAATTACTTACTATATAAGGCGTCTGTGAAAGATTAAGATAATTCGCCCATGTATTTGACGTCGCATCTACAAACGTTATCTCATAATCCAATTCGGTGATATAATCTCCATCTGTCAATTCTTTGTATATAGAAAGGTCGATTGTAAATTTATTGGTTGTAGGATCCTCGTATATACTTATGTCAAGCGTTACATCCGGGCTCGACCCTACGTCAGTCAAAAGAGCCGTTTTTATTGCGTTTATATAAGAGTTTTTCGTATAAGTCTCGTCGGGAATTGTAACCAAATAATTATTGGTAGGATCGCCATTATAAGGTGGTGTAATACACTTTAATTCAATCGTCGGACTAGACGTAATTATGTAATCTGAATATACCGGACTAGTGTCCGAATATATATTATTTATTTCACGCAATGATGCATCGAATAGAAACGCCGAATTTTTTTTCGGAGTGCTGCTGGTAAATCCGGTCCATAATGGATGTTTGTTCGTCGTTTCGTCTGGGAACTGAACTATTTGTTTCATGTTTGGTAACTGTGTAGTAGTTGATCGATTTAACACTATATTTAATTTGAATTTTTGATACGTATGCGTATTACCCGCCGTGTCATTATACAAAACATCTACTATGGTTATTGACGAATCTTTGGTTAATTGCGGATTCGACTGAAGCGCTGCGTTGAAATTCAACAACAAATCCGAACGTGTATAATTAGAAACAGTATCGGGATTCAATACCCCCAAACTAGAAGATAATGTCACAGTTATTGTATTCATTACTTTAGATGAGATTATGGTAATGGTTGCCCCTAAGTTTGAAGTCAATGCCGCAGAACTCATTGTTAAAGTGCCGGTTGATATGTCAACTTCAGTTACCGTTGTCCCAATTGGTATACCAGACCCCGTTACTTCCGATCCCACATAACTATTGGATAATATTCCCGATACGAGAGAAAGTTCAGTCGATCCTTCTTGTTCGTTTGCGGTAATTATACTAGGGGGTATATAACCCGTATTATTCGGATCTTGATAATTCAAAATAGTTATATAATTATTTTGTTTATATAATATTCCATCTGTTAGTGTGTCTTTAAAATACAAATCAAAAATAAGAGAAAGATCAAATGGTTTCTTTACTACGGGGTTACCAGGAGGAGTTATTGCTCCCGTTTCTGATATAGACTGAGTAATGTTCGAATATATCGAACTTGGAATATATGTTTTTTGTGAGAATCCTAAAAACCCCGGAATTGTTTCCGATCTAGTTTTCAAAGACCCGTAAGGGCTGGTTAATGTTGGAAATTCTAGCATATAATTCGTTGCATCGTATATATTGTTGATATCAACTATTATTTTGGATTTTCCTGTATCAATTTTTTGAGTTCCCATTATCTTATCATTAAGTACGATATCCGTAGATCCAAGATTTATGTTAGGATGACTTGATTTATAACTTTGAATAGCCGTACTAATTGCAGAAATGAGACTATCGTTTTCATAATGTCCCGGCGGTATGGAAATTTTGATATCATGTGTTCCGTCGTTTATTCCGGGAGAAACCCCCTTCAATAGAAAAAAATTCGCACCAAAATCGTTCGTAACGTTGTACCACGTATACGGAATATTCACCGCGAAATATCTAAGGGAAACCACATTATGTAAAGTCTCGCTAATATTTAAGCTATAACTACTCGCATTTTTATATAGCTTTCTATCTCGAAATTTACTATCTAGTGTCATCGTACGTGTAACGGTTTCTTTTAACACTGGGTTCATCTTTCCCTTGGTGTATTGAAAAACAGTAGTCTGTACAGCTTCTTTTGATTCTGACTGACCTTTATTATCCTTTACGTTAACCGTTCCCGCTTTTTCTTCCTCTGTTGTTGTTTCTATCGTCTTTGGTGGGGGCGTTAATCCTTGTTCTTTTAATAGATTCGCTGTATTAATAGTTTTTTTTTGTTTTTTACTGGAGTTGTTCTGCATTCCGTCCATAGTAGCAAACCCTTCCACTTCGCCGTCGTCGTCGTCGCTGCAACTGCTCTTATCATCAGAATCACTATCTTGAAAAAAACGAGAATATATTTTTTCGAAAAACGATACCATCGATGTATTCGGAATTTCTCTTTCATATTTCCGTATCATCATTAAAATCTTTGCTTCTAGTTCGCGATCACTGGGGCTCACTAAATCCAAAATATTGAATAGTTCATTTTCTGAATATTGCGATACGTCGTATAATTCATCACTCATTTTTAGTATATACTATTATATAAAGTTTATGTATTTTCTTTCTTTGAAACTTTTTCCAGTCTGCATTTAAACATTTTTGTGATAAAATCCAACAAATCCATTATTTTGCTGCATTTATATAACATATCCATTGGAAACGCCTTTATTCCTTGCAGTCTTTTCATATGTCTCGCGCCGGTAAAACATAATACATCGAACACCCGCATTATATTCTCCTCTTCTTCTGTCATTTCGGATCTATCAATTCTCGTTTTACCGACATACGCATATCGATTGTAATTTTCTTCGGTATATACCCGATATTTTTTAATAATTGCGTGATTTCGAACCATTCCGATTCCCATAATCCGATTTTTGTCATTATTCATTTCTAACACAAACAGGATTTTATCCGGAGAAATCTTGGAATTATTAAGCTGCGGTGTCGGATATATACATCCAATTTTTTCAATTTGTTGTCGGTACCGTTCATTTTCTTTCCACGTAAAGTCGTTGAATCGTGTGGTCATCAATACATTCCGACTACTATTTTTATAATCAGCAAAGTCAGTATTCGCTGCAAAGTATTTTCGCCGCCTCTCTTTTGATGATATCTTGGGTTCAGTTTCTTGATCCATTAGTTATTTTTATGTGTTAATCAGATTATGGTGTTCGCTCGATTCAATTTTTTCTCAGCTAAAATATATGAAGAAATCCAATAATAATCCAAAAATAAACATTAATTATGATATTGAAGCAAATGATAATCTTGAAATTGAAGATATAGGATCATCATCTCCTGATAGTGTTGTGCCTTTGTATATTGAAAATTTACACCATGAAGACGCTGAAGAAAGTCAATTTACGCACAAATTGAATAAAAGTCTGGAAAAAATAAACGAAAATTTCAACGCGTCATTTTTTAATTCACCTAATCAAGTTTCGGCGAATTGGTCTACTGTGCGTCATAATGACTTCTGTAGTGATAGTCCCATTACTTTGTCGCCAAATAATAGCGATAGCGAAGGGGAATTCTCAGAAAATAATAACAACGGATTTCATCGACTATCGCGCAATCAAATAGAGTCATCCTTGGATAAATATTACGATGAGGACGATTCTTCCGTGAAACATTCCAATGAGCTCGATATTCTCATTACTTATTTGAAAGGACAGAAAAACTTATATATTCAATCAAAGAATATATCACAGTATACATTAAACGCTCTTCTTATACCATCTCTTTTAATTACCGCCGGGATTACTATATTCGCACCGTTTGTTCAAATTTATTCTTGGAGCGGTGGGTTTATTTCGGGATTGAATGCGACTTCTACCTTATTGATAACGTTGGTTAATTATTTGAAACTAGAATCGGCAGTTGAACTTTTTTACCATACCGCAAATCAATATGATAAACTAGAAACTGGGCTAGAATTCATATCAAGCAAACTTTTATTTATTGAAAGCAATAAAGAAAAATCGTGTTTAATCTTGGAAAAAATCCAGGATACAGAGAAAAAAATATGCGAGATCAAAGAATGGAATACAATATTCGTTCCTGAAATAGTACGATCCATGTTTCCAGTAATCTGTAATATAAATATATTTTCCCTAATCAAAAGAATAGAGACTCATAAAAAAAGACTAATTCTTAAATTCAGAGATATAAAAAACGAAATACGTTATATTACATATACCAGGAACCAGAACGCCAAAGTAGAATTTTATGAGACTAGATTGAATTTATTATTGAACACTAAAGAAAAACTAAAAATAGAGTTGTTATGCTATAAAAATGCATACCAATGTATTGATGATATTTTTACCCAAGAAATCAAGCAAGCACAAGATTCCCGTAAAAAATGGTCGATTTTTCGATATAATAACCCCGACCATTCTGATATTGCAAAAAATAATCCTATCGTGGATAAATATTTAAGATCAGCCTTTTCTAGTTAGTAGTGCCTATATCTTACTAGCCATTATTTTCCAATACCACGGCGTTTCGTAAACTACTTTTACAGTTTCACCGGAATTCAATCGATTATATATAAACCCCCCATTTGGTGTTTGACGATCCCATTTTATTTTTATAAAAACGCGCTTATAATCGCTATCGCTTCTTAATGGAACGTCGGTTATTTTTTGTATGATACCAATCCGAAGTTTCGAGAAAATTTTGAAGATATACTCGTTTGATATGTTTGATTCTATCCTTGGAATACATATCTTCAAATCAGATTGTTTCAAAGACGCGTCTTGGCTCATGAAATTTGGTTATTTATAAGATGTGATGGAATACCATCACGCCCTATGGTTTCAATTTTTGTTATTACGAAAGCTATCTTTCTCCTTTCCATCCCCTCGGAAATTAGGAGGAAACTGCTTTTACTATAACATTTATTGAAAATCCACTGCCTCGTGTAAAATCATATATGCTGTATTAGATATCATTTTTCTAAAAGTTAATCAGGACTTTATGAGATTATGTGCTGTTACGAGACATATGTTATATGTACACGGCTTTATATGATTTAGATATATTTTGTTATTAGTTTGTATTCTAGAAAATCAATATGCCTTATTGTAACAATGACAGATTCGGTTGATTTATCTTGGTTAAATGATATCAATAACCCGTCTAGCTATTTTTTGAAAGAACCGCTGACGTCCATTGATGTGTTTTTTATATATATTAACAAATCGAATAGTATAGACAAAACTACATGCGAAAGTCATCCGGTTATCAATAATATCTTGGAAAAGGAAAATCTTATTGGTCTCATACAAAAAAAACGAAATCCTAATCCTAATACGCGATATAAACTATTAGATACAATGTTATTTTACATCGATATCGAACCTAATGAAATAATGGATTATGCAAATTCGAAAGAGTCGGACAGCGGCGGTTCAAGATGGCTGAAGTCATTGCCTATTATCGATGATGTGGTTATTAATCCGGCAATTGAATTGTTTCACGATACGAATTCGATATTTATTATTCTACAAGAAATGACGCCCGTTAAAAAGGTCCCGAATAAACCCGTGATTATTCCCCCGTCCATTTTAAAATCATCCAACCCTGTTAACGACGCCAATAAGAAGACCAAACGCGTGCGGATTTCACCAGAAGTTATTGAACGTCAGACTAAGTCCAAGAAAACATTGAAGCAACGAGAGACCTGAGATTTTCAACGTTGAATTGATACTCACTACATTATTGTCGTCTCAATATGGGACAGTAATAATACATAAACCATATAAATATTTGTAGTCAGTTTAATCTAATGGACAACTTGTTAGAATATCCTATACTTCAAATAAAATCCGATGAGGATTTTATTAGAGAATCTATTTGTAAATTATGGTTCAATCTTTCTCGAAAAAATGATGGCGGATTGAAATTGTTTGGTATCGAGCTATTTGATGTGTTGACTAAGTTGAAAACTAAAATAAAAACCAATGGACAGTTTATGGAATACTTGAAACTCTTATTTTGCATGATTGCTCATACTCGAGATATTGCTTTTGGTAGAGGTGAGATGGATATTACATATAGCATGATATATACATGGTATCGTGTCTTTCCGGTTTTGGCGGTTTATGCTCTAGAAATACTAGTTCAATCTTCCGGGAATGGCGATTTATCTTACGGATCTTGGAAAGATATTTCACGATTATGTGAATTTATCAAGAAAGAAACGCGTAATGACGAACATCCTCTAATAATAACCGCAATTGAAATGGCGAACAAGCAATTACGGCGTGATATTACTAAGACACGTAATGGCGATGATAACATATCAAATGTATGTAAATGGATCCCTCGAGAAAAATCAAAACGTGGGTGGCTGTTTGATATGTTCGTTAAGGATTTTTACCCTGTCAAGAATTTCTACCCAAGAATGCATAGTTATGACGACCTTTTTGAAAAAAGGGTCAAAACATTTTCTTGGAATAAAGCTAAATATCGGAAATTATTGTCCGAACTAAACGCTCGCATTGACACCACTGAAATAAAACTATGTCAAAATAAATGGTCTCATATAGATTTTTTTACACCTTTCAACATTGAAAGTAACGTTGCATTTTCACTTAAAAATAGCGACAACGTCGGCGATTTAAATGTGAAAAGGTCTAGGAATATCAATCAGGGCTCTCTAAAAAAATACTGGAATGCTTTCATGAATATTGGAAGTGATACTAGAAAAAGGCATCAGTCGCTCGATCGCTTAGAATGCTCGCAACGAGCTCTATATTATGCTCAAACTACATTTGGCGGCGAAGTTTGTCTGAATAAATATTCACATTCTTTTTTTTGCGGAAATGTTGATCGCTTATCTAGATCCGGATTTTACTCTGTCGGTGAGTTTGTCAAAATGGCAATTGAGTTATATGAAAAGAGAAAAACTGTTGAGCCGCTTTCTTTGAATTCTATATCAAATCAATACGAAACTAATCTTCTTAATACAATGTGGAACCAATTTTCATTAAGAGTAGGGAAGCCGCTAGGTTCAACCATTCCTATCTTGGACGTATCTTTATCCATGGCGTCTTCTCGTGATTTTTATGCAGCGATTGGATATGCTTATTTGATTTCTGAAAATTCTGATATTAATAGCCGCATAATTGCGTTTTCTCATCAAACAGAATGGATTTCCTATGATAATATGGGTTTTGTCGACGACATATATAATATTATTACCCAATTTCCATCTTCCTCAAATAAACGGTTCGATGGCGTTAGTTATCTATTACAGGCTGCGTTGGATTATAGTGGACACAACTTGAATGAGATGAATTTTGTTTTGATTTCAGATTTTACACAAGAACATGTATTAGATAACGATTTTTTTGTTAAAAATATTATTCGGTGGAATTTGTCTTCATATTATGGTTCGTCTATTAATTCTATTTCTCCCATAGGCATTGTTGAGTATAGTAAACCTTTTGTTTCGGGTGACTCACTATCTTCATTTTGGCAATTGTGTAATATAATATCAAAAGACGTCACACAATTTGATATAATTCGAAAAACGTTAAATCATATAAGATACGCTCCTGTTCGCGACTTATTTTGTAAGATAATAGCTTTATGATATTTCACCCCGTATTGCATTTCACCCCGTATTGCATTTCACCCCGTATTGCATTTCACCCCGTATTGCATTTCACCCCGTATTGCATTTCACCCCGTATAATATTTCACCCCGTATTGCATTTTACCTTCGTTTTTTTAATTCATCGTCTTGCATTAATTCGCTAAGAGTATTCTCTGCGCGACGTTGTTTTATTTGATTTGGTTTGTTCAAATTAACGCTTGCTGTTTTTTTGAATGATGTGTATTCCGATTTATTTACCTTTGAGAAAATAGATTTTATTGAATCTAATGTTACCGATATTTCTTCTCTTTTCGACGGAGGGGCTAGAATTAGATTTTTCAAAATACCCATATACCCTTTTAAAAACACAGAATCAGATTGTTGGTTATATATACCTGAATGACTTATTTCTCTAATTAATATTACAGCCACCGAGTAACTATCCCATGTTTTGTGTGTCGCGATCAGTGCATCCATTAACTGCTTCCACGTCTTCTCATGGAAACTATTCAAAAAACTATAAAGTTTTAGTTTAAATATATTTTTTTCGTTTTCTGAAATATAATGTTTTAATGCTTCGTTTTCCGTTAAATAAATTATCACCTGTTTTTTCATATCATCAATCGCTGCTTTTTTTATTAGCGATTTTATCGATTCGGTCTTTTCTTTATAAATTCGTTTTATTATGTAGCATAATATCATTATTTCTGCACACCAACATGTGTATTGTGCATATAGTGTATAAAATGCGTCCGCATAATTGGATTCAGTTAGTTTGTTTATTTGAAAAGATAGACCAAAGTCTATAATTACCGGAATATCATTTGACGTATCAAACATAATATTATTTTCTTTAAGATCATAATG
>Ga0209135_1000067_pt1 | contig 34280 bp, 30 predicted proteins | sample LauGreSBDMM110SD_4_FD_187570 | JGI IMG/M metagenome (GOLD analysis project Ga0209135, IMG submission 187570) | Freshwater lake microbial communities from Lake Michigan, USA - Su13.BD.MM110.SD (SPAdes) (version 3) | ecosystem: Environmental > Aquatic > Freshwater > Lake | place: Lake Michigan... | reverse complement strand
CCAAAAGTAATAAGCCACGCGGAAAAAGGTTCAATTCCACCTTGTCTCAAGTGCAGGTTGAGCATTACTCTTAGCGCTTCCCTGTCCCGGGACACATGAAAGACGAAACAGGAAGGCAATACATGAATAAGAAGATCATAAGCGGCTTCGCAATAGCCGCTGTTGCAACACTTGCATTCAGTGCAGTTGCAACAGCTCCAGCGAACGCAGCAGCAAAGAGTGAAGTATCACTTGCATTTATGGGCCCATTGACAGGAGCTGATGCTCAGCTCGGTCAGGATCAATATCCAGGTGCAGAGTGGGCAATTGCGCTTTACAACGCAACCAACCCAAAAACAAAGGTGAAGCTCGTTAAGGCAGATTCACAGTGCGACGGAACTGTTGCAGCGAACATCGCTCCTGGTGTTGCAGCGAACAAGGCAATAATCGGCGTCATCGGAACATCATGTTCAGGTGAGGCTCGTAACTCATTCCCTGCATACAAGGCTGCTGGCCTCACAATGGTTGCTCCTTCAGCATCTGCTGTTTCATTAACAGATCCAAAGGCTCCAGATCGTGGATTCCCAGTCTTCCACCGTGTCGTTGCACATGATGGCTTCCAGGCACCAGCACTAGTTCGTTACGCAACAAAGGGTGTAACTGCACCAAAGATTTACCTTGTTGATGATCAAACAACATACGGTGCCGGACTTATCAAGTACGCATTGGCACCAGCTAAGAAGATCGGTGTAGTTGGTACAGATTCAGTTCCACGCGGAACTGCTGACTGGACATCTGTTGCATCAAAGGTGAAGGCAGCCGGAGCGAACGTTGTTATCTACGGTGGTTACACCACAGAAGCAGCAAAGTTCTTCAAGGCACTTCGCGATGGTGGATACACAGGAATCCTTGCAGCTGGAGATGGTGTTAATACATCAGACTTCCCAGACTTAGCAGGTAAGGCAGCAGAAGGCGTTCGCCTCACTGCAGCTGATGTTCCTTTCGAGAATATTCTTACTAAGGATGAGCTCGCATCATTTACAAAGATCACCGGAGTTAAGGTCCCAGGACTTTACTCAACAACTGCTTACAACGCCGCACGTGTATTCCTTACCTGTATCGAGCAGGGCAAGCTCACACGTCCAGCAATCCAGCTCTGCGTGAACAACACCACATTCAAGGGTGCAGGCGGATCAGTAATCAAGTTCAACCGTTATGGAGACATCATCGGTGGAGCTGACGTTGGTGGTTACCTAGTAAAAGATGGGAAGATTAAATACGACGGACTTGCTTAATCCGTTGCTAATTTACTCTTCGCTGTAAATGTGAAGTAATACGTGGCCACACCGGCATCTTTATGCTGGTGTGGTCACGTTTCATAATTAATCTGTAGTTCAACAGAATGGTCGACATGAATTTCTCAGTAATAACGACGCAGTTTTGGTCCCTTGTACTTCAGGGGCTAGCACTCGGGCTCATATATTCACTCGTCTCACTCGGATACACCATGGTGTACGGAGTTTTGAGACTCATTAACTTTGCAAATTCTGAAGTATTTATGCTCGGAACTTTTGCTGTTCTTTGGATCGAGATCAATTTTCTTGGTCACCCAATTAATGCAGACCCCCTGACTGGTTTCAAACTTGTTTACACACTTGTCATAGCCCTTGTTGGTTCCATGATTGCATGCGCAGTAATCGCGGTATTGGTTGAGTTTGTCGCCTATCGACGTCTTCGCTCTCGTGGCGCCGGTCGATTAGCGTCTCTAATCTCTGCAATTGGAGTTTCAATTTTCCTTTTGGAATCCATGCGAATGTTCACTGAGTCCAGGCCACAAACTGCCCCACGCCTACTTGATAAGTGGACATTTGGTGAAATTGCAGGTGCCAACTTTAGGATCGACACGATGTTGGCGATTGTTGCTCCCATCATTATCTTCGTGATCCTGGATCAATTTGTTAACCGCTCTCGTCTCGGGAAGGCTATTCGGGCCGTTTCGATGTCTGAAGAGAATGCGAAGTTGATGGGCATTGATATCAATCGGGTCATTTCACTGACATTCCTCATCGGTGGCCTCACCACAGGTGCGGCAGCGTTCCTCTACACCACCGTATATGAGAACACCGTCTTTAATGTGGGTTTCAATATGGGAATAGCTGCCTTCACTGCGGCTGTGCTAGGTGGCATTGGAAATATCCGTGGCGCTTTCTACGGAGGTCTTGCCCTTGGAATGCTCGAGCAATTCTCGTCTGCAATCTTAGGCTCACAGTGGAAAGCAGTTACTGTCTTCGTTGTACTCGTACTCATTCTTCTTTTTAAGCCGAGCGGTCTCTTCGGCGAAGCAGTTCAGCAGACGAGAACCTGATGGCTAAATTTAGCGACTTCAACCTAAGAGATAAAGGCGCCGCCTTATGGGCTGGATGGAGCCGGCCGGTCCGCACTGTTTTTGTTCTCAGTTTCGTAACTTTGGTGGGACTTCTCCCCTTCGCTGCAACGTGGGGTCCAACAAGTTTTCTTAACACCCCTATTACTTCCTTTGAGAATGTTTTGGTCTATCCCGTGGGAATGTTCGTTCTCATGGCGCTCGGACTTAATATCGTTGTCGGAAAGTCAGGGCTGCTTGACCTTGGTTACATTGCTTTCTTTGCTATCGGTGCTTATTCGCAAGCGATTCTGTCAACCCTTCATGGGTGGAACACATGGCAGATCCTGCCATTCGGAATTCTTTTCGCCATGTTCTCCGGACTTCTTCTCGGACTCCCAGCGCTGCGATTAAGAGGAGACTATTTAGCAATCATCACTCTTGGTTTTGGTGAGATTGTGCGAATTGTCTTCCTGAATCTGTCTATTACTGGGGGCCCAAATGGAATAGCCGGCATTCCTAACCCGCCAACTATTTTTGGCTTCGAGTTCAATTTGACCTACCCAGAACATTTCTTCTGGCTTGTCTTTGCCATGATTCTGCTAGTAATTTGGATGATTCGTCGCTTTACCGTGCGCAGACCAGGACGAGCCTGGGAAGCGATACGACAGGACGAGGACGTTGCGGCTCTGATGGGCGTAAATACTCTTGTATACAAGCTTTGGTCATTTGTTATTGGCGCGGCTGTTGCCGGTGCAGCCGGTGTCATTTACGCATCGAAGGTAATGGTTATTTCACCGGATATGTTTAAGTTTGATGTTTCAATTCTAATTTTGGCTTGTGTGGTATTTGGAGGAATTGGAAATATCTGGGGCGTTGTGTTGGGAGCTGGAATTCTTGCCTACCTCCCGGAGAGAATTCGATTCATTTCAGATGCTCGCCAGGTAATTTTTGGATTGGTTCTCATTATCATGATGAACCTCAGACCTGATGGACTTTTGCCACGTAAGAAACGAGAAAAAATCGAAGAGAAGAGGACGATGTAATGTCGAAGAAACTTCTCGAACTTAAGAACGTCACGATTAAATTTGGTGGTGTCACAGCGTTAGATCAACTGAACTTCCAGGTTAATGAGGGTGAGATTTGTGCACTCATTGGACCTAACGGGGCTGGAAAAACAACGGTCTTCAACGTAGTAACCGGTGTTTATCCAGTTACTTCTGGTGACATTATATTTAATGGCGAGAACCTCAAGGGTAAGCAACGTCACCAGGTTGTTAAAAGCGGCCTTGCGCGTACATTCCAGAATGTGCGCCTCTTTGGAGATATGACGGCGCTGGAAAATGTCATTACTGCGACAGATGTACATAAGAAGACTGGGCTCGTGCGCGCACTCATTGGCACTCCGTTGAATCGTCGCGAAGAGCGCGAGAGCAAAGAGCGAGCACTAGAACTTCTTGAGTTCATGGGAATCGATCACCGTGCCGATCAGTTAGCGAAGAATCTTCCATATGGTGATCAGCGGCGTCTTGAAATCGCGCGTGCGTTAGGTACTGAACCAAAACTACTTCTCCTGGATGAGCCGGCTGCCGGATTTAACCCGGCGGAGAAGGTTGCTCTGGCTGAAAGCATCAATAAGATTCGCGACAAGGGATATACCGTGCTTTTAATTGAGCACGACATGTCGCTCATCATGGGAATTTCTGATCGTGTTGCCGTGCTGGATTTCGGTCAGAAGATTGCAGATGATCTTCCATCAGTTGTGCAAAATGACCCTCGAGTAATTGAGGCCTACCTGGGAGTACCTGCAGATGAATCTTGAAATTAAAGACCTTCGAGTTCACTACGGCAAGATTGAAGCGATTAAAGGCGTATCAGTTGTTGTCAATCAAGGTGAAATTGTCACTCTAATCGGTGCTAACGGCGCAGGTAAGACAACGATTCTTAAAACCATCTCTGGCTTGCGTCCGGTTTCCAGTGGAAGCATCACACTTGATGGTGAAGATATTAACAAGATTCCAGCCCATAAGCGGGTAGATCTCGGTATTTCGCAGGTCCCTGAAGGTCGCGGAATATTTCCAGGTATGACGGTTCTAGAAAACCTTGAGATGGGAAAGTTCAATCGCAAGGATCGTAAATCAGAGATGCAGGAAGATCTCGACCGCATTTATTTCTTGTTCCCTCGTTTGAAGGAGCGCACAGCGCAAGCAGGCGGCACTCTTTCAGGTGGCGAACAGCAGATGCTTGCGATTGGTCGTGCCCTGATGGCTCGTCCAAAAGTATTGCTCTTAGATGAACCTTCTATGGGGCTCGCGCCACAAATGATTGCAAACATTTTCCGCATCATTACCGAGATTAATAAGCAGGGCGTAACAATTCTGCTGGTTGAGCAAAATGCGCAGCAAGCGCTACAGCGGGCAGACCGTGCTTACATCCTTGAGACAGGAAATGTCACTAAGGAAGCAAAAGCTGCAGATTTACTTAATGATCCAGCTGTGCGCGAGGCGTATCTGGGAACAGGTGCTCACTAGTTCCTTATTAGGAATTATTCTTACGAATTGAGAATGAGGCAGGTGATGCGAGCTGTACAAGTTCGCTGACCTGCCTCGTTTGTTATTACGATCTCATAGACACATAAAGTGCGACCCAATGAAATTGGGGTAGCAACTGCTGTGACCCAACCACTTGTTGCAGATTTGTGGTGAGTAGCGTTGATATCAACGCCAACTATCTTGCGATCAGGGCCAGCATGTAGTTGCGTTCCAATGGAACCAAGTGATTCAGCGAGCACAACATTTGCGCCGCCATGGAGCAATCCGATTGGTTGCGTGTTTCCCTCAACTGGCATGCGAGCAACAAGTCTTTCGGGGGAGACTTCAAGCATCTCGATGCCCATCTTGATATCGAGGGCGCCTTGCCCGCGTTCTTTGATGATTGCTAGGTAATCTGGTTGCGTCATAGTTGCTGAGTTTATATCTAAGATGAGCCTATGACCACGAAGAGATTACTTCTTATCGATGGCCATTCCATGGCATACCGCGCTTTTTTTGCTCTCCCAGCCGAGAATTTCACCACTGCCCAGGGCCAGCACACCAATGCCATCTATGGTTTTGCAACGATGCTCATCTCTCTTCTGAAAGATGAGAAGCCCACCCATGTGGCGGTGGCCTTTGATGTCTCTCGCAAGACGTTTCGAACAGAGATATTTCCTGAGTACAAAGCCAATCGGGCGAAGACGCCCGATGAATTTAGATCCCAGATGTCATATTTAAATGAATTGGTGAAAGGTTTTGGAATTTCTCAATTCTCACTTGAGGGATTTGAGGCAGATGACCTCATTGCCACAATTACTAAGCGTGCAGAGAAAGAGGGCGCAGAGGTATTGATCTGTACTGGAGACCGTGACAGTTTCCAACTCGTTACCGCACAGACAACAATTCTCTATCCCAAGCGTGGAGTCAATGAGATGGCGCGCATGACCCCGCAATCAGTGCAGGAGAAGTATGGAATGACTCCAGATCAGTATCCAGACTTTGCGGCGCTTCGTGGAGACCCCAGCGATAACTTGCCATCAATACCAGGCGTTGGTGAAAAGACTGCAGCAAAGTGGGTTGTGGAGTTCGGCTCTCTTACCGAATTACTCGCCCAGGCTGCGACAGTGGGCGGCAAAGTAGGTGAATCACTGCGAGCAAATATCGATAACGTGGTGCGCAACCGTGAACTCACTCAACTTATTCATGACGCACCAATCACCTTTGAAATTGATGCTTTGGCATGGAAAGGCGTCGATGACTCAAATCTCACCGCTCTCTTTGAGCAGTTGGAATTTAGAACGCTGAAAGATCGCTTGAAAGCGATCTCAACGACGCCAACAACTGTGAAAGATACGCAGAAGAGTAAGAGTTCTGATTCAGCCCCATCACTCTTTGGCGCAGAGATAGCTTCCGAAATTCTTACGGCAGAAGAGGCCGATGCAAAGATTGCCTCGCATACAGGTCCAATCGCAATTGTGTGCGAATTAGAGGAAGATCAGTTTAAAAGATATGCCGTGGCTCTCTCTAAGAGTTTAGCTTTTCTCGTTGATTCAGCGGCGATGGGCACCTGGGCGAGTGATCCTAAGGTGGAAAAGATTGCACACGATGGCAAGGGCGTTGCGCGCCAAGGAGTTCTCACTGGAGTTGTGTTTGATACTGCTCTCGCTGCATACCTGGTCAACCCTGGAGTGCGCGCACAAGAGGTTTCAGATCTACTTGAACGTTGGGGGGATGGCAGCCAACTCAATGAGAGTTCATCCGAACAACTATTACTCACCACGGCATGCGCACTATTTGCTCTACGTGGCTCACTTACAACAGAGTTAGAAAACCGGGGGCTAACAAAGTTATATAACGAACTTGAACTCCCGATTGCGGATTTACTGGCGATCATGGAGCACCGGGGGATTGCAGTAGAAGAGAAGGAGCTTCAAACCCTGGCAACTTTCTTTGATGCCGAGGTAGCGCGCGAGACCAAGATCGCTCATGAAGCCGCCGGACATGAATTTAATGTGGCATCTCCTAAGCAATTACAAGTTGTGCTCTTCGATGAGCTCGGTCTGCCTAAGACTAAGAAGATAAAGACTGGATTTACTACCGATGCCGATGCGCTCACGTGGCTATTTGAAAAGACGGCTCATCCTGTATTGGCAGCCCTCTTGCGCATCCGTGAGACGAAGAAGTTGGCAACCACAATTGAAGGACTTCTTGTTGAAATCAAGAGTGATAAAAGAATCCATACCCACTTTGCCCAGACAGTTGCTGCCACAGGGCGCTTATCCTCAGTGGGACCAAATCTGCAGAATATCCCTGTGCGCACCGAAGAAGGTCGCAAGATAAGAAACTGCTTTATTGCAGGAAGTGGTTACGACGCACTACTGACTGCTGATTACAGCCAGATTGAAATGCGCATTATGGCTCATTTATCTAACGATGAACATCTATTGGCAGCATTTGAATCTGGTGAAGATCTACATGCAACGGTTGCCGCTGAAGTATTTGGTGTTAAGGCGAGTGATGTTGATCCTGAAATGCGCAGGCAAATCAAGGCGATGTCATATGGCCTTGCCTATGGCTTGAGCTCATACGGGCTAGCTATTCAGTTAGATTTAACTCCACCTGCAGCGCAAGATTTGATGGATAGATACTTCGAGCGCTTCGGTGGGATTCGCGATTACTTAAAGACTGTCGTTGATGATGCACGCAAGGTGGGTTACACCGAAACAGTTATGGGGCGTCGCAGATACTTGCCCGATTTGCTTCATGATAATCGTCAACGTCGAGAGATTGCAGAACGCATGGCTTTGAATGCCCCGATTCAAGGATCAGCCGCTGACATCATCAAGCAGGCGATGCTAAACGTGCAGCAGGCTCTGGTCGCCGGTGAATTCAAATCTCGGTTATTGCTACAGGTTCACGATGAACTGATTCTGGAAGTAGTAAAGAGTGAAATTGATAAAGTCTCAGAACTTGTCCGCACCCAGATGGGCAGCGCCTTTCCGCTTAAGGCGCCACTGGATGTCTCAGTGGGAATCGGTAGAAGTTGGAATGAAGCCGCTCATTAGCGTTTTATCCCGATAACCGGCCTTGATTGCCCATTTTTTGAGGCTGGGATTTGCTAGTAAATCACCTTCGCACGTATTCTTGCGCAGTCCCATCCCTACTACTTTCTATCCCTACGGAGCACCTTGACTACTCAAATAGCAATAAATGACATTGGTTCAGCGGAAGATTTCTTAGCCGCCATTGAAGGAACAATCAGAAATTTCAGCGACGGAGATCTCGTCGAAGGTACAGTTGTACAAATTGATCGCGAAGAAGTACTTCTAGATGTCGGTTACAAGACAGAAGGCGTAATTCCAGCACGCGAACTTTCAATCCGCCACGATGCAGATCCAAATGACATCGTTAAGGTCGGAGATCGAATCGAAGCTCTTGTATTACAGAAGGAAGATAAAGAAGGACGCCTGATCCTTTCCAAGAAGCGTGCTCAGTATGAGCGTGCTTGGGGAGATATCGAAGGCAAGAAAGAGCGCGACGAAGTTGTCGTTGGAACTGTTATTGAAGTTGTTAAGGGTGGCCTCATTGTCGACATCGGATTGCGCGGCTTCTTGCCAGCATCACTTGTTGAAATGCGTCGCGTTCGTGACCTTACTCCTTACATCGGTAAGCAGGTTGAGTGCCGCATCATCGAACTTGATAAGAATCGCAACAACGTAGTTCTTTCACGTCGTGCATTCCTTGAGCAGACTCAGTCACAATCACGCACCGAATTCCTTAACCAGCTCCAAAAGGGCCAGGTTCGTACAGGTGTTGTCTCATCAATCGTTAACTTCGGTGCATTCGTTGACCTTGGTGGCGTAGACGGCCTTGTTCACGTCTCTGAACTTTCATGGAAGCACATCGATCACCCAGGTGAAGTGGTTGAAGTTGGCGACGAGGTAACTGTTGAAGTTCTCGAAGTTGATTTCGAGCGTGAGCGTGTCTCACTCTCACTCAAGGCGACACAAGAAGATCCATGGCAAGCATTTGCTCGCACTCACACAATTAACACAGTTGTGCCAGGCGTCGTAACAAAGCTTGTTCCATTCGGTGCATTCATCCGTGTTCACGAAGGAATTGAAGGCCTCGTTCACATCTCAGAGTTGGCAGAACGCCACGTTGAGATTCCGGAGCAGGTTGTTGCTGTTGATGACGAACTATTCGTCAAGATCATTGATATCGATCTTGAGCGTCGTCGTATCTCACTCTCATTAAAGCAGGCAAATGAAGGCCAAGAAGTTGAAATCGAAGCATTCGATCCAACTCAATATGGAATGTCAGCTCGATATGACGCAGCAGGTAACTTCATCTACCCAGAAGGATTCGACGCTGATACGCAAGAGTGGAAGCCAGGCTTTGACTCACAGCGCGAAGAGTGGGAGCGTCAATACGCTGTTGCTCAAGAGCGCTTCCTTGCACATAAGAAGCAGAAGGCAGAAGCGAAGGTAGCTGAAGAAGCTGCTGTTGTTGTTGCTGAATAAGAATTAAAGAAAAGAGACTCATACGGGTCGCGAGCTGCTACTTAACCTCGCGTGCCTCGCATGGGTCTCTTTTTTCATCGGCAGAGATAGGCTAGCTCTATGTTAGTTGCTGCACTCACTGGTGGCATTGGCGCTGGAAAGTCCACTGTCGCACAATGCTTTGCCGAACTAGGGGCCTTTGTCATTGATGCAGATCAACTTGCTCGAATGGTAGTTGAACGAGGAACAGATGGCTTTGCCGAAGTATTGCTTCGCTTTGGGGATGAGGTAATTCTCAATGGAGATATCGACCGAAAAAAACTTGCTGAGATTATTTTCAGCGATGAGTCAGCGCGCAGAGACCTAGAGGCAATTATTCATCCTCGAGTTCAGGCGATGTTTGCCGAAGCGGTAGCTGACCTAGATCACGATGACATCCTTATCTATGAAATCCCACTCCTGGTTGAGACTAATGCGGCAGAGAAATTTGATTATGTCATTACCGTTGAATCAGATATTGAGCTGCGCAAAGAACGCTTACTCAAGCGAGGTCTATTCATTTCACAGATTGAGAAACGAATGGCGGCCCAGGCATCACCAGAGTCGCGCGAAGCCGCAGCAGATGTTGTGATTTACAATAATTCCGATGAAGATTCACTCTTGCGCCAGGTCGAAAATCTCTGGGAGAGCGTTCTTCTTCCGCAGTCGCTAGGCTAAGTCAGTGCGCCCAGTAACTGATCTCCAGCGAAAAGTTGCGCCCTTTCAGGTCATCAGTGATTACGTTCCAGCCGGGGATCAACCAGCAGCAATTGAAGAGTTAGCAAAAAGAATCAATAACGGCGTCCAAGATGTCGTGCTTTTAGGTGCTACCGGAACTGGAAAGTCAGCGACAACAGCGTGGCTGATTGAACGTTTGCAACGCCCCACACTAGTTCTTGCGCCCAATAAAACTTTGGCAGCCCAGCTCGCCAATGAATTTAGAGAGCTACTGCCTAACAATGCTGTCGAATACTTTGTTTCATATTATGACTACTACCAGCCGGAAGCCTATGTTCCGCAGACCGATACCTTCATAGAGAAGGATTCAAGTGTGAATGATGAGGTGGAGCGACTTCGTCACTCAGCTACCAACTCTCTTCTTACCCGACGCGATGTCATCGTTGTTGCGACGGTTTCGTGCATTTATGGCCTTGGAACGCCGCAGGAATATATCGACCGCATGATTCGCCTCAAAGTTGGTGACGAAATTGAACGTAACGCGCTCTTGCGAAAATTCGTTGATGTTCAATATAAGCGAAACGATATGGCCTTTGAGCGAGGCACCTTCCGAGTTCGAGGCGACACGATCGAGATTATTCCCATGTATGAAGAGTTGGCCGTGCGTATTGAAATGTTTGGTGATGAGATTGAGAAGATCATGACCTTAAATCCTCTGACCGGTGAGATTGTCCATGATGAAACTGAGATCTACATTTTCCCGGCAACCCACTATGCCGCCGGTCCCGAGACCATGAAACGAGCAATGGGGGAGATTCAAGACGAACTTCAGGTGCAGCTCAATCTCTTTACCAAGCAAGGCAAGCTGCTCGAAGAGCAGCGGCTTCGGATGCGCACTACCTTTGATTTGGAGATGATGGAGCAGCTTGGTTTCTGTTCCGGTATTGAAAATTACTCACGTCATCTAGATGGTCGCGCTCCTGGTTCTGCTCCTAACTGTCTGCTTGATTACTTCCCGGAAGATTTACTTGTTGTCATCGATGAAAGCCACGTGACCGTTCCGCAGATTGGTGCAATGTTTGAAGGCGATGCATCACGTAAACGGACCTTGGTTGAACACGGATTCAGATTGCCCAGTGCCCTTGATAACAGGCCCCTGAGGTGGCCTGAGTTTCTGGAACGAACAGGACAAAAGGTTTATCTCTCTGCGACTCCCGGAAAGTATGAGATGGAGAAGGTTGGGGGAGATGTAGTTGAACAAGTGATTAGGCCTACCGGGCTCGTTGATCCGCAAATTATCATCAAGCCAATCAAGGGACAGATTGATGATTTGCTTCATGAGATCAATATTCGAGCAGAGAAGAATGAGCGAGTTTTGGTTACCACGCTGACCAAGAAGATGTCGGAAGATCTCACTGATTACCTGCAAGAACGTGGCGTGCGAGTTCGATATCTCCACTCTGAGGTAGATACCTTGCGCCGCGTTGAACTACTACGCGAGCTTCGCATGGGCGAATATGACGTGCTTATTGGAATTAACCTTTTGCGCGAGGGACTTGATCTGCCTGAAGTTTCACTGGTTGCCATACTCGATGCCGATAAAGAGGGTTTCTTGCGCTCTGCGACATCCCTGATTCAAACAATCGGCCGAGCTGCTCGAAATGTTTCCGGTGAAGTACATATGTATGCCGACAATATGACCGCTGCCATGACTAAAGCCATTGATGAGACCAATAGACGAAGAGCTAAGCAGGTTGCCTACAACCTCGAGCGAGGGGTGGATCCGCAACCGCTACGAAAGAAGATTAGCGATATCACAGACCTCATCGCCCAGGAAAGTGATGACACAGATGACATCATGGCTGGGTTCAAGGGCAAAAAATCTTCAGCCGCCCTGCCATTCTTATCAAAGTCAACGGATTCCATGCCGCGCCAAGAACTCATTGCATTGATAGGCTCCCTCACCGAGCAGATGCGAGGCGCAGCCGATCAACTTCAATTCGAACTTGCTGCCCGCCTGCGCGATGAATTAAAAGATCTCAAGCGTGAACTTCGTGGAATGGATGAGGCTGGTACGTGAACATCGATAAGTTAGTTGTACGTGGTGCGCGGGAGCACAACCTCAAAGATGTTTCCATCGAATTACCTCGCGATGCGCTCATTGTTTTTACCGGGCTTTCAGGCTCCGGTAAATCAAGCCTTGCCTTCGACACCATCTTTGCTGAAGGTCAACGTCGCTATGTTGAATCTCTTTCAGCTTATGCCAGACAATTCTTGGGTCAGATGGATAAGCCGGATGTCGATTTCATTGAAGGTCTATCACCGGCTGTCTCTATCGATCAAAAATCAACAAATCGAAACCCTCGTTCAACGGTGGGAACAATTACTGAGGTCTATGACTATTTCCGTCTCCTATTTGCACGTGCTGGTCGCCCGCACTGCCCGGAATGTGGCAAGGCAGTCTCGCGCCAGAGCCCGCAGCAAATCGTGGATCAGATTCTCACAATGCCGGCAACAACTAAGTTTCAGGTTTTGGCTCCAGTAGTTCGTGAGCGCAAGGGTGAGTTCGTAGATCTCTTCGCAGAGCTAGTAACGCAAGGTTATTCCCGAGCTCGAGTTGATGGGGAAATCATTCAACTGACCGAACCGCCGAAACTTAAAAAACAAGAGAAGCACACTATTGAAGTGGTTATCGATCGGCTCACGGCAAAAGCTGAGAGCAAATCGCGTCTGACAGATTCGATAGAGACCGCGCTCAAGCTTGGCGATGGGTTAGTACTTCTTGATTTCGTTGATGCCAAGAGTGGCGAGAAGGAACATTCCTATAGCGAGCACCTGGCCTGTCACGATTGCAATCTCTCCTTTGAAGAACTTGAACCGCGTTCGTTCTCATTTAACTCGCCATTTGGAGCCTGCGCTGAGTGTTCGGGAATCGGAACTAAGTTAGAAGTGGATGAGGAACTTATCATCCCTGATGACTCAATTTCGATTAATGAAGGAGCCATCGCTCCTTGGGCTGGGGGACAGTCCTCGGAGTACTTCCTAAGACTTTTGGAAGCGTTAGCCCTGGAACTCAAGTTCTCACTCGATAATCCTTGGAAGAAGCTCTCGGTTAAAGCTAAAGAAGCGATTATGAATGGTTTCGATTTTGAAGTGCATGTGAAGTATAAGAATCGCTACGGCCGGGTTCGTAACTATTCCACTGGCTTTGAAGGTGTGATTCCATTTATTCATCGCCGTCATGGTGAAACCGATAGTGATTACAGCCGTGACAAGTACGAGGCATATATGCGCGAGACGCCATGTCCTGCATGTAAGGGTGCGCGCTTGAAGCCAGAAGTTCTGGCTGTCACACTGGGCGGAAAATCAATTGCCGAAGTGTGCGCACTTTCTATCGATGACTGTGCCACATTTCTCAAGCAAGTCACCCTTAATAAGCGGGAAGCACAGATTGCTGAGCGGGTCATGAAGGAAGTCCATGCACGTTTGGGCTTCTTACTCGATGTGGGCCTTGATTACCTTTCACTTGACCGCCCGGCCGCGACACTGTCAGGTGGTGAAGCACAACGTATTCGTCTTGCAACCCAGATTGGTTCCGGACTTGTCGGAGTTCTCTATGTCTTAGATGAGCCATCCATCGGACTTCACCAGCGCGATAACCGCCGGCTGATTGAGACTCTTACCCGGCTTCGCGATCTTGGAAATACTCTCATCGTCGTCGAACATGATGAAGAGACCATCCGTACTGCGGACTGGGTAGTTGATATCGGTCCTGGTGCTGGCGAACATGGTGGAAAAATCGTGGTCTCAGGTTCCTATGAAGAACTGATTGCATCGAAGGAATCAATTACTGGTGCATATCTATCAGGACGTAGGTCGATTGAGATTCCGAAGATCCGTCGTGCAGTTGACCCGAAGCGTCAGTTAGTCATTAAAGGTGCGAAAGAGAATAACCTCAAAGATGTCGAGGTAAGTATTCCTTTAGGGCTTTTTGTCTCTGTTACCGGAGTGTCAGGTTCTGGTAAATCCACGCTAGTCAATGACATTCTCTATACAACCCTGGCAAATAAACTCAATGGCGCCCGTCTTGTGCCAGGTCGACATCGCACAATCACCGGCATAGATCAGCTCGATAAAGTCGTGCACGTTGATCAATCTCCTATTGGGCGCACACCGCGCTCTAACCCAGCAACATATACAGGTGTATTCGATAAGGTGCGCGCGCTCTTTGCCGAAACTACTGAAGCTAAGGTGCGCGGATATCAGCAAGGCCGCTTCTCCTTTAACGTCAAGGGTGGACGGTGTGAGAACTGTTCGGGAGATGGCACGATCACTATTGAGATGAACTTCTTACCCGATGTCTATGTTCCCTGCGAGGTATGTCATGGCGCCCGATATAACCGGGAAACGTTGGAAGTTCATTACAAAGGTAAGACGATCGCCGAAGTTCTGGATATGCCGATCGAGATTGCGCACGCCTTCTTTGAATCCGTGCCCACCATCGCGCGCTACCTCAAGACGCTCTGTGATGTGGGCCTTGGATATGTGCGGTTAGGTCAATCAGCGCCCACTCTTTCTGGTGGTGAAGCGCAACGCGTGAAACTTGCAACTGAACTACAGCGTAGGTCAACTGGTCGAACCATCTATGTCCTAGATGAACCGACTACAGGACTCCACTTTGAAGATGTCAACAAATTACTTGGCGTGCTTAAGCGTCTGGTAGAAAGTGGAAATACCGTGATTGTGATTGAACACAATCTCGATGTGATTAAATCTTCGGATTGGGTCATTGATATGGGCCCAGAGGGTGGCTTCCGTGGCGGAACTGTTGTCGCCGAAGGTTCTCCAGAAGATGTGGCAAAGGTGAAGGCTAGTTACACCGGGCAATACTTAGCAGAAGTCTTGGCAACTAATCGCGCGATCGTTAAGAAAAGCCCAGCGAAGAAGAAATAATGGCGGAACCTTCCAGTTATCGCCCACGCGAGATTCCTGAAGAGCCAGGGGTATATCGCTTCTATAACGCTGAAGACAAAGTCATTTATGTTGGCAAAGCGAAGAATCTTAAAAATCGATTGACGACATACTTCGGCTCCAATCTGGCACAGAAGACATATCGCATGGTCCATGAAGCGGTGCGAGTGGATTGGACCATTGTTGCAACAGAGCTCGAAGCGTTGGCCTTGGAATTTTCCTGGATTAAGCAGTACCACCCGACGTATAACGTGCAATTTAAGGACGATAAGTCCTATCCGTATCTGGCAATTTCGATAGCAGATGAATTTCCACGGATCTTCATCACCCGAAAAGAGAAGCGACCCGGCCTTAAATACTTCGGTCCCTATACAAACGCGTGGGCGCTACGTAATACCTACGAAGTTCTCCTGAAAGTCTTTCCGGTTCGCTCGTGTAGTGCTGGTAACTTCCAACGTGCGCAGCGAACTAAACGGCAGTGCTTGCTAGGAGATATCGGAAAGTGCGCGGCCCCATGTGTCGGTTGGGTAACGCCACAGGAACATAGAGAGATTGCTGAAAAGCTTGATTCATTTATGGGAAAAGGTATGGAGAACTTACTGCCAACCTTGCGCACTGAGATGGAATCTGCCTCGGCGTCAGAAGAGTTTGAGCGTGCCGCTAGATTGCGCGATCAGATTGAATCTTTTGAGAAAGCCCAGCGTTCTACGCAAGGCAATCTCTCCGATGATCTGGACGGTGATTTCATCTCACTGCATGAGGAAGGTCTCCATGCTGCTGGCTCAATCTTCATGGTCAGGCGTGGTTCTATTAAAGGTTCGCGCTCCTGGATAGTTGATCAGGAGAAAGCACTCGAAGGAGATGATCAGATTGCCTCACTGTTCTTCTCTATCTATAGCCAAAGTGCATCAACAGATATTCCGCATGAGATATTTCTTAATCAAGAGCCGGTAGATCGCACCGCGCTCGAAGATTGGCTCTCCTCCATCCGAGGGGCTCGAGTCTCAATTAAAGTTCCACAGCGCGGTGAGAAGGTGGAGCTATTGCAAACGGTCGAACGCAATGCACATTACGCACTTGTCCAGTATTTAAGTAAGCGCGCCACAGATGCTGCAGTATCGGGTAAGGCGTTGCTTGAACTTGAGGAAGAACTTCAGCTTGCCCGTACCCCACTTCGGATTGAGTGCTATGACATCTCCAATATCTCGGGAACTTCAGTAGTTGCATCGATGGTGGTCTTTGAAGATGGACTAGCTAAAAAGAGTGAGTATCGCCGGTTCATTATTGATACCGATACTGCTCAAGATGACACCCGGGCGATGCACCAGGTGATTTCGCGCCGTATGAAAAGGTTGCTGGCAGATCGAAGCGTGAATAAGAGCGAAGTGGCAGAAACTGGCGGCAAGCTGAGCAAATTTGCCTATCCGCCGCAACTGATTGTCGTTGACGGCGGCGCCCCTCAAGTTGCTGCGGCCCAGCGCGCCCTGGATGAACTTGGAATAACAGATGTGGCCTTGTGTGGGTTGGCAAAAAGATTGGAAGAGGTCTGGATGCCAGGGGATAAAGATCCTTTGATTCTGCCACGAACAAGTGAGGCTATGTATTTACTACAGCGCATCCGCGATGAAGCTCATCGATTCGCAATTACATTCCATCGCAGTCGTCGCTCGAAGGTAATGCTTGAATCTTTGCTCGATGAGATTCCACAATTGGGAGAAACTCGACGAGCCGCACTCCTGGATCGCTTTGGGTCAGTCACCGCGGTGCGTAAAGCCAGCGCCGAAGAATTAGCGGCAACACCTGGAATCGGAGCCACTATTGCCGCCATTATCTATAGCCATCTGCAATCTCTCTCATCGCCTGCGGTGGATATGAATACTGGCGAGATACTTGACAGCTAGGGGAGAATAGAGAGTATGAGCACAAAAGAGCTGCTGGTTCTCACCGGAATGTCTGGCGCTGGGCGATCGACAGTTGCCCACGCGCTTGAAGATCTCGGTTGGTATGTCGTTGATAATTTACCTCCTGCACTGGTCCCTCAGTTGGCAGAACAAGCGCTTGATACCCATGCATCTTTGGCCGTGGTCGTTGATGTTCGCGGCGGAAAATTCTTCGATGAACTGAGTAGCGCGCTAGATACCCTAAAGAAATTGAGTGTTCCTTACAGATTGCTCTTCTTAGATGCCACAGACCAAGCACTTGTGCAGAGATTTGAATCAACCCGTAGGCCACACCCGCTGCAAGGGCAAGATCGAATCGTCGACGGTATTGCGCGCGAGCGAGCAAAACTTGAGGAGATTCGAGCATCGGCAGATGTTGTCATTGATACGTCAAACCTTAATGTGCACCAGCTAGAAAAGCGCACTAGTGAAATCTTTGCCGCTGGCATGCTCTCTAGCCTTCGCATCAATGTTCTCTCCTTCGGATATAAATATGGAATCCCGGTGGATTCGGACTTAGTTCTGGATTGCAGATTCATTCCCAACCCACATTGGATTCCTGAGCTGCGACCACTCAATGGTTTAGATGCACCGGTGTCAGAGAAAGTTCTATCCAGTGAAGGTGTTGCTGATTTTGTTGAGAGCTATGTTTCTGTCATACACAAGATGACCCCTGGTTATTTCCGGGAGGGAAAAAAATATGTAACGATTGCAATCGGTTGCACCGGAGGCAAGCATCGTTCCGTAGCTATCGCAGAAGAGATTGCGAAGCAGCTCATCACCGCACCAACTGATCTTGAGATATCAGCTCATGCAACTCATCGCGATTTAGGGCGGGAATGAGTTCGCAGAAAAAAGTTGTCGCACTCGGTGGCGGTCATGGTTTAGCTGCCACCCTCACAGCGCTACGACAATTTACAAATGAGATCACTGCGATAGTCACCGTTGCAGATAACGGCGGATCCAGCGGACGGCTGCGTGAAGAATTTTCCATCATGCCACCGGGTGATCTGAGAATGGCACTTGCGGCTCTTTGTAGTGATGACGAGTGGGGTCGCAGTTGGGCGCAAATAATGCAATATCGCTTTACCAGCACCGGTGAACTCAATGGCCATGCAGTGGGAAATCTGCTCCTGGCAGCGCTTTGGGATCGTGATGAAGATACCGTTGCTGGGTTAGATCGCGTGGGCGCGCTATTAAAAGTTGTTGGCCGCGTTCTACCTATGGCAGCGCAGGCACTTGATATCGAAGCTACCTTTGAAGATTCAAGTGGCACATACATCGTGCACGGCCAGGCAGAGGTTGCGACCGCACGAGGCAGATTGAAATCACTTCGCATCTATCCGCAAGACCCTGATGCATGCAAAGAATCTATCGCTGCAATCACTGATGCCCAGTGGGTCACGATGGGACCAGGGTCCTGGTTTTCTAGCGTTATTCCTCATCTTCTTGTGCCCGCACAACGTGCTGCACTTGTGGCAACACCCGCCAAGAAGATTCTCTTACTCAATCTAGATTCGACCGATAAATCTGCGGGGGAGTATGCCGGGTATTCACCGCTAGAGCACTTGATGATTCTCAATGAGTATGCTCCGGAATTAGTATTTGATCTAGTTGTAGTAGATGAGTCATCTGCCGGGACCGATGAGTTAAAACGCCATCTTTCAACTACAGGTTCAGAGTTTATTTCAGCGGATTTGCGCAGTAAGAGCTCGCCTTTGCATCATGATGTCAATAAATTGGGTCAGCTTTTCGCACACATTGGCGCGCAAATACTGGTTGGATAACCCCATGGCAATGACCGCTGCAGTCAAAGATGAGCTCAGCCGTCTTTCGGTAACTAAGCCTTGCTGCCGTAAGGCGGAAGTGTCATCGCTGCTGCGTTTTGCAGGTGGTCTACATATCGCTGCCGGCAAGGTGGTCATTGAAGTCGAGCTCGATACATCCCAGAGCGCCAGAAGGTTGAAGAAAGATATCGCCGATATCTACGGTCACGATAGTGATCTGGCAGTGCTTTCATCGAGCGGTTTGCGTAAAGGTTCACGCTATGTAGTTCGTGTTATTGAGTCAGGCGATGCGCTTGCTCGCCAAACGGGACTGATTGATGCAAATGGGCGCCCGGTACGAGGTCTTCCGCCACAAGTGGTTGCAGCAAATGTATGCGATGCCGAAGCAGCATGGCGCGGCGCCTTTATTGCTCATGGTTCATTAACTGAACCTGGTCGTTCATCATCACTTGAAATTACCTGTCCAGGACCAGAGGCAGCACTTGCGCTAGTGGGCGCAGCTCGCCGTCTTAATATTGTGGCGAAGGCTCGTGAAGTGCGCGGAGTTGATCGTGTTGTGATTCGTGATGGCGACGCCATCGGCGTGCTTCTTACTCGCCTAGGTGCGCATGAAAGTGTGCTCGCTTGGGAAGAAAGACGTATGCGCCGCGAGGTGCGCGCGACAGCTAATCGACTTGCAAACTTTGATGATGCAAATCTACGACGCTCTGCGCGCGCAGCCGTTGCCGCCGCAGCTCGCGTTCAACGCGCTATGGAAATTCTTGGTAGTGAAATCCCGGACCATCTGAAAGAAGCTGGCGAACTACGCATTTCACATGGACAGGCAAGTTTGGAAGAACTTGGATCACTTGCAACACCGCCTATGACAAAGGATGCAATTGCTGGGCGAATTCGCCGACTGCTCGCCATGGCCGATAAACGTGCCGGTGAATTAGGTATTCCTGACACTGAAGCCGGATTATCACCTGACTTATTAGGTGAATAACAGGTTAAAGATGGGCAGGTGCGCGCATGCAACCGGCTGGTAACAGCTTGAGCACTGGTAGAGTGCGCACTAAGCCCCCAGCGTTGTGGCGTTAAAAATAGCCACCTTTATCTGGGGCAACAAAGAATGTAAATGAGGTTTCACATGATTAATGTCGGAATTAATGGTTTTGGACGCATTGGGCGTAATTTTTTTCGGGCCGCGCTGACCAACCCCAATATCAATATCGTGGGTATCAACGACCTGACTGATAATGCCACACTGGCACATCTGCTCAAATATGACTCAATCTTGGGCCGTCTTGGTCTTGATGTCACATATACCGATGACAGCATGAGCGTCGGCGGAAAAACATTCGCGGTATTTGCAGATCGCGATCCAGCAAATCTTCCATGGGCTTCAGTTAAGGCAGATATTGTGATCGAGTCAACTGGCCACTTCACCAAGGCTGAAGATGCCAAGAAGCACATTACAGCTGGCGCCAAGAAGGTAATTATTTCAGCTCCCGCATCAGATGAAGACATCACCATCGTGATGGGTGTTAACCACGAAAAGTATGACCCAGCCAACCATCATGTGATTTCAAATGCATCGTGTACAACAAACTGTCTGGCTCCGATGGCAAAGGTTCTTCACGATAACTGGGGAATTGTTAAGGGCTTAATGACTACTATTCACGCATATACCAATGACCAGGTAATCCTGGATTTCCCTCATAAGGATCTCCGCAGATCACGCGCAGCTGCCACAAATATGATTCCTACATCTACTGGTGCGGCCAAAGCGATCTCGCTGGTTCTGCCAGAGCTCAAAGGCAAGCTCGATGGTTATGCAATGCGTGTTCCAGTTCCAACCGGATCAGCTACAGACCTGACAGTAGAACTAGCTAAAGAGGCGAGCGTTGCCGAGATAAATGCGGCGATGAAGGCAGCTGCAAACGGAGCACTTAAGGGATTTCTTTCATACACAGAAGATCCCATCGTCTCTTCAGATATCGTCACAGATCCTTCATCATGTATCTTCGATTCAGGTCTTACTAAGGTAATCGGCAATCAAGTCAAAGTTGTCGGTTGGTATGACAACGAATGGGGTTACTCAAACCGACTAGTTGACCTAGTTGGATATGTTGGTAAATCTCTCTAATGACTTCATTGGTCGATCTAGATGTGGCTGGTAAGCGGGTATTTCTCCGGTGTGATCTCAATGTTCCGTTAAAGGAATCAAAGATTACAGATGATGGTCGTATCCGCGCATCACTACCAACAATTAACGCGCTCCTTGAAAAAGGAGCGAGCATTGTTATCGCAGCCCATCTAGGTCGCCCGAAGGGTGAGGCAAAACCTGAGCTATCACTTGCTCCAGTTGCTGTGCGCTTATCTGAATTACTTGGAAAACCTGTGCAATTTTCTGGAGCAATTACCGGAGCCGATGTCACGGCCAAAGCGCAATCTCTGGCACCTGGTGAGATTCTCCTGCTTGAAAATATTCGCTTCGCATCTGCCGAGACCTCTAAGGATGAGAGTGAACGTTTTGCTTTGGCAACAGAGCTAGCGCAGTTAGCTGATGTCTATGTCGGCGATGGCTTTGGTGCCGTGCACCGTAAACATGCATCGGTATTTGATCTTCCAAAGTTGCTGCCTCATTCAGCAGGCACCTTGGTATCTGCCGAAGTTGAGGTTTTGAAGAAACTTACTATTGATCCTGTGCGCCCATATGGAGTTGTACTCGGTGGGTCCAAAGTCTCAGACAAGATTGGTGTTATCGCTAACCTACTTGGAAAAGTAGATGTGATGGCCATTGGTGGGGGAATGCTCTTTACCTTCCTAGCTGCGCAAGGCAAAGAGGTTGGCACTTCATTGGTCGAACTTGATCTGCTTGATACCGTCAAAGGTCTCATCAAGCAGGCCGAAGACTCCGGGGTTAAATTATTAATCCCTACCGATATCGTCATCGCTCCAACATTTTCAGCCGATGCAACTCCGACCCTCGTCAGCGCCGATGCCATTCCGAAGAATCAGATGGGACTCGATATTGGTCCGGAATCATCTGCCGCCTTCGCTGCTGCAATTAAAGGTTGCAAAACAGTTTTTTGGAATGGTCCTATGGGTGTCTTTGAATTTTCCAATTTTGCAGCGGGAACTAAAGTTATCGCACAAGCACTGACAGAAGTGTCTGGAATTTCGGTTGTGGGCGGTGGCGACTCAGCGGCGTCCGTGCGTGCTCTTGGATTTTCAGATTCGCAATTTGGCTATATCTCAACCGGCGGCGGAGCATCACTTGAATACCTTGAAGGTAAAGAGCTCCCTGGCCTGAGCGCACTTGATCTGTAGTATTCGAGACTAAAGGAGAAGAATATGCGCAAACCGTTAATGGCTGGCAACTGGAAGATGAACCTCAATCACCTGGAGGCGATTGCAGTTGCTCAGAAACTCGTTTATTCACTTGCTGATAAAGATTATGACGAGGTTGACGTTGCAATTATTCCTCCATTTACCGACATCCGTTCCATTCAGACTATGGTCGATGGTGATCGTCTTCGTCTGCAATACGGCGCGCAAGATCTCTCTCCGGAAGCATCGGGTGCCTTCACCGGTGATATCTCTGGCTCGATGCTTGCAAAGTTGGGCTGCACCTTTGTTGTTATTGGCCACTCTGAACGACGTGCAATTCATCATGAAGATGATGCACTGATCAACCGCAAAATCAGAGCCGCGCTCACACATGAGCTCACACCAATATTCTGTGTTGGCGAAGATTTGCCGGTTCGCGAATCCGGTGCTCACGTTTCACACGTGATTCGCCAGGTGCGGGCAGGACTTGCCGGATTTCATAAGCCAGAGCTTAAGAAAATTGTGATTGCATATGAACCGATATGGGCAATCGGAACTGGCAAGAGCGCCACACCGGAAGATGCTCAAGAAGTATGTGCAGCAATTCGCGAAGAGGTTGAGCAGATTGGTTCGGCTGAGATTGCGGCAAATATGAGAATCCTCTACGGGGGTTCAGTGAAATCTTCCAACGCTGCAGAGATCATGAAGCAGCCCGATGTCGATGGCGCCCTTATCGGGGGAGCAAGCCTTGACCCAGAAGAGCTGGCAAAGATAGCCAAGTTCCACGCCCAGGCGTGATTCAAGAGTTTTCCATTCGTTCAGGTATCCTGTACCCCTACCTTTAGAGGAGTTTCACCGTGGCTTTAGCGCTTTCAATCTTTCTCGTCATCACCAGTTTCGTGATGATTCTCTTAGTTCTTCTCCATAAGGGAAAAGGATCAGGACTCTCTGATCTTTTCGGTGGCGGAATCTCTTCTAACTATGGAGGTTCATCTGTAGTAGAACGAAATCTTGATCGCATCACCATTGCAGTCGGTGGTCTCTGGTTCGCCGGTGTCGTAGCTCTCTCTCTTGTTTTGAAAGGTTAATTCATGGCAAGTGCAATTCGCGGAAGTCGCGTCGGTGCTGGCCCAATGGGCGAGGCCGAGCGTGGAGATCAGATTGAACGCGCCACAGTTTCCTATTGGTGTGCCAAGGGCCACGAGGTAAGACCGTCATTTGCAGTTGAAGAGACTGTCGTAATTCCGGCCGAATGGGATTGTCCTAAGTGTGGACTTCCAGCAGGTCGCGATAAAGCTAATCCGCCTTCAGCTGTGGTAAATGTTCCTTATAAGACTCACCTTGCCTATGTGAAGGAACGACGAACAGATAAAGAGGGCGAAAAGATTTTAGAAGATGCCCTGCGCAAACTTCGTGGTGATGATATTTAATAAAGCAAAAGCGTAAAGCTTTAAAGATTCCTCGCCGCGGTGAGAATCTGGTCAATACCCGCGTTGCGGTTCTGCAGATGCAGCCGCAAGAGCGGGTATTTTCTTGCTGCAAGGGCTCGGTTATCACCGATTGCTTGCGCCATTAATAAGGTGCGCAATGAGAACGCGCTACCTGGAATTAGATAATCTCTTTCAGTCGCACCAGTTATCTGCAAGAACGAGCCATTTAGCTGTCCACCTTTATGGAACTGTCCAGTGGAGTGCAGAAATCGCGGACCCCAACCAAAAGATGTGGGACGTCCTGATTTCTCGGCCAAGATTGAACGAAGCTCCGCAATTTTCTGATCGTCTCTGCGATCTAGGTATGCCATGATGGCGATGTATCCGCCTTCTTTAATATCTTCAATAAATGTGGCAAGTGCATCAGTCAGTGATTGCCCATCTCCAAAGATTTCAACCCTAGAATCCACCTGATTTGGTTTGAGTTCAGGAAGTTGGTCATCCCATTCTGCTAAACAGGAAGAAGTCTGTTCTTTCGCCTCGGTGACATTGGGTTGGTTAAATGGATCAATCTTTAGCGCCACGCCAAGAAGTGCGGTGACCCATTCCCAAAAAATAAAGTGAGCACCTAGTGCGCCTACAACAACTAAATCAGTCTCCGTTCCTGCATAACTTACTGTGAACACACCGCCTGTTGCAGCGTTAGTAGCGCTCTCTGTGACAATCGGCAGCCGACCCACTGAGTTCTTTCCAGTTGACTCTGCTATCAGTTGCTCGATCCAATCGGATAAACCAGGCATATCCGACTGCGCATCTGTGAAGCCGATGTATTGCGCGCTCTGGGTGGCTAAGAGATAGGCGGTATCTAAAACTGGTTGGGCATCTGCGATAAAAGAATCTTTTTCAATGCGGGAATCTTCCAGCAGTGTTTTCACGGGCGAACCAGATAGTGCAGATGGTGCGAGTCCAAAGGCGCCGAGAACACTAAATCTTCCACCTACGTGTGGGTCAGCGTTTATCACTGTGAAGCCTTGTGCGCGAACATCAATATCTAGCGGAGAACCAGGGTCGGTAATAAATAGGAAGTGGTCTATTGGGTTAAGTCCTGCCTTTTTAATCTGTTCTTCCAGAAGAGCACGCTGGGAAGCAGTCTCAATAGTGGATCCAGATTTAGAACTGACAATCACCAGCGTCTTACTCAGATCACCACCGAGTGCATGAGCTGCATAGTCCGGATCAGTTGAGTCAAAGATGAAAATATCTTTTTTGAAAGTCTTAGCGATTACTTCGGGACCAAGTGAGGAGCCACCCATGCCGCAGAGGATGATGCGCGAGAGAGCGGAAAATTTCTTACCTAGATCTTCTAGATGTGGGAGTAAGGCGGCAGAGGTCGATGGTAAATCAACCCAGTTCAAACGTGTAGCAGCTTCTGGCGCGGCATCTGCTCCCCATGTAAGTGGATCTTTTGCGGCAATCTTTAGATGCGCCTGCTGTAATGATTTATAGAGCTCAGATTGGCGGTCGATCTTGGAAAGTGAACGACCAGATAACTTCATCTAGCCCAGTGCTTTCTTGACCGTGCTCACAATCGCATCGGGTGTGAAACCAAATTCGGTAAATAACTTATTGCCCGAGGCTGATGCTCCGAAGTGGTCGAGCGAGATAATCACGCCGTTATCGCCAACGTATTCCCGCCAACCTTGAGCGATTCCGGCCTCGATACTCACTCGTAGCGATTTCTTTGGTAGTACCGATTCCCGATATGCCGGGGTCTGCTCGTCAAACCATTCCAGGCATGGCGCACTCACAACGCGAGTGGATAACCCATCCTTTTCTAGCGCAATTTGAACATCGAGTGCGATGCCGACCTCTGATCCTGTTGCGATGATGACAACTCGTGGATCGGCAGTGGCTTCCTTTAAAATGTATGCACCCTTATCAACACCCGTTGCTGCGCCATGGGTTGTGCGATCAACGGTTCGTAAGTTCTGACGAGACAGCAGCATGCCTGCGGCTTTGCGGCGCGTGAGTATTGAACGCCACGCTTCGGTAACTTCATTAGCATCTGCCGGACGAATGACTGCAAAGTTTGGAATCGCACGTAGCGCTGCGAAATGTTCGATAGGTTGATGTGTTGGACCGTCTTCACCTAAGCCAATTGAATCGTGGGTCCAGATGAAGGTGCTGGGAATATCCATCAGAGCCGCCAGGCGTACGGCAGGTCTCATGTAATCGCTAAATACTGCAAATGTTCCACCGAATGATCGAGTAAGACCATGCAGCGTTATTCCATTCAGGATCGAGCCCATGGCATGCTCGCGAATACCAAAGTGAATAACGCGACCATACGGGTCAGCGTTCTTCATGGTACTCGTCGCGGGTAAGAATGAATTTCCACCTTCGATGGTGGTGTTATTGCTATCTGCAAGATCAGCAGATCCTCCCCAGAATTCAGGAAGTACCTTTGCAATGGCGTTGATGACTTGTCCGGAAGCTGCGCGAGTGGCTATATCTTTTCCACTTTCGAATACGGGCAGATCTTTATCCCAGCCTTTCGGCAGTTCATTTGCCACAAGGCGCGCTAGAAGTTCTGCGCGCTCTGGATGTGAAGATTTCCATTCGCTGAATTTCTTACTCCAGGTGGCATGTGCTGCTGCGCCACGGTCTTTAACAGCGCGGACATGCGCAAAAACATCTGCTGGCATGGCGAACTTTTCTTCGGGATTAAGACCCAATTCAACTTTGGTAGCCGCAATTTCTTCATCACCGAGCGCTGAACCATGAGATTTCGCGGTGCCACGCAACTTTGGCGCTGGCCATGCGATAACAGAGTGCATGTGAATTAGCGAAGGCTGAGCAGTGTTGCTTTTTGCCGCAATCATCGCTTTGTCGAGTGCAACAAGATTAATGTTGCCATCAGATAGAGCTGAAACCTCGTGCACATCCCAGCCATATGCGCGATAGCGAGCAGCCACATCTTCAGTAAAGGCAATATGTGTGTCGCCCTCAATTGAAATTCGGTTGTCATCATAAATAATATTGAGATTACCGAGTGTTTGTGTTCCGGCAAGTGATGATGCTTCACCTGATACGCCTTCTTGTAGATCACCATCAGAACAGATAACCCAGATGGAGTGATCAAAGAGAGATTTACCTATCGGTGCATCGGGGTCGAGCAGTCCACGTTCATAACGGGCAGCCATGGCAAAACCAACTGCGGTGGCAACGCCAGCGCCAAGCGGGCCAGTCGTCATCTCAACGCCAACTGTGTGGCCGTATTCCGGATGTCCTGGAGTCAGTGAATTAAAAGTTCTAAATGATTGCATATCAGGCATCTCGAGCCCATACCCACTGAAGAAGAGCTGTGTGTAGAGAGTCAGTGATGAATGACCGCAAGAGAGAATGAAGCGATCGCGACCGATCCAATTTGGGTTGGCCGGATCGTGCACGAGATGTCTTTGAAATAAGTTATACGCTACTGGAGCAAGTGACATCGCTGTTCCGGGGTGTCCATTTCCCACTTTTTGTACCGCATCCATCGCGAGGGCGCGAGCATAAGCAACCGCGCGGTCATCGAGTTCGGTCCAACCAGCTATCTCTGTCATCTCTCTTCTCCTTACGCGTGTTTACGTATAACTGAAAGTCGGATTCGCCACGCTGCAATCCAGACGAGAACGGAACCAAGTAAGTGCAACGCCACTAATGCTTCTGGCACTCCGAGGAAGTACTGAATATACCCAAGGAGGCCTTGAAGTAGAGTCAGAATAAAAAATATCTTAATCCAACGTCTCGTCTCAAAACGTAGATTTGGAGAGAGATAAAAAAGAACGGTAGTAATGATTAGCAGCCAGACCGCGGCGCTATGAAAACGGGTGATGGTAGTGATAGCAAAGTCCAGACGAGGAGCATCGACATCACCGGCATGGGGTCCAGAACCCGTCACCAGGGTTCCAATGGCAATTGCTATAAATGTCAGAGTCACGTGAAGTAAAGAGAAGCGCGAAATTCTCACCTGAGATGAAGAAGTTCGCACTTGCGGATGATGGCGCCTGGAATGCAATGAGGTAGCTGCTGCAATGAGGGCAATCGAGAGAATAAAGTGCGATGCCACAGCTAGTGGATTGAGATCGGTTAGTACTGTGATTCCGCCCAGAACTCCTTGTCCTAAAATCCCCAAAACTTGAGTGGCAGCTAGAAATCTTAGGTCGCGACGTCTGCTACGAAAGACTGCTATGAAGGTAGCAAGTGCTGCAAAGAGAAGTGCGAATGTGAGTAACCGATTTCCAAATTCAATCCATGCGTGCAGTGCGCCTTCGGCCTGTCCCTCGACCGGAAGATAGGAACCAACTGTGCACTCTGGCCAGGTCGGACACCCCAGACCCGAGCCGGTGAGGCGGACCGCCCCACCGGTGATTACTAGCGCTGACTGAAGAAAGAGCAGGAGCCCAGTGAGGGGCGGAAGTAGGCGACTGGAAATTTTCCCGGGTTTACTCACGCTGCGTAGCCTATGACCTACATATCCCTCGGGCACGCCGGCTCGAGTGGCAAGGTCGAGCGAATTACGACACAATAGTGTTGTGAAATTCGACGATCTCAGCACACGTGATGCTGTGGCGCGCTCGGTTCTAGAAAATGGCCCCTCCACCGCGGTAGACCTGGGAGTACGTCTGCGACTGACTCCACCGGGGATTCGTCGACACCTTGATCTTCTCATCGCCGATGGCATCCTGGAAGCGCGCGATCCACATGTCGCACTCACTCGAGGCCGCGGTCGGCCTTCAAAAGTTTTCGTGATGACCGATGCTGGTCGGGAACAGTTTGAACATTCTTACGATGACTTAGCCGTTGCTGCTTTGAAATTCATGTCAGCTCAATCTGGAGAACATCAGGTCTATGCCTTTGCGCAATCTCGCGCCGATGACATTGAACGCAAAGCAACTGTGGCCCTTGCGAAATCACCGAATAAAACCGAATCACTTGCAACATTTTTGACCGAGCAGGGTTATGCCGCCAGCATTGAGGTTCATGCGAATGGCGAGCAACTCTGTCAGCATCATTGCCCGATTGCACACGTAGCTGCTGAATTCCCACAGCTATGCGAGGCCGAGACTGAGATCTTCTCCAAGATTCTAGGAACGCACGTGCAACGACTTGCCACAATCGCCCATGGTGATGGTGTGTGCACAACCTATATTCCAAAGACTTCCAATAATAAGAAAGTTACAACTACCGCTGGAAAGGCACACAAATGACAACAGCACACCCAGAACTCGAAGGCCTCGGAAATTATGAGTACGGCTGGTCAGATAGCAACGATGCCGGATCTAATGCAAAGCGTGGTCTGAGCGAAGAGGTAGTTCGTGATATCAGCTCTAAGAAATCTGAGCCACAGTGGATGCTAGACCTGCGCCTAAAGGGCCTTGATCTCTTCTATAAGAAGCCAATGCCATCATGGGGTTCAGATCTTTCCGGAATTTTCTTCGACACAATCAAGTACTTCGTGCGCTCCACTGAGAAGCAAGCTGCTACTTGGGATGACCTGCCAGATGATATTAAGAACACATACGATCGCCTTGGTATCCCGGAAGCGGAGAAGCAACGCTTGGTTTCTGGTGTTGCAGCGCAGTATGAGTCTGAAGTTGTCTATCACTCAATCCGCGAAGATCTTGAGAAGCAAGGCGTCATTTTTCTTGATACCGATAGCGGTTTAAAGCAACATCCAGAGCTCTTTAAAGAGTATTTCGGAAGTGTTATTCCGGTTGGGGATAATAAGTTTGCAGCTCTTAATACCTCTGTCTGGTCCGGTGGATCATTTATCTATGTTCCTAAGGGTGTCCATGTTGATATTCCGTTGCAGGCATATTTCCGCATCAACACAGAGAACATGGGTCAATTCGAGCGCACGCTAATCATTGCTGATGAAGACTCATACATTCACTATGTTGAAGGTTGCACCGCACCTATCTACAAGTCAGATTCTCTACACTCCGCCGTTGTTGAAATCATCGTCAAAAAGGGTGCCCGCGTTCGTTACACAACGATTCAGAACTGGTCGAATAACGTCTACAACTTGGTTACAAAGCGCGCCACATGCGCTGAAGGTGCAACGATGGAATGGGTTGATGGCAATATCGGCTCAAAGGTCACCATGAAGTATCCAGCTGTGCTGTTGATGGGTCCTCACGCAAAGGGTGAGACTCTCTCACTTGCATTTGCAGGTCCTGGTCAACACCAAGATTCTGGTGCAAAGATGGTTCACGCAGCGCCATACACATCTTCTTCTGTTATCTCTAAGTCAGTTGCCCGTGGGGGAGGCCGTACTTCTTATCGTGGACTCGTTCAGGTGCAAGAAGGAGCCCACCATTCAGCAAGCACAGTTAAATGTGATGCGCTGCTAGTAGATACCATTTCGCGTTCTGATACATATCCGTATGTAGATATTCGTGAAGATGATGTCTCAATGGGTCACGAAGCAACGGTCTCGAAGATTTCAGATGATCAGCTCTTCTATCTGATGTCACGCGGACTCAATGAAGATGAAGCGATGGCGATGATTGTTCGTGGCTTTATCGAACCTATCGCACGCGAACTACCGATGGAGTACGCCCTTGAACTTAACCGCCTGATTGAATTGCAGATGGAAGGTTCTGTCGGGTAATGACAACACTGCAATCAAATATTCTGGAAAAGCACACTCCTTCCGGTCGGGAAGAGGCGTGGCGCTTTACCCCGCTCAAACGCTTGGGTGGAATGCACGATGGCAGCGCCACACCGGTTCTGCGAAACTCCCTAATCGCTAAAGGAGAATTACCTTCGGGAGTCTCTTTAACCCGCACAACAGTTACTGCAGTGACAGAGACTGATGATGCAATCGTTAATCGAATTCGTGAATTCACAGATCAGGGAACAATTCTTGAAATTGCTTCCAGTACTGAAGTGGCTAGCCCAATTTTCCTTGGCCGCGCACCAGGTGCGCTAGATTCTGCCGAATTTGCTCGCGTACTAATCAAGGTTGGTACACATGCGAAAGCAACGGTCATTATCGAAAATACTGGCGATACTCATCTTGCAGAAGATCTAGAAATTGCGGTGGGACCAGGCTCTAACCTGACTCTCATCAGTCTCCAAGAGTGGGGTGCACAGACAATCCACGCGGGTCGACATCACGCAATCGTTGATCGTGATGCGACATTTAAGTCAATCGTGGTCACTGTTGGCGGCAATCTAGTTCGCTTACTTCCCACCGTTGATTTCATCGCACCGGGTTCATCATGTGATCTCTCTGGTGTTTATTTTGCAACTGCAGGTCAATTCTTTGAACATCGTATGTTCGTTGATCACAAGGTACCGAATGCTAAGTCTCGTGTTAATTACAAGGGCGCACTTGCAGGAGATAAGGCACATACAGTATGGATTGGTGATGTCTTCATCCGCGCAGCAGCTGAAGGCACAGACACCTACGAACTTAATCGCAATCTCTTGTTATCGGATGGTGCGCGAGCTGACTCTGTGCCCAACCTAGAGATTGAAACCGGGGAAATTGTTGGCGCAGGACATGCATCTACAACCGGTCGTTTTGATGATGAGCAGCTCTTCTACCTGATGTCTCGTGGTATCAATATGGAAGATGCCCGTCGCCTTGTAGTTCGAGGTTTCTTCAATGAAATCGTTTCAGAAATCGGAATCGATGAGATTCAAGATCGCATCATGTTGCGCATCGATAATGAATTAGCTAAGGCGGGCAAGTGAATGTCCGATCTCTCTCTAGCTACCCTCACGGAGGGAAAACCACAACGTATTGAGAAAAATGGAGAGTCCATTTGCGTTGCGCGCATAGGAGCTGAAGTTTTTGCAATATCTGACACATGCAGTCATTCGGAAGCCTCACTTTCTGAAGGAGATATTTTAGGTTTTAAAATTGAATGCTGGCTTCATGGAGCAGAGTTTGATGTGCGCACGGGGGAAGCTCTTACACCACCTGCGGTAGCACCAGTGAAGTCATACCCAGTAACCATCGACGGAGACTCCGTCACGGTAGAGATGTAACGGAGATAGATATGAGTACTCTAGAAATTCGCGGACTGAAAGTATCTGTCGAGACAGAACAAGGCGCTATCGAAATTCTTAAAGGTGTAGACCTGACTATTAAATCAGGTGAGACCCACGCAATCATGGGCCCTAACGGCTCAGGTAAATCAACACTTGCCTATTCCATTGCCGGACACCCTAAATACAAAATCACCGGCGGAACAGTGACACTCGATGGCGCAGATGTGTTAGAGATGACTGTCGATGAGCGCGCAAAGGCGGGACTCTTCTTAGCGATGCAGTATCCAGTAGAGGTTCCTGGAGTTTCAGTCTCAAACTTCCTGCGTACCGCAGCGACTGCGCTGCGCGGTGAGGCACCAAAGCTTCGTGAATGGGTCGGAGAAGTTAAAGCTGCGATGGAGACACTGAAGATGGATCCTTCATTTGCACAACGCAATGTTAACGAAGGATTCTCAGGTGGTGAGAAGAAGCGTCACGAAATCATGCAGCTCGAACTCTTGAAGCCTAAGTTTGCAATTCTTGATGAGACAGATTCTGGGCTCGATGTCGATGCTCTTCGTGTCGTTTCAGAAGGTGTTGTTCGCGCCAAGGAAGCCAATAACCATGGCATCTTGCTCATTACGCACTACACCCGAATCTTGAAATACATCAAGCCAGATTTCGTACATGTTTTCGCAAATGGCCGCATCGTTGAAGAAGGTGGCCCAGAGCTTGCAGATAAACTTGAAGCGAATGGATATGCCGAGTACGTAAGCGTTTAATATGTCCTTCAACGCATCTGTCATCGCTCAGGATTTTCCAATTCTCTCCCGGAAAATTCGTGATGGAAAACGTCTTGTCTACCTAGATTCAGGTGCGACGAGTCAAAAACCAAATGTGGTTATTGAGGCTCAAAGTGATTTCTATCGACTTCATAACGCAGCGGCGCATCGAGGTGCGCATCAGCTTGCCGAGGAGGCAACGGACGCGCTCGAAGGTGGTCGTCAGATCGTGGCCACCTTTATCAACGCCCATGCGGATGAGGTAGTTTTCACTAAAAGTGCGACCGAATCTTTAAACCTAGTTGCCTATGCGATGGGTAACGCTGAAAAAGGCAATAGATTTCATCTCACAACCGGTGATGGAATTGTCGTCACTGAGATGGAGCACCACGCCAATCTAATTCCATGGCAGCAATTAGCAGCGCGCACCGGCGCCACACTTTCCTGGTTTGAAGTAACACCTGATGGACGCCTTGACTTATCGAACATCGAATCTGTCATCACCGAGAAAACCAAAGTCGTTGCACTCACACATCAATCAAATGTCTTGGGCACAATAATTCCGCTGGATGAAATTGTGAAGCGCGCTCACGCAGTTGGCGCCGTCGTTGTGCTCGATGCCTGCCAATCTGTTCCGCATATGGCTGTAGATGTGAAAGCGCTCGAGATAGATTTTCTAGCTTTTTCTGGACATAAAACTGTCGGTCCTACAGGTATTGGAATCTTCTGGGGACGCAGAGAACTTTTGGCGGAGCTTCCACCGTTTCTTACCGGTGGTTCCATGATAGAAAACGTGACAATGACGGGTGCGACTTGGGCACCTGCACCCAAAAAGTTTGAACCGGGCGTACCTAGCATGGCGCAGGCTGTGGGGCTAGGAGCAGCGCTTACTTATCTAGCAAAGATAGGTATGAATCAAATTCACGATCACGAAATTGCACTGACTGAGTATCTTCTAAGTGAGTTTGCAACTATTAGTGATTTAAAGGTTATTGGTCCACATGATTTGCATATGCGAGGTGGCATTGTTTCATTTACAGTGGGAGAGATTCACCCCCATGATTTAGGACAATACCTTGATAGCCAGGGGATAGCGGTGCGAACTGGCCACCATTGCGCTTGGCCATTGACTCGAAAGCTAGGCGTCCCTGCAACCACTCGTGCCTCATTCCATCTATATAACACCCATGATGATCTCGATGCCTTAGTAGCGGGAGTCCGTGGCGCACAGAAATACTTCGGATAGCAATGCAACTAGATAATCTCTATCAGGAAGTGATTCTTGATCACTATAAGAATCCGCAGCATAAGAAGTTAAACCCGGTTTTTGATGCTCAAGTTCATCATATTAATCCGAGCTGTGGTGATGAAATCACTCTTAATGTCACCCTCGCTACTGGTGTGGTGAAAGAGGTTTCCTGGGACGGAGTTGGTTGTTCTATCTCACAAGCTAGCGCATCGATTCTCACGGATTTACTCATTGGAAAGAGTCTTGATCGGGCTCAAGAAATCTCCGATGCGTTCATGCATTTGATGCAGAGTAAAGGCACTGAGACTGGGGATGCCGAACTCCTGGAGGATGCAGTAGCCCTGGCCGGAGTTTCGCAGTACCCGGCTCGTATTAAGTGTGCACTCTTAGGTTGGATGGCATTTAAAGACGCTTCAGTGCAAGCAATTGCAAAGAATTCATAAAAAGAAAGTAGGATAGGTATATGGTTGCAAAGATTGAAGATGTAAACGAGGCGATGAAAGATGTTGTCGACCCAGAACTAGGAATCAACGTTGTTGATCTTGGTCTGATTTACGACATCATGGTTGATGAGAACAACATCGCCGTGCTTAACATGACTCTAACTTCAGCTGCATGTCCGTTACAGGATGTCATCGAAGATCAGACTCGAGAGGCTCTTAAACCTTTTACTGATGATGTGAA
>Ga0209135_1000066_pt1 | contig 34342 bp, 33 predicted proteins | sample LauGreSBDMM110SD_4_FD_187570 | JGI IMG/M metagenome (GOLD analysis project Ga0209135, IMG submission 187570) | Freshwater lake microbial communities from Lake Michigan, USA - Su13.BD.MM110.SD (SPAdes) (version 3) | ecosystem: Environmental > Aquatic > Freshwater > Lake | place: Lake Michigan... | reverse complement strand
AACTTACTTAGACCCGACAGATCTCGTTTGATCGACGTGGCCAGTGTGGCCATCGTGCCAAACACGGCTGCTGTGCCACCAAAGGCAAACATCACCAGTTGTGTGCCGTTGCTCATGCCCAGTACGTGGCCCAGTAGGCGCGACAGCATCATGCCCATAAAGAACGTAAAGAGCAGCAGCAGGCCGACGCCTAAGGAGTTCTCTTTGTTCTTTTCAATGGCGTACATCAAACCAAAAGCGCCGGCCAAAAAGATGATCATTGAGATGAACGGGCTGGTTGCCATGACTTTATTGATGCCGCTGTACATACCAAAGGCAGCGCCTAGTACGGTTGGGATCAGCGAAATGGCCAGCAGCCAATAGGTGTTACGCAGCACACGGTTACGTGTGGCGACGTCGGCAACGTCACTATATTGACCGGGGTTTAAAGAAGGACGATATTCAGACATAGTTAGCTCCTGTCACTGAATTGAACTCAGACTATTAAATTTTAGCCATGAGTCTATGACCGAAAGCATACCTGACAGTTCCCTGAATGGCTAGATTTCCTACAAATTGTGGTGTTTTTTGCAACGCCAGCGTCATTTATTTCAGTTTTACGGATTTTATTATTGTAATGAGCCTCAAGGCAGCCCGGCAAACCTGACCGCGCTTCAACGAGTTCTGCACACATACTGACAAGTCCGCAATCTGCGTTAAACACCCGGGATAGAGGGCTAGCTAACCGTTGCGATTGAAAGCGAATGTTGGCTCAGGTCAACCGGTGCGCTTTCAATTCGTGTCCAGCGGCTTTGTACTGTGCCCAACGCGCGCGCGCCGCAGCCTTGTCATCTTCGTCGTCTGACACAATTTCAAGTACCCGTGCAATGTTGCCAAGTGCGGGTGGGCAGTGGTCATCAAGATTGAGCAACCAAGCCTCGACGGGTGCGCGCGCCAAGGCCTGTTCTAAGTCGCTCGACACCAACCAAATGGGTGTGTGTTCGGCCAATGGGTCGGTCGCCATGACGTGCGGCACAAAGGCCGTGGGTTCAACCGCCCACAGTTTTGTATCAAAGGCTTTTAAGCGAGCGACATCGCTGCAATAGACCAGTAATTTGTGGCCCGCAAGGTGTTGCTTGAGCGTGGTCTGACACGCTTGTGCGATTTTTTCAGTCGCGCCAAAAGCAAAATCGATGCGGGCCATTTTTTGACTTAGGCCTGGTTGATCAGATACTGCAGCAACATCGGCACTGGGCGGCCTGTTGAGCCTTTTTCGCCACCGCCACGCCACGCCGTGCCCGCGATATCCAAGTGTGCCCAGGGGTATGCCTTGGCAAACCGCGCTAAAAAGCAAGCCGCCGTCACCGCGCCGCCGGGTTGGCCACCAATATTGGCCATATCCGCAAAGTTTGATTTCAGCTGCTCTTGGTAGGCATCATCAAGTGGCAAGCGCCAAGCCGTATCCATTGATTGCTTGCCCGCCGTCAATAAGGCTTCAGCCAAGGCATCGTCGCTCGCGAACAGGCCCGTGTTGACCTTGCCCAACGCGACCACGCAGGCACCCGTTAGGGTTGCGATATCCACTACGGCTGACGGTTTAAAACGCTCGGCATAGGTCAAGGCATCGCACAAAATTAAGCGGCCTTCAGCGTCGGTGTTGAGGATTTCAATGGTCTGGCCAGACATACTGGTGACCACATCACCCGGCTTGTTGGCCGTGCCGCTTGGCATGTTTTCGCAGGTGGGGATCAAACCAATAATTTCGCCCGGTAAACCGATTTCGGCGACCGCGCGTAAGGTGCCCAAGACGCTTGCCGCGCCGCACATATCAAACTTCATTTCGTCCATGGTGGCGGCCGGCTTGATCGAGATACCACCCGAGTCAAACGTGATGCCTTTGCCGACTAAAACGATTGGCCCAGCAGCAGCTTTAGCACCGCGTTTTGCTGCGACCGGCTTGCCTTTGTAATGCAGCACGATAAAACGAGGTTGCTCTTCTGAGCCGCGCGCGACCGACAAAAACGAACCCATTTTGAGCGCTTCGATTTGTTTGCGATCAAGCACTTTGACGCTAAGACTTTTAAATTGTTTACCCAAAGCCTTGGCTTCTTCACCCAAGTAGGTGGGGGTACAGATATTGCCAGGTAAGTTACCTAAGGTGCGGGCCAGCGACATGCCATGCGCTAAGGCGCCGCCCTCAGCCAGGCCTTGTGTTGCAGCCACACGATCAGCCGTATTTGCAAACTGAAGCGTCAGCTTTTTAAGCTTTGGGCGAGCGTTGAGATCAGGTTTGCCAAAGCTGGCATCGTAATGGTAGGTAGCTTCGCCGCAGGCCGCAGCGGCTGAGCGTGCGCGATCGCGCACCGGCGCTGCCGGGCAGTCAATCGCAGCCAGCGTTGAAGTCGCTTCGGTGAGTCGTGCCTGTACACAATACGCAGCAAAGGCTTGTTCAGCGCGCGCATGCGTGCGTGGTGTGTACTCGGCTTGTTTGCCGAGCCCGACTAAGACGATGCGGGGTGCAGCGACACCCTCAAGATTGCGCAACACTAAGGTTGAACCCGCACGGGCGGTGAACTCTGCTTTGATGACTGCGCGCACGGCACCGTTGCTGGCACGATCAATGGCATCGGCTGCTGCACTTAACACCCCGTCTGCAAAGACACCAATAGCGATCGCTGGGGTTTTGGTTTGATGTGGGCTAGCTGAAATGCTGATGCTGAAATCCATGTGGGTGACCTGTGCGCGTGAAAGAGTTAATTGGATTATCCCGCAAGTTCTAAAGGCGATAGAAGCTTATTCTAAAAAGTTATTTAACATCACCCTCTATATTACTTATAATCTTATTTTATCTGCTGTGGACTTGACGTTGTGCTCTCACCTGAGCGCCTTGCCCGAGCATCTCTTGGTTTGTTTAATGCTATCTCAACTGTGCTCGTGTTCAAGCGGCGCAGTCTCACAGGATCTCCATGAATTTGCAACAGTTTCGCTTTGTTCGAGAAACCATCCGTCGTGACTTCAATCTGACTGAAGCCGCACGTAGTCTGTTCACCTCGCAGCCAGGGGTTAGCAAGGCAATACTCGAGTTTGAAGACGAACTGGGTGTGCAGATTTTTGAGCGGCACGGCAAGCGCATTAAAGGGCTCACCAAGCCCGGCACCGCGGTGGCACAGGTCGTCGAGCGCATTATGCGCGAGGTCGATAATCTCAAAAAAGTCAGCGATGAGTTTGCGCGGCGCGACGAGGGCAGCCTGGTAATCGCGTGTACGCATACGCAGGCGCGTTATGTGCTGCCTAAAATCATCCCCGCGTTTCGTCAGCAGTTTCCCAAAGTGCACTTATCGCTGGCCGAGGGCAGCCCGCCGCAGTTGGCCCAAATGGTCTTGCACGAGCAGGCCGATCTGGCCATCGCCACCGAGTCGCTGGCACTGACCCCGGGGCTTGAGACGTTGCCCTGTTACACCTGGGAGCACACCGTGGTGGTGCGCCCCGAGCACCCTTTGGCAACACTGTCGCATAAAAAGGGTTTTGCCCTGACCCTTGAAGATGTCGCGCGCTACCCCGTGGTGACTTACGATCGCGCTTTTTCAGGGCGCCGCTCGGTTGACCGCGCGTTTGAGACAAAAGGGCTGCGTCCGGATATTGTTCTTGAGGCGATCGATGCTGACGTCATCAAAACCTATGTCGATGTAGGCTTAGGGATCGGGATTATCGCAGGCGTCGCCTACGAGCCGCTGCGTGACACCAACTTGGTCAGCATCCCCGCTGGGCATCTTTTTGGCTTGCAAACAACCCGAATTGCACTGAAATCAGGCGTGTTTTTGCGCGACTATGTGTATACCTTAATCGCGATGCTCACCCCTGAGTTGAGTGAAAGTGAAATCCGCGAACGCGTTGAAAGTAAACAAGAAAAATAAATTTAAACGAGAATAAGTATTATTCCGCTTGTTTTATAAATAAGAATCATTATCATCTAGGCTGTTCACCTTTTTTAATTGGAGCAGCTATGAACCCGTCTTTGAGCGCAGTTGTGGTCGGTGCCGACCGTTTAGGCAATATCCCTAATCTTTTGCGCGAACACAATATCGCCATCACGCATCACATCACGGGGCGTGACCCGGCCCATCAAAAAAAGGCACCGCAGATACCCAGTGGCACCCAAGTGGTTATTTTGCTCACTGATTTTTTAGGTCATAACGTCATGAAAACGTTTAGAAACGCTGCCCAAAAGGGCGGCGTGCAGGTGGTGGCTTGTCGACGCTCAGTTTGCTCGATGCAGCAGGCACTTGAGCAGTGTGGCTTGTGTCAGCAGGGGCCGTGCCAGATTAAGGGGCCGCAACCACACAAGTAGAGCTTGATCCCAACAGCCGGGCAACAGTCGTTTGCGGTTGCCCGAGCTTGCGCAAACTTGAGGTTGCTAAGGTTTGACGCAGGGCGGGTCGCTTTATAAGCGGCGCGCGCCGTTATAGCGCTTGGTCCAGTATGCCAGCTTCATGTCTTCGATTCTGACTACACCGCCTGCTGCCGGTGAGTGCACAAACTGATCATCGCCGAGGTACACGCCCACGTGCGAAAAGCGGCGGCCCAAGGTATTAAAAAACACCAAGTCACCCACTTGCAGATCGGTACGCGACACTTCGCTGCCAAATAACGCGATGTCGTAAGAACGCGGGGGGAGCTTGAGCCCAAGCGATTGCTGCGCCGAATGCAACACCAGACCGCTGCAATCAAAACCGGTTTCAGGTGATTTTCCGCCCCAGCGATACCGAATGCCGAGTTGCGTCAAAGCCTGACGGGCGAGCGGGTGGTTGATGTCACCCGCGAGCAAGCCCGCACCATTTTTAGAACGCGCCAAAAAAGAACCAATCGGATCTGCGGAGTTTCTCCAGTCGACCGACGAAGAATTGATGCCAGAGCCTGCGTTGTCGCCCGTGCCCGCACAACCGCTTAAGATGGCCGCTAGCGAGCAGGCCACCGCGAGCAGCGCGAGGCGAACCCAACGGGCAGTGGAGCAAGGCGCAGAGGTGGCGGCGATGGTATCGGACATAATTAGGGCAGGAGCGAGGGCCAGACAGGCTGAAAGAGACAGCCTCGTGCAAGGTTTACCTGTCACAATGTTATTACAAAAAGCGATCTTAGCTATAAAAAGTACTTTTGAGACCCGATATGAACCCAATTCAGGCAACCCATCAGCGTTCGATTCAACAAAAAGATGCCTTCTGGCGTGAAGAGGCGGAGGGCATCCACTGGGAAACCCCCTTTACCGAGGTGCTGGATTACAGCAAGCCCCCTTTTGCGCGCTGGTTTGTGGGTGGTCGTACAAACTTATGTTTTAACGCAGTCGATCGATGGCTGGATACCCAGGCGGATCACCCCGCGTTAATTTGGGTATCAACTGAGGTTGACCAAGAAATCACGTACAGCCGTCGTGACCTTTATCGCGAAGTCAACGCCGTTGCGGCGATGTTGCAGGCTCAAGGCGTGGCGAAAGGCGATCGGGTTTTGATCTATATGCCCATGGTGCCTGAGGCTATTTTTGCCATGTTGGCCTGTGCCCGATTAGGTGCGATTCACTCGGTGGTGTTTGGCGGCTTTGCCTCGGTCAACCTGGCGCAGCGTATCGATGATGCCTCACCAAAAGTGATCGTGTGCGCCGATGCAGGCTCACGAGGCGGCAAAGTCACGCCTTATAAGCCTTTGCTGGATAAGGCGATTGCCCTGTCACAGCGTCGGCCTAAAAAAGTGATCGTGGTCGATCGCGGCCTGTATGCCTTTGAACCCGTAGCGGGCCAAGATCTAGATTACGCTAGCCTGCGTGCCCAGTTTGAAGGGGCCGTCGTGCCCGTGACCTGGCTGGAGTCCTCAGAACCGAGCTACGTTTTATATACGTCAGGCACCACAGGCAAACCCAAAGGTGTGCAGCGCGATACCGGCGGTTATGCGGTCGCGCTTGCGTCTTCGATGCACCGTATTTTTAACGGTAAGCCTGGGGACACCTATCTTTGCACCAGCGACATCGGGTGGGTGGTCGGACATTCGTACATTGTGTATGGCCCTTTGATTGGCGGCCAAACCACCATCTTGTATGAGGGTACTCCCGTGCGCCCCGATGGCGGTATCTTATGGAGTCTGGTCGAGCGCTTTAAAGTCAACACGATGTTTTCGGCACCCACGGCAATTCGGGTGCTCAAAAAACACGATGAGTCTTTGCTCAAAAAATACGACTTGTCAACCTTGCGCGCGCTGTATCTAGCCGGTGAACCGTTAGACGAGCCCACCGCTAAATGGATCTCTGCTGGCTTAGGTCGCCCCATCATTGATAACTATTGGCAGACTGAAACAGGTTGGCCAATTTTGGCGGCGCAACCAGGTATTGCAAACGTGCCCACAAAATTTGGTAGCCCGTCGTTTCCGGTCTACGGGTTTGATGTTCGGGTACTGAGCGAAGAAACCGGCGAAGATCTTGGTCCCAATCAAAAGGGTGTGGTTGCCATCGTGCCACCTTTACCCCCCGGTGCGATGACCACGATCTGGGGTGACGATGCGCGCTTTGTCGAAACCTACTTTGCCACAGTGCCTGGCCGTCAGGTGTATTCAACCTTCGACTGGGGCTTGAAGGACGAAGAGGGTTATTGGTTTATCTTAGGCCGCACCGACGATGTGATTAACGTGGCGGGGCATCGCTTGGGTACCCGTGAAATCGAAGAGTCCATCAATTGCCATGCCGCTGTGGCAGAGTCGGCGGTCGTGGGGATCGCAGATCAGCTCAAGGGGCAGGTGGCTGTTGGCTTTGCGGTGCTCAAAGACCCTACTGTATTTTCGCAGCCCGGCGCACTCTTAAAACTCGAGGGCGACATTATGCGGTTAGTCGACGAGCAACTTGGGCCCGTGGCGCGTCCCGCCCGGGTGCGTTTTGTCACAGCCTTGCCTAAGACGCGCTCTGGTAAAGTTCTGCGACGTGCGATTGTTGCGGTGTGCGAAGGACGCGACCCCGGCGATCTCACGACAATTGAAGACCCCTCTGCACTTGAACAAATTAAGGATTCTCTGTGAAAACCAAAGCTGTCTTGACTGATGCCGATGTTTCTAAAATTTTGGCCGCCTCTAAAGCCCATGCCAATAAAAACAATTGGGCTGTGACCATTGCGATTGTTGATGATGGGGGTCATTTGCTTGGCTTACAACGCCTTGATGGCGCCGCCGCCATGTCAGCACATATTGCACCGGCTAAAGCACACACCTCGGCGCTGGCCCGCCGCGAAACTAAAGTCTACGAAGACATCATCAATAACGGGCGTACGGCCTTCTTGTCAGCCCCAACACTGCAAGGCATGCTTGAAGGCGGCGTACCGATTATTGTTGAGGGTCAGGTCATTGGTGCGGTAGGCGTATCTGGCGTGAAATCTTCAGAAGACGCCGAGATCGCCTCGGCAGGCATCGCTGCATTAACAGCTTAAACCTTTGCTCTTGTTTGCTTGAGATTCAGGCTTGATTGCGTCGTGCAAAGCTCAAGCCTGAAAATCAAGGTTTTCATTGTATAGATTTTTTCATAGACACCAGAAAAATCATTCATAGATACTGGCCCCTCGGAGACTGCACGTATGGCGAACTCAATCGAATCCACTCTAGTTGAAACGCGCGTATTTCAACCGCCTCAGGGCTTTGCTCAGCAAGCGAACGTGTCAGGTCAAGCCGGCTATCAGGCATTGCTCGAGGCTGCCGATCGCGATCCTGATGCCTTTTGGGCGAAGCAGGCGCGTGAGCATTTGCACTGGACAACACCCTTTACCAAAGTGCTCGATGAGTCGCGTGCGCCATTCTTTGAGTGGTTTGGCGATGGCGAGCTCAACGTCTCGGCAAACTGCTTGGATGTCAATCTTAAAAATGGCAACGCCAATAAGGTTGCTATTGTTTTTGAAGCGGACGATGGCGTTGTTAAAAAAATTACCTACCAAGAGCTACACGATCGAGTGTGCCAGTTAGCCAATGGTCTCAAAGCACTGGGCTACAAAAAAGGCGAGCGCTCAATCATCTACATGCCCATGTCGATTGAGGCTGTTGTGGCCATGCAGGCCTGTGCGCGTTTGGGTGTCACGCACTCGGTGGTGTTTGGAGGCTTCTCGGCAAAAAGTTTGCACGAACGCATCACGGATGTGGGCGCAACCTTGGTGCTCACCGCTGACGAGCAAATGCGTGGCGGTAAGGCGATTGCACTGAAGCCGGCAGTTGACGAGGCCTTGGCCATGGGCGGTTGCGAGGCCGTGCGCCATTGCATCGTTTACAAACGCACAGGCGGCAAAGTCGCCTGGGATGCCAAACGTGATCTGTGGCTGCACGATGTGGCTGACAAACAGGCAAAAACGTGCGAAGCAGTTGCGGTTGGTGCAGAGCATCCTTTGTTTATTTTGTATACCTCGGGCTCAACCGGTAAGCCCAAAGGCGTACAACACTCGTCGGCTGGCTACTTGTTGTGGGCCAAGCTCACGATGCAATGGGTATTTGATGCGAAAGCCCAGGATGTTTTTTGGTGTACGGCGGATGTGGGCTGGGTCACTGGCCACACCTACGTTGCATATGGGCCCTTGGCCGCTGGTTTGACGCAAATTGTGTTTGAAGGTGTGCCCACTTATCCAAACGCTGGGCGCTTCTGGAAAACCATTCAAGAGCAAAAAGTTTCGATTTTTTACACCGCACCCACTGCGATTCGTTCGTTGATTAAAACGTCAGACGCCGATGCGGCGGTGCATCCTAAGAGTTTTGATTTGTCGAGTTTGCGTTTGTTGGGGTCTGTTGGCGAGCCAATTAACCCTGAGGCTTGGATGTGGTACCACACCAATGTTGGGGGCGGACGCTGCCCCATCGTGGATACTTGGTGGCAGACCGAGACTGGCGGACACATGATTACGCCGATGCCCGGCGCAACACCGTTAAAACCTGGGTCATGCACAACCCGTTTGCCTGGGATCACGGCGGCGATTGTGGATGAAGTTGGTGGCGATGTCGCCGCTGGGCAGGGTGGCTTCTTAGTGATTAAGCGCCCTTGGCCGTCGATGATTCGTGGTATTTGGGGCGACCCAGAGCGCTACGTGAAAAGCTATTTTCCGCCAGAGTTAGGTGGCTATTATTTAGCGGGTGATGGCGCGCAATGCGATAAAGATGGTTGCTTTTGGATTATGGGACGCATCGACGATGTGCTCAACGTTTCTGGCCATCGCTTGGGCACAATGGAAGTTGAGTCTGCCTTGGTTGCCCACGAAATGGTTGCTGAGGCTGCTGTGGTGGGGCGCCCCGATGCCACCACCGGCGAGGCAATTGTTGCCTTTGTGGTCCTGAAGCGCTCACGCCCTGAAGGCGATGAGGCCATTGCGTTGGGCAAGCAGTTGCGCGATTGGGTTGCCAAAGAAATTGGTCCAATCGCCAAACCGAAAGAGATTCGTTTTGGCGATAACTTGCCCAAAACACGCTCAGGCAAAATCATGCGTCGCTTGTTGCGTGTGGTGGCAAAAGGCGAGGCCATCACGCAAGATATCTCTACGCTTGAAAACCCAGCAATTTTGGATCAATTGTCTAAGCCGGTGTAAAGCAATTGAAGTCGCGTGCTCAAGCACCTGAGTCTGAAATTGGCCAAGGTGCTTGTTGTGTTGACACACCTTGTCAGTATGTTGGGTTATTCGAATGGCTTTTGACGTGCAGCGTCTCAAAAATAGTTGCGCGATTGGCCATATTGTCGTAAACCTTAACTTGAGCGGCTAAAAGCCACCGTACTTGGTTAATTAAAAAAAGGGGACTCCTTATGCAGTTTGCTAAACCGTCGGTTGTAAAGTTGCTGGGCCTGTTTGCAGCAGCGGCCTTGTTTTCAGGCACAAGCGCTTGGGCTCAGGTTGATACGTTGGCCAGCATTAAACAAAAAGGCAAGATGGTAGTGGGCGTCAAGGCCGATTACAAACCCTTCGGTTTTTTCGACCCGTCCGGAAAAATCGTGGGTTTTGAAATTGACATGGCCAATGAGATTGCTAAAAAATTAGGCGTATCAATTGAAGTGATCCCGGTCGTGGCGGCCAATCGTATGGAGTTCGTCAAGCAGGGTCGCACCGATCTGATGATCGCGACGATGTCTTACAAGCCCGATCGCGCTGAAGTGGTGGCGATTCCTGAGCCTTTTTATTACGCTAGCGCGGCTGCACTCTTTGCTAAAAAGAACTCCGGCTTAAAAGCCTGGACAGACCTCAAAGGTAAAACGGTATGCGGTATTCAGGGCGCGTACTACAACCGTCGCACGGGCGATGAGTTTGGTGCAAAACTACTGACCTTCAAAGGCTCAACCGAAGCCCTGGCCGCGTTCGAGGCGGGCAATTGTGTCGGGATGGTTTTTGACTCAACCTTTTATGCCGGCTTAACTGGCGAGGCAAAATGGGCCGACTACGCCATCATGCTTCCCTTGATCGATCCAGAGCCTTGGGGCATGGGACTGCGTAAAGAAGATACCAAGTTTGCAGCTTTTATTAGTGACACACTAAAAGAGTGGCACAAAACGGGTTTCATCATCGGCCTTGAAAAGAAGTGGGGCATTACGCCTTCGCCTTATCTGGTTGAGCAAAACGCAAAGTTCAAATAATTTGTGTATGCCATAGGCCAAGCGAGTGATGGATAGTGTTTCGGCCTGGTTTAAATGGCTACATCAAACGAGCGGTATCAAGCTAACGATCTTTTACGATCGCTATGACCGCTCGCGTTTTCTTGAAGGTCTGAGCACTACGCTTGAGTTATCAGCGATTGTGATCGTACTGAGTCTTTTTTTTGGTGCGATTGTCGCTTGGCTCTATGGAACGAAGTACCAATGGCTAAGCCGCTTTGTCGGTGCTTACGTGCAACTGTTTCGTAATACACCCCCGCTCGTTCAAATTTATTTCTTTTATTTTGCGATCGGGCCACTCTTGCCGAAGGTGGGAGGTGCGCCGCTGTTGGGCTCTATGGGCTGGGCGATTGTCGCACTGACTTTGCTTGAGACCGCTTTTACGGCAGAGATTTTTAGGGCGGGCATTGAAGCCGTCCCGAAAGCGACGATTGAAGCGGCCAAGGCTCTGGGCTATTCGCGTGCGCAAATCTTCAGGCGTGTGGTGTTTCCGCTCGCCTTGCGCGTGACGATGCCTGCGCTGAACAACAACCTCGTGAATCTGGTTAAAACGACCACTTTAGGTTATGCAATCGCCGTGCCCGAACTACTTTATATGTCTGGACAAATTTGGTCTGAACAAGTCAACGTGACTGAAATGATGATTGTGCTTTTGCTGACCTATATCGCCATTGTTGGTCTGGTCAATCAGCTCATGCAGTGGTTTGAAAAAAGGTTATACGTGCCGGGGTTTGGTCAATGAAACGTCTTCCGGTGATGTTGCCCTTTCGTTTGAACCCTCAAGTCGGCACGTTTGATCGCTCGAGCGGTGGTGGTTTATTTGTTTGGCAAACTGGGTTGTTACTGCTTGTGGCGTTCATCGGCTCTGTCGCGACCGCGCAAGCACAAGCTGTGGCGGCTCAAGCTTCGGTGTTCAGTCTGTTGTTAAAGTGGACCCCTCTCTTGGCGCAAGGGTTTTTGTTCAATCTTGCGATTAGCTTTATGGCGATGCTGCTCGGGACGGCTGCGGGTATCGGTTTGGGGCTCGCCCGTGTTTCACTGTTTGCGCCAGTGCGTGGCACCTCGTGGTTAGTAGTGCAGTTTTTTCGTAATGCCCCGTGGCTAGTCTTGTTATTTTTTGTGATGTTTTTGATGCCCTTTGAGTTCAAAATTGGTCAGCATACGATCCCGTTTCCGGATTGGATCAAAGCAACCATCGGCCTGGCGTTGCCAATCATGGCCAACATTGCAGAGATTGTGCGTGGTGCCGTGCAGTCGATCCCCTCGGCACAATGGGAGGCGGCGCGTTCGCTTGCCTTCAATCGCCGACAGATTCTGTGGCAAATTATTTTGCCGCAGTGTATCAAGCGGATGTTGCCGTCATGGATGAATTGGTACGCCATCTTGACGATGGCCACCACGCTGGCCTCGATTGTCGGTGTTTCAGAGGTGATGACAACGGTTGGCCACATTACTGCGGCCGAGTCGCGAACCGATTTTTTGATACCGATTTACAGCTATGTGCTGTTATGGTTCTTTTTATATTGCTACCCCATTGCTTGTTACACGCGCCGCCTTGAGGCGCGTTTTGCCGAGCGCTGAGTGAGATCCTCTTCGCCCTGAAATATTCGTTGCCCTGCGCATAGCAATCAAATGAAACTAAATCAGATACAACGATGAACCAGCCACTAACGTTGACACTACAAGATTTTTTGACCAGGCACGCGATCAAGCTCGAGCGTCACGAGCATGCAGCCGTGATGACGGTGGCTGAATCCGAGTTACTGGTACCCGTAATGCCTGGTGCCAAAACAAAGAATCTTTTTTTGCGTGATAAAAAGGGCCTTAAACATTTTCTCGTGACTATACCCGCAGCCTTGAACGTCAATCTTAATCAATTGGGTGATCTGCTTGGTGCTGGCCGTTTAGGCTTTGCCTCGGCCGATCGGTTGTTGACACACCTGGGCGTCACCCCAGGCTCAGTGAGTCTGCTGGGCTTAGTCAACGACGCGGCGCGTAACGTACAATTTGTGATTGATCAGACCTTGTGGGATGCCCCCGCGGTGCAAGCGCATCCTCTAATTAATACAGCGACGATGGTCGTGCCACATGTCGACTTAGTGAGATTTTTAGCTGCCACTGGGCACGAGCCTCAAATCATCTCTGTGCCTGCCAATACGCTCGAGGATGTCGCATCATGATTACATCTCCTTCAGATAAGCCCATTGTTCGAATACACGATGTTCATCAAGCGTTTGGTGCAGTGAAAGTCTTACGCGGAATCTCCCTGTCGGTTGCTTCGGGGCAAGCGGTCTGTGTCATCGGTCCCTCGGGTTCAGGCAAGTCGACTTTGTTACGTTGTATCAATGGGCTGATTCCGGTAGATCGCGGTGAGGTGTTTGTGGGCGAGCACGCAGTGCATACCCTGAAATCCGATCACGACATGATCGCCTTGCGTAAAGACGTGTCAATTGTGTTTCAGCAGTACAACTTGTTTCCACATAAAACTGCTTTGCAAAACGTCATGATGGCGCCGATACAAGTCTTGGGGCAAGACAAAGACGAAGTACATGAACGTGCGTTGGGTTTATTAAAAAAAGTTCGGCTCGAAGACAAGATTAATAATTATCCTGGCGAGCTTTCAGGCGGACAGCAGCAGCGCGTAGCGATTGCGCGCGCCCTAGCTATGCAGCCTTCGGTGATGTTGTTTGATGAGGTCACCGCGGCCCTTGATCCCGAAACACGCAAAGAGGTGCTACTGACAATTCGCCAGCTGGTCGAAGAGGGGATGACCTCGATCTTAGTGACGCACGAAATGGCGTTTGCGCGTGAAATTGCAGAGCGCGTGTACTTTACCGATCAAGGTGTGATTGTCGAAGAAGGCACGCCGCAGCAGATTTTTGATGAACCACAAGTGCAAAGAACTCAGGCTTTTCTTGAACAAGTTCTTTAGTGCTCGACCCTTAAGCCAAACTCGGCACCTGCCTCAAGCAAGGCCTCAAGCACATGTTCGGCATAGCCTCTAAACACCAACAGCTCAAAGGTCAGTTCATCTTGGCCCCGTGCAAGCGTCATGCCAATATGCCCAAAGCGCGTATTGGTTGCTGAACCCACTGCGAAGTGCTCTAACGCTAAATCCAGACCGCAAAATTTATTGAGTGTGCGTTGTGCGGCCTCACCTGACACGAGGATGGCGGTACGCGCATGACTTAAGTCGACCACGCTTGCCACACCACCGAGTGCGACGCGCAAGGCTTGGGCTTGAATCGTTGCATACGGGTCGCCCACGATTTGCCAAATACCGGGCCCAAGCAACCGCACGCTAAAGACCGCGTTGCTAGTCATTTGATTGGGTGAGGGCAAGTCGATGTTTAAGACTGAGGCCAACGCGGCCGCAGCCTCTTGTTGCGTTGAGCCAAAGGCCGAGACTTGCAAAATAGTGAATGACCGTCGTTCAGAGAGGGTGACAGCAGGTTGAGCGACTTGATGCTTTTTAGACGCCTGCGCAAGCAGAGCGGCGATTGCAGAGCGGCGTTCGATCATGATTGCCCCCCTTTTAAACGTCGATTGTCAGGATCAACGAAGACCGGTGACACCACGCGCACACGTACAAATTCATTGGATAGTGGTGAGGCTGCGATCACCTCTTGACCAAGCCGACTGGCACCATTATCTAAAAATGCCAGGGCAATGGAGTGCCCTAAAAATTCACTTGGCGTCGACGAGCTGACAAAGCCTTGCTTGGCAACTACGCCAGGCGCGCGCGCTTCGATTTCTGTGGCGACCAGTTGACTGCCCGCGCGAATCTTTGCAGTGCCGTCGACAGGTATGAGGCCAACCAAGCTTGCGCGACGCGTGTCGGTGAGCCCCGAGCGGTTGGCAAGCGCTGCACCGACGAAGCCGCCATTTTTTCTGACGAGTTTGCCTAGACCCAGATCTGCGGGTGTGGTGCGTCCGTCGAGCTCGTTACCTGCAACGTGACCTTTTTCGATCCGCAACACGCCCATGGCTTCAGTGCCATACACCGCGATACCAAAGGCTTGGCCACACTCAAGGAGGCGCAACCACAGGTCTTCGCCGTAATCTGCGCCAATTGCGAGTTCGTAGGCGCACTCACCCGAGTAACTCATGCGGTAAATGATGAGCTCGATCCCTTCAATTTGTGTGTGGAGCACAGCAAGGTGGGGCAAGGCAGAATCTGTGACATCGCAATGAGGTAAAAGTGCTGCCAGCGTTTCACGAGCGCGCGGGCCGGCGAGGGCGAACTGCGCAAACTGTTCGGTGACCGAAACCGCATGGCAGCGCAGCTCGGGCCATGCCACCTGAAGCATGAGTTCAAGATAGCTTTGTACTTTGCCCGCGTTGGCCGTGGTGGTTGAGACTAGATAATGGTGTTCGCCAAGTCGGGCGACGGTGCCATCATCCATCACAATGCCATCTTCGCGCAGCATCAAGCCGTAGCGTAATTTCCCAACGGCCAGATTGGCGAAGTTATTGCAATAGATGCGTTGAATGAACTCAAGCGCATCCGGGCCTTGGATATCAATCTTGCCTAAGGTGCCAACATCGACCAAGCCCACAGCTTGACGCACCGTCAGGTTTTCACGACGCCAGGCGGCTTCATAGGTTTCGTTCGGTCGCAGATAGGTTTTTGGGCGCAACCAGTGTCCGACCGTGGTCATGGGTGCGCCTTGGGCAACATGCCAACCGTGCAAGGCGGTGCGGCGCACCGGCGTGTGATGTTTGCCGGTATCGGCGCCACCAAAGAGGCCGAGCGCGACAGGTGTGTAGGGTGGGCGAAAGGTTGTGGTGCCAACCGATGCAATAGGTTGTTCTCTTAAGGCTGCCATCAGCGCCAAGCCGTTCACGTTTGAGGTTTTGCCCTGATCGGTGCCCATACCTAGCGTGGTATAGCGTTTCAGATGCTCAACTGAGCGGAAATTTTCGCGGTGGGCAAGCTCGATGTCTTCGACGGTGACGTCGTCTTGAATGTCGACAAAGCGTTTGCCCTGTGAGGCCACTTTTGATATTTGCCAAAGTGGTTCAAGTGCGAAGTTTGTCTCGGGCTCGGCGTGTGGCGCATGGTAGAGCAACGCACCTTGCGGAACGTTCGCATCGCTTGCGCAGGCCTGATCGCCGGCTAAGGCACCTTGCGCAAGCGCACCTGCTAAGGTGTATTCACCATTGGCGGCACCCACTGTCATGAGGGTGGGCAACAGGCTGTCTGGCACGAAGGCCGTGAGCTTGTCATCAAAGCGCAGTTTGCCACCGGCTTGTGAATACAAGTGCACGGTGGGGCTCCAGCCTCCTGAGTTACCCAATAGATCGCATGCTATTTTTTGAGCGCCTGTGCCATCGCGGCCTAAAACGCTAATTGCCTGCACAGTTTGCCCATGTACGGCGGTGATATACGAGTAGCCAAAATACTCAATGCCAGCGCTGCGCAGGCGATTGACGAGTTCAGCATCGACGGTACGGCGTGTGTCGATCAGTGTCACAGTCTGCGCACCGGCCCGCTTGGCATCCAAGGCGCTGCGATACGCGTCGTCGTTGTTGGTAAAAATGACGATCTCGCGACCGGGCAGCACAGCATACTGATTGATATAAGTGCGAAGGGCCGAGGCGAGCATGACGCCTGGTTTATCGTTATCAGCAAAGACAAGAGGGCGTTCAATACTGCCGCTGGCTAAAATCACCCGCTCGCAACGCAAATGAAGCAAACGTTGGCGTGGTGTGTGCGCGGGCGACTGTCGCAGGTGGTCGGTGACCCGTTCGGCAACAGTGACGAGACCATGATCATAGACACCGGTCACCGTGCTGCGTGGTAACAGACGTACGTTTGGGTACCCGCGCAGCGTCGCGATTGTTTGATCGACCCACTCGCTAGCGTGCAGGTTATCAATGAGCTTGTTTTCCCACAGGGCAGAGCCACCCAGTTCGCTGCGCTCGTCAGCTAAGACGACCCGCTTACCGCTGCGTGCAGCGGCTAAGGCTGCAGACAGGCCTGCAGGCCCAGCACCCACCACTAACACTTCGCAGTGGGCGTATTCGTACGCGTAGTGGTCAGGGTCTTTGTGCAGGGGCGCTTTGCCTAAGCCTGCAGCGCGCCGTATCTGATGTTCGTAAAACATCCAGAATTTTTTGGGCCACATAAAGGTTTTGTAATAAAACCCCGCAGGTAATAACGCTGAAAATGTTTGATTGATCGCGCGCCAATCAAAGCGCAGACTTGGCCAGCGATTTTGACTGGTCGCTTCAAGGCCATCAAAGAGCTCGATGACGGTTGCGCGTGTATTAGGTTCAGTCTGCGCACCCGTACGCAATTGCATCAAGGCGTTTGGCTCTTCAGGGCCGGCACTATAAATGCCGCGCGGGCGATGATATTTAAAACTACGCCCAACCAGCTTGACACCATTTGCCAACAACGCAGAGGCCAGTGTGTCGCCTTGGTAACCGTAGTAGGTTTTGCCGTCAAAGCTAAAGCGCAGGGCTTGACCGCGAGCAAGACGGCCACCCTGTTCAAGTCGGTTAGGTTGTTTTTGACTCATTTTGTTGCCCTGGTGCCGCGGGCTGCTTGTATGCTGCTGACTTCATGCGTCAGCGTGTCGCGCACAAGCTCGAGGATTTGTCGACAGCCATGATTGTGATGCCACCACTCGCGATGCGGGCCGCGCGGGTTATCGCGGTCGTACACATAGGCTTGCCAAGTGGCTTGACTGGCGTCAAGAGCGGGTACAGGCGCCACCTCACGCACGTAGGTAAATTCAGACTGATCGCGTGGGCCGCAGAAGGGGCAGTTAAACAGTTGCATGTTTGGTATCGGCCTAGTGCCATTGCGGGGTTGGGCCCGCGCCTTTATCGTCAATCACTTTGCCGTTAGCAAAGCGTTCGAGCGTGTGGCCTTGATTGAATGCATGCGGGGCGTCGTTGGCAATAGTGTGCGCAAACACCCAACCTGAACCGGGCGTCGCCTTAAAGCCGCCATAGCACCAACCGGCATTCAAGTACAGATTATCAATGGGCGTTTTTGAAATGATCGGGCTGCCGTCCATCGACATATCCATCACGCCCCCCCATTGCCTTAACATCCGTACGCGAGACAAAATCGGAAACATTTGCAAGCCAGCCGTAATCGCCTCTTCGACAATCGGCAAATTACCTTTTTGACCGTAGCTTGGATAAAAATCCAGATCCCCACCCATGACCAGTTCGCCTTTGTCTGACTGGCTGACATAGAAGTGGCCGGCACCGTAAGTGACGACGGTATCAATAATGGGCTTTAACGGTTCAGACACAAAGGCCTGTAGCACGTGAGTTTCGATCGGCAATTTAAGACCTGCCATGGCAGCGACACGACCGCTATTGCCCGCGACAGCAATGCCCACGCGCCCTGCGTTTAAGCGCCCGGTAGATGTCTCGACCCCCACGATACGATTGCCTTCACGCACGAACCCCTGCACTTCGCAATTTTGAATAATGTCGACGCCCAAGTTTGACGCTGCGCGCGCAAACCCCCAGGCCACGGCATCGTGGCGCGCTGTGCCACCGCGTCGCTGGATTAAGCCACCGATGATCGGAAATCGCGGTACGTCTGAACAGTCAAGATGAGGTACCGCACGTTCAATCTCTTCGCGTGTGAGCCATTCGCAGTCAATGCCGTTTAAGCGCATCCGGTTGCCGCGACGAAATAACGCATCGCGCTGCCCCTCAGAATGGGCAAGATTTAATACCCCACGTGGGCTAAACATGACGTTGTAATTTAACTCTTCGGATAACTGATGCCACAGCTTGAGCGACCATTCATAAAAATGGGCGTTTTCATCGGGCATGTAGTTTGAGCGCACGATCGTGGTGTTACGACCTGTATTGCCCCCGCCGATCCAGCCTTTTTCAACCACGGCCACGTTTTTGATGCCGTGGTTCTTGGCAAGATAAAACGCAGTGGCCAAGCCGTGCCCGCCACCGCCCACAATGATGACATCGTAGTGTTTTTTGGGTTCGGGATTGCGCCAAGCCATTGGCCAGCCTTGATGGCCATTGAACGCTTGCTTGAGAAGTGAAAAGACTGAATATTTCATGGTCTTAATGTGCCTTGTTCATGGCGGGATGTCAATACGTGCGATCGGGATGCTTGGGCTGGCGTCTACGGTTCGGATGACCCGAAATCCGTTTTGAGTGGAGATTCTGTTTGTTTTCAGGAGTTTTGGTCATTTTGTGCCGAAGCCCAGTTAAGATGCTGTTGCCTATCTTACGGAGCCCGATCATGCTATTTGCCTTGTTAATTGCAGTGCATACCTTGTCAGCGGTTGTCTGGGTGGGTGGGATGTTTTTGATGCACACGTCGCTGCGCCCTGCGGCTGCGACGTTACTTGAACCGCCCGCGCGCTTGCCCTTACTCTGTGGTGTGATGTCGCGCTTCTTCATTTGGGTCAAGATCGCCATCACCTTGTTGTTTGTGACGGGTATCTGGCTGGTCTCATTGCACGGCAGCTTCGGCAAAGCTGGCTGGCACGTTCACCTGATGGTGTTGATCGCCGTGATTATGACCGCGATTTTTGGCATGATTTATGGTGTGCCGTTTAAGCAGCTTAAGGCCGCGGTGGCTGCCAAAGAGTGGCCCAAGGGTGGCGAGGCAATGGCCAGCATCCGCAAATTGATTTTCATCAATCTGGTGCTTGGGCTGATTACCGTCGCTGTCGGGGCTGGTGGGCGTTATTTATAGCGCTCACTACATCACAGCGCCAATCTGCCAAGGTACGAACTCGCTTTGCCCGTAGCCATGGATTTCACTCTTCGTGCGTTCGCCAGACGCGACTTTGATGATTAATTCAAAAATCTGCGCGCCTTTTTCGGCGATTGACATCCCGTCATCGACGATCTCGCCGCAGTTGATATCGATGTCTTCGCTTTGACGCTTCCATAAGGCGTTATTGGTCGAGAGCTTGATCGACGGTGTGGGCGCACAGCCATAAGCCGAGCCCCGACCAGTCGTAAAGCAAATCATGTTGGCGCCACCTGCGACTTGGCCCGTGGCCGATACGGGGTCGTAGCCCGGCGTATCCATGTAGACAAAGCCTTTGGTTGTCACGGGCTGCGCATATTCGTACACGGCCTCTAGGCGCATCGTGCCGCCTTTGGCCACCGCACCCAGTGATTTTTCTAAAATTGTTGTTAAACCGCCCGCCTTGTTGCCAGGCGAAGGGTTGTTGTTCATTTCGCCTTGATTACGCGCGCAATAGTCTTCCCACCAGTGGATGCGTTCGATGAGTTTTTCGGCAACGGCCGTGCTAGCGGCACGGCGCGTCAGCAAGTGCTCGGCACCATAGATCTCTGGCGTTTCAGACAAAATTGCGGTGCCGCCGTTTTGCACGAGTAAGTCAACCGCTACGCCCAGCGCAGGGTTGGCCGAGATGCCAGAGTAGCCATCTGAACCACCGCATTGCAGGCCAAGCGTTAGGTGACTGACTGGCACGTCAACGCGTACGACTTTGTTGGCGTGTGGCAACATTTGTTGAATCAGTTCAACGCCTTTACGCACGGTCTTTTGTGTACCGCCGGTGTCTTGAATATTGAAGGTTTGAAACAACGGGTTTTCAGAGAGTTTTTCGGCCGTTAATAAATCGGTGATTTGATTGGACTCACAGCCTAGGCCCACCATCAGCACACCACAAAAATTTGTATGGCGCGTGTAGCCTGACAAGGTGCGGCGTAAGACGTCGATACCCTCGCCGGTGCTCCCCATGCCGCAGCCGCTGCTAATTGTCAGCGCAACCACCCCATCAACATTCGGAAACGCTGCCAGAGCCTCAGGATGCGTGTCGCGATCAAAATGGCTGGCAATCGCGCGCGCTGCTGTGGCTGAGCAATTGACGCTAGTCAAAATGCCTAGATAGTTTCGGGTGGCGACACGGCCATCGGCGCGCACGATGCCTTTAAACGTCCGTGGCGTTGCAACATATTGGGTGGGCTTGGCGTCGACTCCAATCGCGTAGTTACGGCTAAAGGCACCCCCCTCAGCTCCGATGCTCAAGTTGTGTACGTGAACATGCGAGCCCGGTTCAATATCAGCACTGGCAAAACCAATAATTTGGTTGTAGCGACGCACCGGCTCACCCTGTTTAATGGCTTTGGTCGCAACCTTGTGCCCGGGTGGCACCAACCCACGAATCGTGACATTTTCAGAGGCAAGTTTGGTGCCTGAAATGAGTTGGTGACGCGCAATGACGACATCATCTTGAGGGTGAAGACGAATAACGGGTTCCATGAAATTTCCTATTATTTGTTCTTTGACGGATCCAGTCATCCCAGATACGTAGTGTTTAACGAAAAATGCGTACATTCAGGCTCGTCGGCCGTCACCGAGTGCCATGTGTCACAACATAGTCGGGTTTGCCGGTGCGTGCAAACGTGATGATGTTTTGCGCGGCTTTGCTGCGTAATTCGATTTCAGCTTCTTGCGAATAAAAGGCCGCGTGCGGCGTCAGAATGGTACGGGGGTGCTTGACCAGCGGATGATCGCCCGGCGGCTCTTGCGGTAAGACATCTAGCGCCAACCCACCAAGCTGACCCGAGTTGAGTGCGGCTAACGCATCCTCGACATTCACCAGCCCGCCGCGCGCTGTGTTCACCACGTAGCTGCCGGGCTTCATGAGGTTCAACACCTTGCTGTTCACAATGTTGCGAGTCTCATCGTTGAGGGGGGTGTGTACCGAAATAATATCTGCTGTGGCAAAAAGCTCAGTCATGTCTACCCGCTCAACATAGGGCGGAAAGTCATACGCCATGATGTGCGGATCGCAAGCAATCACTTTGCCGTAGGTTTCGCGTGCGAGGTGGGCAAAGCGACGGCCGATACGTCCCATCCCCAACACACCCACCGTCATGTTTGAAGGGCGCTTGAGCACGCCAGGTGTTAGGTAATGCCATTTACCGGCACGCACGTCGCGGTCGTAAAAAGACAGATGTCGAGTCAGGTTTAAGGCCATCGCAAACGCGTGGCTCGCCACCTCATGCACGCCGTAGTCGGGCGAGTTACCGACCCAAACGCCACAGGCTTGAGCGTCCACAGTATTGATCGTGTCAAAGCCCGCACCGTAGCGGCTGACGATTTTTAAGCCAGGCAAGGCTTCAAAGACCTTGCGATTTGCGGGGGCGTATTGAAGTAAAAACGCGTCAGCGCCTTTGCCTGCTTCAATCAGTTCATCTTCGGTTTTGCATTGGGCTGTGGTGACCTGTAACCCTGCTTGCTTAAACAACCCGAGTTCGAGTTCTACATTCGGAAAATCAAAATCCGTAATTAATACTTTCATGAAGCGGGCTGCCCTTGGCTTTCTGCGGGCCGCGCGTCTCGATTGCGCGCAGCGACAGTTTGTTTGACTTGTCAGAGCACAGAATATTATGGTTAAACTTCAAGAGCAATTGATCTGATGAATCATTCCAGTAAAAGACGGGAAAACCCCTAACCATTCGAGGCAAGCGATATGTCCAAACCGGCGCAATACGACTTTTCTGGCAAGCATGCAGTCATTACCGGTGGAGCTGCCGGGATCGGCGAGGCCTGTGCGGCGCGACTGATTGGCGGTGGTGCAACCGTCACGCTTTGGGATCGCGACGCGCAAAGTTTGAAAGATGCTCAGGCACGTTTAGGCGCCTCGGCGCACGGTGTGCAAGTGGATGTGTCTGATGAGCACTCGGTGGCGCAGGCCGTCAAGGCGACCTTGGCCTTTGGCGCTTCGATTGATATCTTGGTCAATAGCGCAGGGATCACGGGCCCAAACGTCTCGGTGATTGATTACCCCGTTGATGAATGGAATCGTGTGTTTGATATCAACGTACGTGGCACGTTTTTAACCTGTCGGGCGATTGCACCCTTGATGAAGTTAGCAAATGGTGGCAAAGGCTATGGTCGCATTGTCAACATTGCTTCAGTGGCGGGCAAGGAGGGCAATCCAAATGCCTCAGCGTATAGCGCATCGAAGGCTGCTGTCATGGGTTTGACGAAGTCGCTAGGTAAAGAGCTTGCCAGCACCGAGATCAAAGTGAATTGCATCACGCCCGCAGCGGTTAAAACCGGCATGTTCGCGCAGATGACTCAGCAACATATTGATTTTATGTTGTCGAAGATCCCGATGAATCGTTTTGGTGAGGTACAAGAAATCGCCAATCTGGTGGCGTGGCTGTCGTCTGACGAAGTGAGCTTTTCGACCGGCGCTGTGTTTGATATTTCGGGTGGTCGTGCTACCTACTAACCACAGCAAAACAATCGTCATCTGTTGGTGTGACCCTGTATTGAGTTAGTGCGTGCGTCCTTGCTGCAAGCGTGTCTTGTATGAATTTGCATACATATCGTTTGGAGCGTTTGTATTGCTTTCAAGAAAGAGAAGTCTGATGAATCAAGTGATCTCGGCGCGTGCCGCCTATTCAAGTGTAGAACTGGTGCAATGGGCCAAGCACCTGCTCGTTGCCGCGGGGCTTGATCCTCAAATGTCGTTGGTGGTCGCGCAAACGCTTGTTGAGGGTGATTTGCTTGGGCACGATACGCATGGCTTAGCGCTTTTGCCGGGTTACCTTAAAGACGTTGAGGCCGGCGGCATGACCCGCGAGGGCGATTACTGGGTGGTGAGCGCTAAGCCTGCTGCGCAATTGTGGGATGGCATGCGTTTGCCCGGCCCGTGGTTGATCGAGCGCGGGCTGGATGTGCTGATTCCCGCTGCCCGTGAGATGGGTGTGGCGTCTCTGACGATCAAGCGCAGCCATCATATCGCCTGCTTGGCGGTGTATTTGATGCGCGCTGCCCGCGAGGGGTTTTTGATGGTGCTGGCTAGTTCTGATCCTAATGTGGCGAGTGTGGCGCCCTACGGTGGCACGCGTGCTGTCTTCACTCCCAATCCGATTGCCATGGGGTTTCCGTGTTCGCGTGGTGATGTGTTGATAGATATCTCGGCGTCAATCACCACCAACGGCATGAGCAATCGCAAAGCCGCCGCTGGCGAAAAATTTGCTGAAGAGTGGTTGTTAGATGCGCAAGGGATGCCCACCAATGATCCGGGTGTATTCAATCAAACGCCACCGGGCACTATTTTGCCGATTGGTGGTCTGTCATACGGGCACAAGGGTTTTGGCTTAGGTCTAATGGTTGAAGCGCTGACAGGTGGTTTGTCTGGTTTTGGCCGCGCCGACCCAAAAGAGGGTTGGGGGGCAACGATCAACATCACTTTGTACGATCCTGACGCCTTTGGCGGCAAACAAGATTTTTTAAGGCAAATGGATCAGTTGGCGGATTCGTGCTTAGAGAACCCACCGCGCCCCGGTGTTTCTAAGGTGCGGTTGCCAGGCCATGCAGGGCTGGCTGCGCGCGCCGAACAGTTGGTGACTGGTGTCAGGCTTCACCCAACACTGTTACCCGCCTTGGCGACCTTTGCCGAGCGTTTTGGTCTGGCTGCGCCGGCACCGCTTAGCGTTTGAGGTTCTTTTTGAGGCTCGGTATTCTTTGATGGCTTGCTCCTAAGTCGTTTGTGTATCAAATTGACATCCTTCCCGTCTTTTAGGTCGAGGCTTTCCGCGCAATCTGGTAAATTGGTCAAGCCAATTTGGCAAGATCATTAGGGATAGTGAGCATGCGTTTACAAGGAAAAACAATTCTGGTCACGGCTGCCGGGCAAGGGATTGGCCGTGCTTGTGCGCTTGCCATGGCTCGTGAAGGCGCGACTGTATGGGCAACTGACCTTAAACAAGACCTACTCAATGCTTACGCGGGCGTGTCCAACATTAAAACCCACACCCTTGATGTTTTAAAAACTGCCGAGGTCGATGCCTTTGCTAAAAAAATCGGCAGCATCGATGTCTTGTTTAATTGCGCCGGCTTTGTGCATCAAGGCGACATCATGCAAGTCAGTGATGCCGACTGGGATTTCAGTATGGATTTGAACGTCAAATCTATGTACCGCACGATTCGTGCGTTTCTGCCTGGCATGCTTGAACAAGGCAAGGGCAGTGTGATCAACATGGCCTCTGCGGCCTCAAATATTAAAGGCGCGCCCAATCGCGTGATCTACGGTGCCTCAAAGGCCGCTGTGATCGGTCTGACGCGCGCGCTAGCTGCTGATTACGTTGCGCGCGGTGTCCGGTTTAATGCAATTTGTCCGGGCACCATCGAGTCGCCTTCGCTAGGCGAGCGTATTCAGGCGGTCTCTAGCCAAACCGGTAAGTCGGTGACCGAAGTGCGCGACATGTTCGTGGCGCGTCAACCGATTGGCCGCATCGGCAAGCCTGAAGAAATCGCCCAGTTGGCGATCTATTTGGCTTCAGATGAGTCGTCCTTTACAACGGGTACTTCGCAAATTATTGATGGTGGTTGGTCGCTGTAACGCACGCGTCGCAAAGGATTTTTGGTTCTGACTTAAATTTTTCATTTTTTTCACACGAAGGAAACCGCATGAAACTCGTACGCTATGGTGCCAAGGGTAAAGAAAAACCAGGTTTGATTGATAAAGAAGGCAAGCTGCGTGACTTGTCAGGCGTCATTGCCGACATTACCAACGATCAGTTGTCGTCTGCAGCACTCAAAAAACTGGCCAAGATCAAAACCAGCACCTTGCCGCTTGTGAAAGGCAAGCCACGTTTTGGCGTGCCGATTGCCAAGATGGGTAAGTTTTTGGCCATTGGTTTGAACTACTCAGATCACGCCGCCGAAGCTGGCATGCCAATCCCTAAAGAGCCCATCATGTTTTACAAGGCGGATACCAGCCTGACAGGCCCGAATGACAACGTCATGCTGCCAAAGGATTCAAAAAAATCCGATTGGGAAGTCGAACTCGGCATCGTGATTGGCAAAAAAGCCCGTTATGTCAGCAAAAAAGAGGCACTCAAGCATGTCGCCGGCTATTGCGTGATCAATGACGTGTCAGAGCGTGAATACCAGATCGAACGTGGCGGTACCTGGGATAAGGGCAAAGGTTGCGATACTTTCGGCCCAGTTGGCCCTTGGTTGGTGACGACTGATGAAATCAAAGATCCACAAAAATTAGACATGTGGCTTGATTTGAACGGCAAGCGTTTTCAAACCGGTAACACCAAGACCATGATTTTTGATGCAGCCACCATCATTAGCTACGTCAGTGAATTTACGACCTTGATGCCAGGCGACATCATCACAACCGGTACGCCTCCTGGCGTTGGGATGGGCGTTAAACCCAAACCACGCTTCCTGAAGGCTGGTGATGTGATGACACTGGGCATCGAAGGCCTTGGTCAGCAGACACAAAAAGTTGTACCGTTTAAAAAGTAAACCACTCACACGATCACTCAGGAGTCTTGAATGGCGAAGTCAGAGAAAAGCAAAAAACCGGCAGCACCAAGCCGTTCAAGTCAGTGGTTTTCGCGTAATGATATTTACGGGTTCCTCTATCGCAGCTGGACAAAAAATCGTGGTATTCCACACGATCAGTTCGATGGGCGGCCTGTCATTGGTATCTGTAATACCTGGTCTGAGCTGACACCCTGTAATTCGCATTTCAGGTTGTTGGCAGATCAGGTGCGCCAAGGAGTGCTCGAAGCCGGTGGGTTTCCACTAGAGTTTCCGGTGACGTCCATCGGTGAAACCTTGGTGCGCCCCACGGCAATGTTGTTACGCAATCTTGCCAGTATGGACGTCGAAGAAACGATTCGTGCCAATCCACTCGATGGTGTGGTGTTGCTGTTTGGCTGCGATAAAACGACGCCCTCGCTCTTGATGGGTGCCGCGAGCGTCAATATCCCGACCATTGGTGTTTCGGGTGGACCGATGCTCACCGGTAAGTATCGGGGCAAAGATATTGGGTCCGGTACCAATACGTGGTCAATGTCAGAAGATGTGCGTGCCGGCAAGATGACGCTCGACGAATTTCACGAGGCCGAATCCTGCATGCATCGCTCGCACGGGCATTGCATGGTGATGGGCACGGCATCGACGATGGCCAGTATGGTTGAGTCTTTGGGCGTGGCGCTGCCTGGCAATGCCGCATATCCTGCTGTGGATGCACGCCGCAATGTACTGGCCCGCGAATCGGGTCGCCGCATTGTGCAGATGGTCAAAGACAATCTGACGCTCGATAAAATTTTGACGCGTCAGGCGTTTGAAAATGCAATTCGTACCAACGCTGCAATTGGTGGCTCAACTAACGCCGTGATCCATTTGATCGCTATTGCTCGACGGATTGGTGTCAAGCTTGACATTGATGATTGGGATAAGTTTGGGCGTGACGTACACACGCTGCTGAACTTGATGCCAAGTGGCAAGTACCTCATGGAAGACTTCTGCTATGCAGGCGGTTTGCCAGTGGTGTTGCGCACCTTGGGCGAGCAAGGCTTGTTGAATAAAAAAGCGTTAACCGTGAACGGCAATTCGCTTTGGGATAACGTCAAGAAAGCCGAATGCTACAACCGCGATGTGATCACGACGTTTGAAAAACCTTTTAAAAAGAATACAGGGATCGCAGTGTTGCGTGGCAACTTATGCCCCGATGGCGCCATCATTAAGCCCTCAGCCGCCACTAAAAAATTACTCAAGCATCGCGGTCGTGCAGTGGTGTTTGAAAACATCGAAGATTTTCACAAGCGCATCGATAGCCCCAAATTGGATATCGATGAAACCTGCATCATGGTGCTTAAAAACTGTGGCCCGAAAGGCTATCCGGGCATGGCAGAGGTGGGCAATATGCCACTGCCACCCAAGATTCTTAAAAAGGGCATCACCGACATGATTCGCATCTCAGATGCGCGCATGAGCGGCACAGCCTATGGCACAGTGATTTTGCACGTTGCACCAGAAGCTGCAGCCGGTGGCCCTTTAGCGTTAGTTGAAAACGGCGACATGATTGAACTGGATGTCGCGAAACGTCGCTTGCATTTAGACGTCAGCGACGAGATTTTGGCGGCACGCAAAGAAAAATGGAAAGCCCCCGAGCCACCGATGAACCGTGGCTATTACAAGTTATATGTTGATCACGTGAACCAAGCCAACGACGGCGTTGACTTGGATTTCTTGGTTGGCAACAGCGGCAGCGCCGTACCGCGTGATAACCACTAAAACTTAGCGCGCAAGGCCGCCGCGCAAAGTTCGGCGGCGGTGTTGGCTTCGTCGATGATGCGCCCCATAGTGATGAAGCCATGGATCTGGCGCTCGAAGCAGACGTATTGAGTGGGGACGCCTGCCATCGTTAACTTATCAGCGTAGTCGGCACCCTCGTCGCGTAGCGGATCAAAGCCTGCTGTCATGACGAAGGCAGGCGCTAAACCAGTGTGGTCTTTGGCCAGCATCGGTGCACCGCGCCAATCGTTGCGCATCCATTTTTCAGGCATATAAGCGCCGTAGTAATAATTCATCGATTCTTTGGTCAGCATATAGCCTTGGCCATTGGTGCGCATCGATTCACGCTCTGAGCTTGGGTCAGTGACGGGGTAAATCAACAATTGCAAGACAGGCTTAAAGCTGTTGTCTGCCTTGAGTGACAAGGCAACGACCGCGGCTAAATGACCACCGGCACTGTCACCTCCTACGGCGATACGTGCTGGGTCGATCTTGAGCGTTGCTGCATTGGCATGCACCCATTTTGTTGCGGCCACGCAGTCGTCAGACGCTGCCGGAAACACATTTTCAGGCGCGAGGCGATAGTTGACTGAAAACACAGCACAGTGCGCCAGATTTGAAAGGGTGCGGCACAGCACGTCATGTGTGTCGATATCACCGATCACATGACCACCACCATGATAGTAGACAAGCGCTGGTAGTACAGCTGAGGCGACACTGCCCTTGGGGCGATAGCCGCGTACGGTAATCTTGCCAGCGGGGCCCGGGATATCGGTGTCAACGCTAGAGGCCACCTCGGGTGCTTCGGGCTGGCTAAAAAAACGCCTCTGCACGTAGGCTTCGCGCGCTTGCGTCGCCGTTAGCGTGTGCACGGGCGGAATCCCTTTTTCGATCATCAAATCAATCAGGGCTTTTGCTTGTGGATCTAGCATAATGTGTCTCGTCCTTTTTGTATTAGCGGATTTCGATTTCAATGAAAGCAACTTCGTGGGCGCTGGCGTTGATCACATTGTGATTGACCCCCGCGCCACGGGTGTATGACTTGCCAGCGACCAACGGAAATTCTTTTAAACCTTCTGGCGTTTCAAGGTGCAACATCCCACTGATGGTTGGCACCACCACATAGTCATGGCCATGGGTATGCCAGCCTGTCTCAGCGCCGGGCGCAAAGCGCCATTCAGTCACGATGACACGATCGTTGTCGATTTGCGTGGTGGGGACTGCTTGCGGACGTGTCGTCATGAGTGCACTCAAGAAGATTGTTGGCAAATGATTGTTGAGATCGGTTTCAGCCCGAGCTCGGGGGTTGAACCTACATCGCGTTATACACCGGCCCTTCACCACCTTGTGGTGTGACCCAAACGATATTTTGTGTGGGGTCTTTGATATCGCAAGTTTTGCAATGCACGCAGTTTTGGGCGTTGATTTGCAAGCGATCGCTGCCGTTGTCATCTTTAACGTACTCGTAGACGCCAGCAGGGCAGTAGCGCGCTTCGGGGCCAGCGTACTTGGCCAGATTGATGCTGACGGGCACTGACGCGTCTTTGAGTGTCAGGTGAATCGGCTGATTTTCTTCGTGATTGGTATTTGAAATAAAAACCGAAGTCAAACGATCAAAGGTTAAGACACCATCAGGCTTTGGGTACTCAATTTTTGGGCACTGATCAGCCGGCTGCAGGCAAGCGTGATCGGCTTTGGTGCGATGGATGGTCCAGGGGATATTGCCCTTGAGCACAAACTGCTCGACACCCGTCATCAGCGTCGCAATGGTGCGGCCTTTTTTGAACCACTGTTTGAAGTTGCGTGCTTTGTTCAGCTCAGTGTGTAACCATGACGCTTCAAAGGCCGCGGGATAAGCCGGCAACTCGTCTGCGCTACGCTCGGCCACCAAGGCATCAAAAGCCGCGTCAGCCGCCATCATGCCCGACTTGATTGCCGCGTGGCTACCCTTGATGCGCGAGGCGTTCAAGAAACCTGCCTCACAGCCTACTAACGCACCGCCCGGAAACACCAATTTGGGTAATGACAGCAAACCGCCCGCGGTCAGCGCGCGCGCGCCGTAGGCAATGCGCTTACCACCTTCAAATGTGCCGCGAATCGCTGGATGCGTCTTGTAACGCTGAAACTCTTCAAAGGGTGAAAGCCAGGGATTTGCGTAATCTAGGCCCACCACCATGCCGACCGCAACGAGGTTGTCGTTCAGGTGATACAAAAACGAGCCGCCATAGGTGTCTGAATCAAGCGGCCAGCCTGCGGTGTGCACGACTACGCCTGGTCGTGATTTTGAGGGGGCGACTTCCCAGAGCTCTTTAATCCCAATGCCATAACTTTGTGGATCGCGGCCTTGGTCAAGCTTGAACTTGCTGATGAGTTCGCGGCCTAACTGACCACGCGCACCCTCGGCAAAAATCGTATATTTCGCTAAAAGCTCCATGCCTTGCTGATACTGGTCAGTAGGCTGACCATCGCGCCCCACGCCCATGTCGCCTGTTGCCACGCCACGCACCGCACCTTGCTCGTTGTACAAAACCTCGGCCGCGGCAAAGCCCGGAAATATTTCAACACCTAGCGACTCGGCTTGCTCGCCCATCCAACGGGCTACCTTGCCCAGACTCACAATGTAGTTGCCATGATTTTGAAAGCACTCGGGCAGTAACCAATCAGGGGTTTTACGCGCGCCTGTTTCACTTAAAAACAAAAATTCATCTTCTGTAACAGGCGTATCCAGCGGGGCACCCATGTTTTTCCAGTCAGGCAGCAACTCGGTCATTGCCTGCGGATCCATCACAGCACCCGACAAAATGTGTGCACCGATTTCGCTGCCTTTTTCAAGTACGCAAACTGAAATCTCATGGCTGCGCTCAGCGGCAAGCTGCTTGAGGCGAATCGCCGTGGCTAAGCCGCCTGGGCCACCACCCACCACGACAACGTCGTATTCCATCGATTCGCGTGCTGACATGAAAGTCTCCCTGCTTCAAAGGTATGATGTTTATTTGCTGTCGCGATTGTATTGCACAGGGGCGCACGCTGTCGTGGCGTGGGCCTTGCAAACTCGTGAACAGCGCCTTTTGCAATGCGCGACATGATTTTTGGAGAAGTCTTTGGCAGGCTCTGAACCCCAAACCCTAATGGTTGGCGATATTTACGACTTAGACATCCCCATGCGCTGGTCTGATGCCGATGCCTTGGCTCACCTGAATAATGCCAATTATTTCCGCTATATGGAAGAAGGGCGTTTAAAGATGTTCTACGAAGGGCAGGCTCCCCAGTCGACGCGCTATGGACCTGTGGTGGTGCACTGCTCGTGTGATTTTAAAAAAGCGATTACCTACCCAGCCTCCGTGCGCGTCAGTCTGCGCGTGGTCAGTATTGGTCGCTCAAGCCTTGAGCAATCGGTTGACATTTCGGTGGTCTACCCCGATCGCCTTGAATTATGCGCGCAGGGCAAGTCGGTGATGGTCTGGATGGATTTTGAACTCAATAAATCGCACCCATGGCCCGCCGAGGTATTGCAAGCTTTGGCAAAGCCAATAAATCGTCGATAATCAACAAAAATTGCAGATGCGGCGCACTTTTCAAAAGTTTTTATCGTTGCCGGGCATTTCGGCACCATGCATACTCAGGAGTCTGTTGAATGAATAAGCTCTATCCCAGCGCCACCGCGGCGCTGAAAGATATCCTTAAAGATGGGCAAACCCTTGGCGTGGGGGGCTTTGGTCTGTGTGGCATCCCCGAGGCCCTGATCGCTGCGGTGCGCGACCTCGGCGTTCAAAATCTGACCTGCATCAGTAACAATGCCGGCGTCGATGGTTTTGGCTTAGGCATGCTGCTGCAAACCCGTCAGGTTAAAAAGATGATCGCCTCGTATGTAGGCGAAAACAAAGAGTTCGAACGCCAGTTTTTGGCCGGCGAACTCGAACTTGAATTTACCCCCCAAGGTACGTTGGCTGAACGCCTGCGTGCCGGTGGCGCGGGTATTCCGGCCTTCTTCACCCGTACGGGTGTGGGCACTGTGGTGGCAGACGGTAAAGAAATCCGTGAATTCGATGGTGAAAAATACGTCATGGAGCGCGCCTTGGTGCCCGAGATTTCTTTGGTTAAAGCTTACATTGCTGATCGCAGTGGCAATCTGATTTTTCATAAAACCGCGCGCAACTTTAATCCGCCGGTTGCGATGGCGGGCAAGTTAACCGTCGTCGAAGTTGAAAAAGTGGTCGAACTCGGTGAACTCGATCCCGACCAGATTCATCTGCCCGGTATTTATGTGCATCGCATTGTGGTCAATGCGACCCCTGAAAAACGCATCGAACAGCGCACCGTTCGCGCGGCAAACTAAGGAGCAATCAACATGGCATGGACTCGTGACGAAATGGCCGCACGTGCGGCGCGCGAATTACAAGATGGTTTTTATGTGAATCTGGGCATTGGCTTGCCCACCTTGGTGGCAAATCACGTCCCCAAGGGGATTGAAGTGTGGTTGCAGTCAGAAAATGGCTTGCTGGGGATTGGCCCCTTTCCGCTAGAAAGCGAAGTCGACGCCGATATGATCAACGCGGGTAAGCAAACGGTCACCCCGATCCCTGGTTCGTCGATTTTTTCGTCGGCTGATTCGTTTGCAATGATTCGTGGCGGCAAAATTAATTTGGCCATCCTGGGTGCCATGCAAGTATCCGAAACCGGTGACCTCGCGAACTGGATGATCCCAGGCAAGATGGTGAAGGGCATGGGCGGCGCCATGGACTTGGTCGCGGGTGTTGGTCGCGTGATCGTCTTAATGGAGCACGTTGCGCGTAAAAAAGACGGCTCGGTTGATATGAAACTATTACCCAAGTGCACCTTGCCCTTGACGGGCGTGGGCGTGATCGACATGGTGATCACCGATATGGGCGTGTTTGAAATCACACCAAACGGGCTCAAGTTGCTTGAACTGGCGCCTGGTGTAACTGTTGCTGAAGTTCAAGAACATACCGCTGCTAAACTTGATGTTTCGCTGGTTGCGTAGGCACATTAAGGGTTTTTGGGATGGAATTCTTCACCTGGCTGTTAGATTTATTGCTGCACATTGATAAAACAATGTTGCAGTTCATTGAGATGCATGGTGTCTGGATTTATGCCTTGCTTGTGGCGATTATTTTTGCCGAAACGGGCTTAGTATTTATGCCGTTTTTACCCGGCGATTCTCTGCTATTTGTCGCGGGCGCGGTGTGCGCGATGGGCAAGATGGATATCTACCTATTGATGGCCATTTTGACCACGGCAGCGATCGTGGGCGATGCGGTGAACTATTCGGTCGGCCGCTGGTTTGGCGCAGCGCTGATCGCGCGCACTAGCTTAGTGAATGCTAAGCACTTGGCGTACACACAAGGCTTTTACGATCGTTATGGTGGCCAAACCATCATCATTGCGCGCTTTATTCCGCTGGCCCGCACCATGGCGCCTTTCGTTGCGGGCTTTGCGCGCTTTGATCCCAAGCGTTTTCTGTTTTACAACGTCAGCGGTGGTATTTTATGGGTGGTGTCGCTAACGGTTGCCGGCTACTGGTTTGGTAATCTGCCTTTCGTGCGCAACAACCTGACACTGGTGATTCTGTTCATTATTTTCTTGTCGATCTTGCCTGGCATTATTGCTGTGCTCAAGGCCAAGTTCTCTAGTCCCTCTAAATGACGATGACTGCGTCGGGCACATGTATGTTTAGTGGTCTGTTTTTTTTAGGTTATTTGCTCGCCCTTCCAAATGACCATCATGGCCTAGAGCTCTAGTATGTGTAGTGGTCTGTTGGTCTTGTGTACTTTGACTTGCCCTTCCAAATGACAACATCCGCGTCGACTTCGAGTTCCTCTGATTCTCTAGCGGCGCTGCGTGCTGCCATGCAGGGGGCCAACGTGCAGGCTTGTCTGGTGCCTTCAGCAGACCCTCATTTATCTGAGTATTTGCCCGATTATTGGCAGCTGCGCCCTTGGCTGACGGGGTTTAGCGGTTCGGTTGGCACCGTTGTCGTGACACCGAATTTTGCTGGCCTTTGGGTGGATAGCCGGTATTGGGTGCAAGCCGAGGCCGAACTCGCAGGTACCGACGTCACCCTGATGAAAATCGGTGTAGCAACCGACCCTGCCCACACCAACTGGCTGGCCGAACAACTCGCTGAGGGTGCGACGGTGGCGGTTGATGGACGCGCGTTGGGTTTGGCTGCGCGCGAGGTATTACTCGCGTTGCTCAAGCCTCGTGGCATCGCGCTAAAACTAGATCTTGATTTGCCTGGGCAATGTTGGCCTGAACGCCCTCCATTGCCCACCGCAGCAGTGCGCGACTTGCCTGTAGAGATTGCAGGTGCCTCGCGACAAGACAAGCTAGCCCGCGTGCGCGAGGCCATGCTTGAACAAGGTGCTCAGTGGCATTTGATATCCACGCTGGATGACGTGGCTTGGCTGTTGAATTTACGCGGCAGTGATGTCTCGTTTAATCCGGTATTTCTGTCGCATGTCTTAATCGGCTTGACCGATGCGCAGTTATTTGTGTTGCCCGGCAAGGTAGATGCTGCCCTCATCAGCAAACTCGCCGAAGCACAGGTTTACGTGCGGCCTTACGACACGGTGGCGCAGGTGTTGGCCGAGCTGCCCGAGCAAGACACGCTGCTGTTCGACCCAGCGCGCACCACCTGCGCCTTGATTGATCGTTTGCGCACGCGCACT
>Ga0209135_1000063_pt1 | contig 34613 bp, 27 predicted proteins | sample LauGreSBDMM110SD_4_FD_187570 | JGI IMG/M metagenome (GOLD analysis project Ga0209135, IMG submission 187570) | Freshwater lake microbial communities from Lake Michigan, USA - Su13.BD.MM110.SD (SPAdes) (version 3) | ecosystem: Environmental > Aquatic > Freshwater > Lake | place: Lake Michigan... | reverse complement strand
TTGCTGATTATTTGCGGATTTGCTATGTTGATTTCTCGGGGCTTTACTAATCTAGATGCGCAACTTTGGGTCACCATGTTAGCTTTGCAAGCACTGCCTTACGGAAGTGCTTTAGCCTGTCAGATTATTGCTCAGCGCCCTGACGAATCAGTCAAGTAATTAAGTTTTAGATGGAGATAACAAGGCTGCGCCAACAATGCCAGCCTTGTCGCCTGTAGAGGATATTTCGACTTGAACGCGACCGCGAAGCACAGAAATAAGATCTGCGTTCAATTGTTGATTAAAACTAGTTTCCATTAAATGCCATGCTTGGCTAACACCACCACCAATCACTACCCGCTTCACATCCAGCACTTTTAAGATATGCGCCAAACTCTGCGCCAAAGCGATTGCGGCGATTTCATAGGCTTGTTTAGCATTTGCATCACCTTGAGCTGCGCGTTCAGCTATTTCGTGTGCCGCTAGATAATGCCCTGATAAATCCTCGTAGCTTTTGCTAATGCCTGTGGCAGATGCATATTGCTCTAAACACCCATGGTTGCCACATCCGCATAATCTGCCATTAGGCGTTGTGATGATATGCCCTACTTCCATCGCAAAGCCATGTTCCCCTGCAACAGCCTTACCAGCTTGTATTAAACCACCACCAACGCCAGTGCCCAAGCCCATAAAAATAAGCCCTTCTGAGACTGGGATTTGCATCAACTGATACTCGCCATAGGCCGCCGCCAATGCATCGTTTTCAACGATCACCGGACGCTTAATGACGTCAGATAAATCGCCCGCCAGATTCACATTCAACAAACCTGGCAAATTAGGGGATTGAGCAACATAGCCGTTAAGGGGATCAATAAAGCCAGGAAAACCGATGCCAATTGACTCAACTTGAGGATATTGACTCAGCACTCCATTCAAAATCTCGGCAGTCGCGGCAATGATTTTTTGCCAGGCAATATCAGCTGAATTGGTTTTACAGAGATTAGCGAAATCAGCATAGTTACGCGTTTCGTGAATAATCTTTAAGCCATCCACGACGCCTGCACGCAAATTAGTACCGCCAATATCAACCCCAATCCGAAGTGCCATATTTAGCCTCTCAGCGCATTTGGGTTGCGTTTATTCTGCAAAATGGAATGCGCTAGCATTTGAGTCATTCCATCTTCTAACTGCGTCCAGTTAAAACGCCAGTGCCAATTACCATCTATCGTCCCTGGGGTATTCATACGGTCAACACTGCCAAGCTTCAAGATATCTTGCATAGGAATAATCGCCAACGTCGCATTGCTTGCGAGTGCCATATCGATGAGCACCAAAGGCATTTCCACCGCACCCCCTTCAGCATAGCCATGTTCATTTAAGTATCGATGAAAAACCGTTTTTTGGTCTTCATTCAGGCCTTGATACCAACCCAAGCTAGTATCGTTGTCATGCGTGCCTGTATAGACAACGCTGTTTTCAGTGATTTTTTCAGGTAGATATGGATTTTCTTCGCTGCCATCAAATGCAAATTGCAAAATTTTCATGCCGGGTAAATCGAATTTCTCACGGAGCGCATTCACTTCATCTGTAATGATGCCTAAATCTTCAGCCACCAATGTAATGAGTGGCAAATGTTTAATAATGGCGTCTAGCAAGGCCTCACCTGAGGCCAGCTCCCATGCGCCATTGATGGCTGTTGGTTCTTCTGCAGGAATCTCCCAAGCCGCTTCTAGCCCCCTAAAATGGTCGATGCGCACCATATCAAACAATGCGTTTTGGGTGCGCATACGCGCTAGCCACCACTTAAAGCCATCATCTTGCATGGCTGGCCAGTTGTAATGTGGATTGCCCCAGCGCTGTCCAGTTTCAGAGAAATAATCAGGCGGAACGCCAGCCACGAAGGTCATGTTCAAATCTGCATCTAATTTAAATAGTTCAGGCTGCGCCCAAACATCAGCGCTATCGTAAGAGATGAAAATCGGAATATCGCCAAACAAGGCAATATTCTGGCTATTGGCATATTCTTTTAATGCATGCCATTGCTCAAAAAATATGAACTGCTTAAATTTTTCCAGCGCAATATCATCGGCAAAGTCTGATTGCGCCTGTTTAATTTCATCAAGTTGACGCAATTTAAGGGCATCAGGCCAATCGCGCCAAGAAACATGCTGAGAATGCTTACGCAACGCGATAAACAAAGCGAAGTCATCTAACCAATGGGCTTGTTGCTTGATGAAGCGCGTAAAGTTTGTTTGTGCCTGTGGCGAATTAATTCGATTAAAATTCTCAAAAGCCACTTCAATTAATGTAGTTTTGTCAGCCCCAGAATCGATATCGCTTTGCGATAACCAACCTTGTTGCTTTAGGGTATTCAAACTTATGAGATTTGGATTGCCAGCATGCGCTGATAAGCATTGATATGGCGAGCCATCAGCTTGCGTCATATTGAGCGGTAAAGTTTGCCAAACTGTTGCGCCAACTCGTGATAGAAAGTCTACGAATTTAAACGCATCCTGACCCAAGTCGCCATGCGGCAAGGAGGTGATGTGCAATAAGACGCCAGCGCGTCTTTGTTTAAGTACGTGAGGGATGTAAGCCAACTTATTCGCCCTCTTGCCCGCGGCGCATAGTGCCACCCACTATAGGCTCACCACCGCCAATGCTGATTGGCTTACTCAGTGATTTTGGTGCAGGCGCTTTTAATAAGCGATATAGATTACTTAGGTTACGACGATACAGCCTATCGAAGCTATCAACACTCACTGATGAGTTGTAATCACCAAACCACCAGAACCAATCCGACCCCTCGCAAATAGAGAGCTGATGCTCGCAAGCTACGATTTCATTCGTATTCAAGATGCCAAACTGCATGACTTCATCGTATTGCTTCTTAGCATCACACAATAAATCCCAGCCTAAATTCTTATCAGGCGAGCCTATCCAAGTGCTAAAGCTGCCATACACCCAGCTACCTGCTGCAATTTGCGGCAAAGCCGTGAAAGGCTTTTTGGTTTTAGCCACAATCTCACTAAAAGTTGTCATCTCAATATCAGGATGAGAAGACAAAGCTTCGTAAAGCTCACTCAAGAAGTAAAAGGCGTTGTATGGATAATATTCCCAAGCGTTTTCACCGTCTAAAATGACGCTGACTACTCGGCTATCGTGAGTATTGTTATTAGTATGTATCGCTTCAAGTGAGCTGATGAAGTCTGCTACTGCTTCGCTGGCATGCAGTTTGGAATACTCAAATCCTATCTTGTCAGAGAGGCTATCATCTCTAAAAAAGCAGACAATCTCATCTTTACCATTACTAACTAGATAGGGTTGATACAGGTAATCATGTCGGCTTGGAATTTCACCCGCGTCAGAAGATTTGTAAAGGCTGTTGGACAACACACCCTCCCCCGTTGCGGCCCACTTAACGCCTTGCTCAGCCATCAGCAACAAGCCAGCTTGTGAAACGCCCCCCTCTGCCGGCCACATGCCCACAGGGGTTTTACCAAAGCGTTTCTCATGGGTGATTTGTGCAGATTCAATATGCGCTTTCGCTCTGATTCTGCCGCCTGGATAGCTTTGACATGATGGCAATGGTGCAAACGGCATGGCATCCCGCGTAGATTTAAAATCCAACAACAAAGGCAAGATGGGATGGTAGTGCGGCGTGCTGGATATCTCGATCTGTCCTGTGTTCTGTAACTTTTTGTAGCGCGGGATTAAATCGCTGATCAAGTCGCCAATAATTGCAAATAAAGTATGTCTTTCTTCAACGGTAAACTGACTGCCCTTTTCCATTAAAGCTTGAACTAGAGCATTGTTTCGGCGAATACTTTCGCCGGTCCAAGCAAGGTGGTACCAGACCAACAAGTCCGCCATATATTGGCCAGACAGATAGTTGGATGCCGTAGAACCCTGCACTCGCAGTGCGTTATAGATATTAAGTAGACGCTGATAATGCGCAAATGGCTCCAACATCTTTTCGTGATGGCTCTTAAAGCAACTATCAACGATTAAGCAACGTTCTTCATTAGACAGGTACTCAAGATCTTCACGCACAAGCAATGCGAGCAAGGGGTCTCTAATGTGGTTAGTCTTGAACTGGTCAGTGTAATCTTCCAGCTGATCCAATAACACAGGCACAAAGTTAAACGTGACACGTGCCTTAGGATTGGCTTCCAAGTGATACGCCATGTCGGTGTAATCCTTCATAGCGTGTAGGTAAGTCCAAGGTAATACATACTGCCCTGTAATTGTGTCCCGATAATCGGGTTGGTGCATATGCCAATACATATTGAGGTAAAGCTTAGGTTGCACCGCTGACATTATGGTCCTTCTAGATGATTTATCTTATTCAGTTAGCAAGCGTGGCTAGCATGGCAGCCGTTACCAAAGTAATTCCTTTTTCTGACACATGGAATTGCTGACGATCCAATTCCAAATCAAACCCAATTTTCATGTCATCAGGAATAACGGCGCCTTTATCAATGACCACGCGCTTGAGTTTCACATGTCGGCCAATTTCCACTTGCGGCAAGATCACCGAGTCTTCAATTGAACTAAAACTGTGCACTCGCACGTTTGAAAAAAGCACAGACCGGTTGATATTTGATCCGCTAATAATGCAACCGCCAGAGACTAATGAATCCGTTGCCGTGCCACGTCTCCCCTCGTTATTAAACACAAACTTAGCCGGTGGCAATTGCTCTTGATAAGTCCAAATTGGCCAATCGCTGTCATACAAATTAAGCTCTGGCGTCACTTTAGTAAGTTCCATGTTTGCCTCCCAGTAAGCATCAACCGTACCAACATCACGCCAGTAGTAATCGCCCTTATCACCACGCACACAGCTATCAGTAAAGCGATGTGCATAAACACGATACTTATTGATGATTTGCGGAATAATGTCTTTACCAAAATCATGCTCAGACTTAGGGTCATCCGCATCACGAATTAACTGCTCGTATAAAAATGCCGCAGAAAACACATAAATACCCATGCTAGCGAAGGCTTGCGTTGGGTCTTCAGGGAGCGAATCTGGATGCTCAGGCTTTTCTTTAAAGTCAATCACACGGTCTTCTTGATCGACCCCAATAACGCCAAAAGCTCTCGCGTCGTAAATCGGCACATTGATACAAGCCACCGTCATATCCGCTTGATTGCGCACATGAGAAGCCAACATCTGGCCGTAGTCCATTTTGTAGATATGGTCACCCGCTAGAATCAGCACGTACTCGGCGCGAATATTGCGAATAATGTCTAAGTTTTGAAATACGGCATCAGCAGTACCTTTGTACCACTGCTCCTCAATGCGCTGTTGTGCGGGCCATAGCTCAACAAACTCATTAAACTCCCCACGCAAGAAACCCCAACCGCGCTGAATATGCTGCATCAAACTATGGGATTTATATTGCGTCGCAACGCCAATACGGCGAATGCCAGAGTTAATACAATTCGATAAAGGGAAATCAATAATACGGAACTTGCCACCAAATGGTACCGCTGGCTTTGCACGCAGATCCGTTAGGTCTTTTAATCGACTCCCTCGACCGCCAGCCAAGATGAGCGCGACTGTGTTTTTGGTAAGGTTACTAACAAAACGTGTTGAAGAAATCTCTTGCTGCATAACTCGCTCCCTATTTTTATAGCTTTATACTGGACATTCACAAGAACCCGCCCATAAATGAGAGTGAATACAAAAGGTGTTTATGCGATATATATTGTTTCACCTAGGCTCATTATAGGCACGTTAGATAGCCACAATCTAGTACAATCAACAGACTTTTCGTATATATATTTTTTAGAAAATCACATTGTCAAAACTTAAGCAAAACACTCAACTAAACTTGATTCTTGATGCAGAGCATCATGACCCCTTTGCTTTTTTGGGTTTTCATCAAGAGAAGTCTGAGAAAAGCGATTTAAAAACTTACAGCTTAAATTGCTTCATGCCCTATGCAACAGGCATAGAGGTTCTCACATCATCGGGCTGGGAGCCTCTCAAAGAAGTTTGCGATCAAGGCTTTTTTGAATGGCAAGGCAAATCGGCACTCAACACGCCATGCAAAATTCGTATTCATCAACATGAACAAACTGTAGAAACCTACGATGTTTATTCATTTTCGCCCATGATTACCAGCGATGAACTACATCTATTTGGTGAGGGCAATCTAAAACAAGCTTATAAAACCTTAGGCGCTCAACTCTGCTCCCATCAAGGGGTAGAGGGCGTTCGCTTTGCCGTATGGGCGCCAAATGCAGAGCGCGTGAGCTTAGTTGGCGGTTTTAATCATTGGGATGGCAGAGTTAACCCAATGCGCGTGCATGGTTCTAGCGGTATTTGGGAAATATTTATTCCCGGTCTGCAAGCAGACGCGCTTTATAAATTTGAAATTCGCCAACGTCATACTGGCAATATCGTGGTAAAAACGGATCCTTATGGCTTTTGTTTTGAAACACGCCCATGCTCAGCGGCAAAAGTAAGCTCGCTTCATCAATACCAATGGCAAGATCAAGCATGGCTTGAGCAGCGCGCTGAGTCTCAATGGCTACACGCCCCGTTTAACTGCTACGAAGTGCATTTGGGCTCATGGCGCCGCGATGCACAAGGCAACTTCCTGAATTATCGTGAACTTGCCACACAGCTAATCGGCTATGTAAAAGACATGGGCTATACGCATATAGAGCTTATGCCTATATCTGAGCATCCACTCAATGAATCTTGGGGCTACCAAACCACAGGGTACTTTGGCGTAACGAATCGTTATGGCACGCCAGATGATTTCCGTTTCTTTGTTGATTCATGCCATGCCGCGAATATTGGTGTGATTTTAGATTGGGTGCCTGGTCACTTCCCTAAAGATGATTGGGCACTCGCCCGCTTTGACGGCACAGCACTCTATGAACATGAAGACCCAAGACTTGGCGAGCACCAAGATTGGGGTACTTATATTTTTAATTACGGGCGCAATGAAGTCCGCAATTTTTTAATTGCTAACGCGCATTATTGGCTTAACGAGTTTCATATTGATGGCTTACGCGTAGATGCTGTGGCCTCTATGCTTTATCTTGATTACTCACGCAAAGCAGACCAATGGCTCCCCAATAAATTTGGTGGGCGCGAGAATTTAGATGCGATTGAGTTCTTAAAACAACTCAACATCATGGTGCACGAAGAGTTTGCGGGCGCATTTACTATCGCCGAGGAGTCAACTTCTTGGCCGATGATTTCACGCCCTGTGTATCTTGGCGGCCTAGGCTTCTCCATGAAGTGGAATATGGGCTGGATGAACGACACGCTAGCGTATTTTGAAAACGACCCAGTTCAACGCCGCTATCACCACAACAAGCTGACCTTTGGTCAACTCTATGCTTACAGCGAAAACTTTGTATTGCCGTTCTCGCACGATGAAGTGGTACACGGCAAACACTCATTACTCGACAAAATGCCAGGTGACGCTTGGCAAAAGTTCGCTAATTTACGCTTATTACTCACGCATCAAATGTGTAGCCCAGGTAAAAAGCTTAATTTTATGGGGAATGAGTTTGGACAAGGACGAGAATGGAACGTCAATGCAAGCCTAGACTGGCATTTGATAGACTCACATTGGCATCAAGGTATTAAGCTTGCCACCCATGACCTTAATCATCTGTATGCCAACTTGACCGCGCTGCACGATTTAGACTTCCAACCGCAGGGCTTTGACTGGATAGACTGCCAAGATACAGATCAATCTATATTGAGTTACATCCGCCGCGCACGCGATGGCAGTTTTGTATTAATACTGCTGAACTTTACGCCTGTACCGAGAGAAAACTACCGTCTAGGCGTGCCTGAAACTGGCGTCTATGCTGAAATCTTTAACAGCGACGCGCAATATTATGGCGGAAGCAATATCAGCAACGGAACAGCGATAAAAACAGAAAAAACCAGCTGGATGGGACATGGTCAATCCATCGTCATTACATTACCACCGCTGAGTGGCGTAATTTTACAAAGCTGTGATTTTACAAAGCTGTGATTTTACAAAACTGTAATTTAACAAAGCTTTAATTTAACGAATCAAGCAGACCTAAATAAATTATAATATCGGAAATTCAACCAAATAATTAAGCATGACTAATCTAATAAATTCGCCCGCATGGCAAGCACTTAACGAGCACTTTCAAGAAATCTTCCCTTTGCAAATGCGTGATATGTTTGCAGAAGATCCAAAAAGATTCGACAAATTCTCATTAAAATTCAACGACTTTTTGTTGGATTACTCCAAGCAAAGAATCTCTGAAAAGACGATGGCCCTGCTCACCAACCTAGCACGCCAAAGCGATATTGAAGCTTGGCGTGAAAAGATGTTCTCAGGCGAGAAAATTAATTTCACTGAAAGCCGAGCGGTATTACACACCGCCCTTCGCAATCGCAGCAACAAACCTGTGCATGTGGATGGCAAAGATGTGATGCCTGAAGTTAATCGCGTGTTAGCACAAATGCGCTCATTCAGCGATAAGGTACGAAATGGCAAATGGCTTGGCTACACCGGCAAACGCATTACCGACATTGTGAATATTGGCATTGGTGGTTCAGACTTAGGCCCTGTGATGGTTTGCACCGCACTTAAGGCCTACGCCCAAAAAGACCTAAACGTTCATTTCGTTTCTAATATTGATGGTACGCACTTGGCGCAAGCATTAGAACTTTGCGACCCAGAAACAACGCTATTTATCGTTGCTTCAAAAACATTCGCCACACAAGAAACCATGACCAACGGTCGCTCTGCGCGCACTTGGTTCTTAAAATCAGCAAAAGACCACGCACACATTGCTAAGCACTTCGTTGCGCTTTCAACCAATTCAATGGCTGTGCAAGAGTTTGGTATTGATCCATCGAATATGTTCGAGTTTTGGGACTGGGTTGGGGGCCGCTATTCATTATGGTCAGCAATTGGCTTATCCATTGCCTTGTATGTCGGCATGGACAACTTTGAGGCCCTGCTTGATGGCGCCCATGAAATGGACAACCATTTCAGATCAGCGCCTTTGGAAAAGAATATGCCAGTAGTACTGGCAATGCTAGGCATTTGGTATAACAACTTCTTCGAAGCTGAAACACAAGCCATTTTGCCTTACGACCAAGGTTTGTCAAGATTTCCAGCCTACTTGCAACAAGGCGACATGGAAAGTAACGGTAAATTTATTACCCGTGCTGGTGAGCGTATTACCTACACCACAGGCCCGATTATTTGGGGTGAAGCCGGTACCAATGGACAGCACGCTTTTTATCAATTGATTCATCAAGGCAACAAGTTAATCCCTTGCGACTTTTTAGTCCCGCTTCGCAGCCAATATAAAATTGGTGAGAACGGTAACGAGCATCACAAGATCCTACTTTCAAACATCTTTGCGCAAACAAAAGCACTTATGCAAGGTAAGACCTCAAAAGAGGTGAAGGCTGAGCTTGAAGAGCAAGGTTTGGATCACCGTGTGATTATGGAACTGATGCCCCACCGCGTATTTGGTGGCAACCGCCCTACCAACACCATTTTGATTGATGAACTTACCCCGAAAGCTTTAGGTAAATTAATCGCGCTTTATGAGCACAAGATTTTTGTTCAAGGCATTATCTGGAACATCAACTCATTCGACCAATGGGGTGTGGAATTTGGCAAACAAATCGCACAAAAAATCTTACCGCAGTTGTCAGGAAATCAGAAAATTAGCGACCATGATGGCTCAACAAATAGCTTGATTAATTACTTCAAAGAAAATATGCAACAATAAGTCTTAATTGATTAAAAATAATATTTTAATCATATTTTTTTGTTATGCTTAATGCAAACCTATGCCTTTAAACATTGATTGCGTCATTGATGCGCCAAATTTTCTAGCCACTCGGTCAACAAGCCCCTCTGATGCGGTGAAATCCACAATATTTTCTTGTTTAATCACTTCACGCGCGACATATTCGTAGCTACCCAACTCATCCGCCAAGCCCATTTTTATCCCAGCCTCACCACTCCAAAATAAGCCACTAAATGTTTCTGGCGTCTCCTTTAAGCGCTTACCGCGTCCGTCACGCACTACGCTGATAAATTGCTGATGGATTTCATCGAGCATCGTTTGCGCCAATACTTTATGTTTAGGTTTAACAGGTGAAAATGGATCAAGCATGGCTTTATTTTCACCGGCCGTCATTAATCGGCGCTCAACGCCAAACTTTTCCATAACGCCTGTAAAACCAAAACCATCCATTAATACGCCAATCGATCCAATAATACTGGCCTTATCTACATAGATTTTGTCTGCTGCAACCGCAATGTAATAACCACCCGAAGCACAAACATCCTCAACAACTGCATATACCGGAATTTCTGGGTGTAATTTACGTTGACGCTTAATTTCATCATTGATAATGCCCGCTTGCACAGGGCTACCGCCAGGGCTGTTAATGCGTAAAATCACGCCTTTGGTATGCTTGTTCTCGTAAGCATCCTGCAGACTCGACATCACTGAATCCGCATTCACTTCATCTTGAGCGCCAATGACGCCTTGAATATTAATGAGGGCTGTATGATCCTCAGAGCTTTTTCCACTCGATGCACCTATCCAATTGAGCATGTAAAACAGCATTAAAAATAGCCAAATAAAAGTGAGCGACTTAAAGAACACCCCCCAAAAACGATTACGCTTTTGCTCTTTTAACGATTGGAATGCTAGCTTTTCTAGAACTTCACGTTCCCAATTAGATGAATTTTGTTCACTTTCAGACATACAGTTCTTTCTTAAAATATTGAATCAAATTAACTTTTGTCTAGTGTAATAGAAATCACACCATTTAGCTCGTTAACGACTAGCGGCCTTAATCGTTTGCCTTGGCATGGCCCCATCACACAGCGCCCCGTATGCGGTTCGTAGTTAGCGCCATGCGTCGCACAGATGAGAAAATTTCGCTCTCGGGTAAAGAAATCCCCAGCATTCCAATCAAGCTCAACAGGCATATGCGCGCACTGATTGAGATAAGCATGAGGCACACCATTAAACCTGACCGCGAAAGCTGTCATGCGTTCCCCAAGCTCAGGTAAATCAAAGCGAACACCATTGCCTTTTTCAAGCAGGTCCTCACTTTTACAAATAATGCGCTGATGCGTCATATCTAAACGTTGGCTTTCAGCCAGACGCTTAACTCACGAAATTGATTAAAATGCGCCAAAGGCTCATTTGGCAACAAGCGTTCTAAAGGATGTGCGCCATAAGTAACACCTAGGCTCGCTACGTTTGCATTTTTTGCCATCTGCAAATCAAAACTAGTGTCGCCCACCATTAAGGTACGTTCAGGTGTTGCATCAACCTCTCGCATCAAATCCAAAATCATTTGTGGATGCGGCTTGGATTGACATTCATCCACACAGCGCGTTGCGATAAAGTGGTGCGCAATACCGCTATTTGCCAAGGCCTTATTTAAGCCACTTCGGCCTTTACCTGTGGCAACGGCAAGTGGAACGCGTTGTTTAGTCAAATGTGCAATCGTTTCCGGCACACCATCAAATAATGGGATGTGGTCTTCACCTAAGCCATAATAGTAAGTGTAGCGAGCTGTAAGTTCTGCTAATTGCGCATCGGGAATGCGGCCGAACAATTCATACGCAGCTTCACGAAAGCCCAAACCAATAATACCGCTAGCAGCTGATTGACTTGGCTCTGGCAAACCCACGTCCACACTGCCCTTACATATAGCATCTACAATCAATTGGGTGGAATTGGCCAAGGTGCCATCCCAATCGAAAATGATTAAATCATAATTATTCTGCATCTTGATATTTTAGTTTTCTGAAGCGAGTTTTTGAAGAAATTTGTCTAGCTCAACGGGCAAAGGTGCAATGAGCTGAAGCTTTTCTGCCGTGAGCGGATGGCGAATATTGGTTTTAGCTGAATGCAAAAACATGCGTTTCAAACCGCTCTTCTGTAGCGTTTTATTTAAGGCAAAGTCGCCATACTTATCATCACCCGCAATCGGGAAGCCTAAATGCGCCAATTGCACACGCAGTTGATGGGTGCGACCTGTGATGAGCTGCGCCTCCAATAAGCTAAAGTCACCATAATGAGCTTTTAGATGAAAAATCGTCTCGGATATCTGGCCTTCATCTTCCGCTCTTGGGTCAGGACGCCCAGTCACCACACTCACCCGGCGCTCTCCATTTTCAAGCAAATACTTTTGCAGCGTTAAGATGACGTGTTTCTTTTTTTCAGTCCAATGCCCTTTAACCAGCATGAAGTAGCGCTTGTCCATTTGATTTCGACGCATGGCTTCATGCAAGGCAACTAGCGCACTTCGTTTTTTACCTACCATCAGCACACCTGATGTTTCGCGGTCTAGTCGATGCACAAGCTCTAAAAACTTAGCTTGAGGGCGCTCAAGTCTTAACTGCTCAATCACGCCTTTGCTCACGCCGCTTCCGCCATGTACCGCCATCCCAGCTGGCTTATCGAGCACGAGCATTGCATCATCTTCAAACACGATGTATTTCTCCAAACGCGCAGTGACAGGTTTTTGTTGTTCGACATTAACCTGCGTCACCGTTGCGCGTATCGGCGGAATGCGGACTAAATCACCCATCGCTAGTTTATACGTGGCATCAATGCGTTTTTTGTTGACGCGCACTTCTCCACTCCGAAGAATGCGATAAAGATGACTTTTAGGAACGCCTTTTAGCGTTTTGGTGAGGAAATTATCAATGCGTTGACCTTCACTTGCCTCATCAATCTCGAGCATTGCCGCGTTTGATTCGCTAATTTCATTACTTATTTTGCTTAAATTTGTCATCTCACCTATACTACGAATCTATGGAAGTAAATGCGCTAAGCGCTTCTTCGACGAATGAATTGAAAGTCTTAAAAGATACCTTGGTTAATCTCGCTCGCCAAATTAAATAAGTAGCGATTTTATGTATTAAATATTAAAGCGCTCAAGCCGCTGCGGATGAATTGCAATACCTAGAGTATAAGCGATGGCGCGGCCTGGAAATGTTAGAACTTTGAATTTTAGCTGATATGTCAGCTAAACCGAATCTAAATTAAAAGACAGAATAAAAGCGACACGGCTTTAAAAAACACAAAACGAGTTACTTCGTTAACGAATTCAATCTGATATATATAAAAAATGTGCAGATTAAAGGTGAAAAACTTTATTCAAAAGAAATCACCCGCTGAAATGGCCAGGACAAAAGCCGTAGAGAATGTAAGTTAATAATGTAATTGATAAAGTGTTTAAGCAAGCCCAAGCAATTTTCTGGCAGATTTACTGTGTAGTGTTAACAATGCGCCGTTTTATGGCATTAACCTACATATTCAAACCTAGCCCTTCCACCCTGCTATTCACTTAGCAACATCTGCAAACCTGCCCTGAGCGCAGGAGTCAACACAATGAAACGCATGTTATTTAATGCAACCCAGTCTGAAGAACTGCGCGTTGCGATTGTCGATGGTCAACGTCTAATCGACCTTGATATCGAATCTGCAGGTAAAGAACAACGTAAAGGCAATATCTACAAAGGAATTATCACACGCATAGAGCCATCGCTCGAAGCTGCCTTTGTTAATTACGGCACCGATAGACATGGCTTCTTGCCATTCAAAGAAGTGGCACGTAGCTACTTTTTAAATGATGCAGAAGGCGGTCGTGCACGTATTCAAGATGTGCTTAAAGAAGGCCAAGAGCTGATCGTTCAAGTCGACAAAGACGAACGCGGCAACAAAGGCGCAGCCCTCACAACGCTCATCTCACTTGCTGGTCGTTATTTGGTATTAATGCCAAACAACCCACGTGGTGGCGGTGTTTCACGCCGTATCGAAGGCGAAGACCGCAACGAACTTCGTGACATCATGGCGCAATTAGAAGTGCCAAATGGCATGAGCATTATTGCGCGGACTGCAGGTATTGGCCGCAATCTTGAGGAGTTGCAATGGGACTTAAGCTACCTATTACAACTATGGAATGCCGTAGAAGGTGCATCAACCATTCAAAATGGGCCATTCTTGATTTACCAAGAAGGCAGCCTAGTTATTCGTGCGATTCGCGATTACTTCCAACCAGACATCGGTGAAATTCTCATCGACACACCTGATATCCATGAGCAAGCCATTCAGTTCATGAATCACGTGATGCCTGGCCATGTTGCCCGCGTAAAGTTATACCAAGACGAAACACCGCTTTTCTCGCGCTTCCAAATCGAACATCAAATCGAAACAGCATTCTCACGCGAGGTTCGTTTGCCATCAGGCGGCGCAATTGTGATTGACCATACTGAAGCTTTAGTTTCAGTAGACGTTAACTCAGGTCGATCTACTAAAGGCAGCGACATTGAGCACACAGCATTTAACACCAACCTAGAAGCTGCTGAAGAAGTTGCTCGCCAATTGCGTTTACGCGACTTAGGCGGCTTGGTGGTGATCGACTTTATCGATATGGAAAGCCAACGCAATCAACGTGACGTTGAAAACCGCTTACGCGAAGCATTGCACTATGACCGTGCACGCGTTCAAACAGGCAAAATCTCACGCTTTGGCTTGTTAGAGCTTTCACGTCAACGCTTACGTCCAAGCTTGGGCGAAAGCAACCACATCCCTTGCCCACGTTGCCATAGCACAGGTCATATTCGTGGTATCGAATCAACAGCGCTTCATATCTTGCGTATTACCCAAGAAGAAGCGATGAAAGAAAACAGCAAAGCGATTCAGGTGCAACTGCCTGTTGAAGCTGCAACATTCTTGCTTAATGAAAAACGTGCTGACATTCATAAGATTGAACAGCGCACGGGCGTTGAAGTAGTGTTAATTCCTAACATTCACTTAGAAACACCAAACTACACCATCACTCGCATCAAGAGTGATGACAGTGCAGAAGATGGTCCACGAAGCTATCAAATGGTAGAAATGCCCACTGAAGAGGAAGTGCACAACCTTGCCGCGCCGGAATTGAATGCAGTGAAACAAGTTGCTGCAGTTAGAGGCATTACACCTTCTGCGCCAGCCCCTATCAGTGTAGAAAAAACTGAAAAAGGTGTTTCATTATTAACACGTATTGCAAATTGGTTAGGTTCACTCACTAAGAAAGAAGCGCCAAAAGCTGAAACACGTGATCAAAACGGACGTCGCGACAACAATCGTAACCGTAACCGCAATCGCAACCGTAATGACCGTGGCGATCGTCCAGAGCGTAGCAATCAAGTTGAACGTAACAATCAAGGCGAACGTCAACAGCGCCCACAGCAGCAGCCTAGGCCTCAACAACAACCTAAAGCGCAGCAAGTGGCTCAAACCACCCAAGCTGAAGGCTTACAAGGTGAACCACGAGAAGGTCGTAACCGCCGTGGTCGCAACGGCCGTCGTGACCGCGGCCCTCGTCAAGAGCGTCAAGCAGGTGATCGCCCATTCGTTGAGAATGAACAACTTTTAGATGCTAACAACGCTGTAGCCAATACCGCTTCAGTAGCTGCAACTGGAGCTGAAACAGCAAAACCTGTTCAAGCGCCTAAAATTGAGACTCCAAAGATTGAAGCTATAAAAGCGGAAGCGATTGAGGTGGTAGCAACAAAACCCGCCAAAGCAGAAAAAACAGCCAAAGCAGAAAAAACAGCCAAAGCAGCTAAGTCTGTGAAAAATGATGCTAATGAAGCACAAGTAACAGAAGAATTACCAACTAAGGCAGTTGCTGAGAAAAAAGCACGTCCTGCCCGCAAACCCGCAGCTAAAGATAAACCTGTAGATTTAGCGGCAAGCGGTTTGCAATTGGTAGAAACAAAGGCTGAGACTAAAGCAGCAATAGTGGCTGAAGCAGAAGCCCCAAAGAAACCACGTAAAACAGCCGCATGGCAGAAGAAAGCTGACGAAGCTGCAAAAGATGAGCCATTAGTCATCGTTCAAACGCAGAAGTAAATTAGTTTTTTAGTTTAACGCCTAAAAGCCCCAGTTCATCGGGGCTTTTTCATTTTAGCAACCTACCAAAAAGTATCTATGTCGACACGCGCATTAGAGATCCTAGTTGCATTAGAAACGTGGCATCACCGCTGAAATGGGATTGAGAATCACTAAAGCTATTGGTGGCACACCTGAAAGTTGGTTACGTATGCAAGAGGCTTTAGGCTTATGGAATGCCAGATAAAAATTTGTAGACAATCCAAGAATGAAGGCTACGCCGATTTCACCATTAGCAGTCGCTCAATGGTTTATTTAGAGAGAGTTATGTAATCAAGTCATCCACATTGGCGCCATAAAACTTTTCTTTGAGTTTTTTGAGTTTGTCTCTAAAGTCAGCCGCCTTTTCAAATTCCAGGTTTTTAGCGCTATCGTGCATGGCTTTTTCTAAGCGTTTCATTTCTTTGAGTAGCTGTTTCTCACTCAGCACATCGTAGTTCGCTTGATCTTGCGCGGCTTTACGTTCGCGATCAGCATCATCTTTATCATACACGCCATCAATAATGTCTTTAATGCGCTTCACCACCCCTCTTGGGGTGATGCCATGTTCAAGGTTAAAAGCAATTTGTTTGGTACGACGACGCTCGGTTTCATCCATCGCCAACTTCATGGAACGGGTAATACGATTAGCGTAAAAAATTACTTTGCCGTTAAGATTGCGTGCGGCACGTCCAGCAGTTTGAATCAGTGAACGCTCAGAGCGCAAGAATCCCTCTTTATCTGCATCCAACACAGCAACTAAAGATACCTCAGGAATATCCAAACCTTCACGCAGCAAGTTGATGCCAACAAGCACGTCAAACTCGCCCAAGCGTAAATCGCGAATAATCTCAACGCGTTCAACCGTATCGATATCCGAGTGCAAGTAGCGGACTTTGACGCCATGCTCGTTCAAGTAGTCGGTTAAATCCTCTGACATGCGCTTGGTTAAAGTAGTCGCCAAAACTCGCTCACCAACGGCTACACGCAATTTAATCTCAGAGAGTAAGTCATCCACTTGCGTATCAGCTGGTTTGACGATAATTTCTGGGTCGACTAAGCCTGTCGGCCTTGCCACTTGTTCCACTACTTGTTGTTGATGGTTGGCCTCGTAGTCGGCGGGCGTTGCTGAAACAAAGATGGTTTGACGCATAATTTGTTCAAATTCTTCAAACTTGAGCGGACGATTATCCAAAGCCGAGGGCAGACGGAAGCCATAGTCGACTAAGTTTTCTTTGCGGGATTTATCGCCTTTATACATGGCACCAATCTGCGGCACGGTGACATGGCTTTCGTCCATAATCATAATGGCATCTTTAGGCAGGTAATCAATCAAGGTGGGCGGCGGATCGCCTGGACCGCGCCCTGACAAATGGCGTGAGTAGTTCTCAATGCCTTTGCAAAAGCCAATCTCATTAAGCATTTCCAAATCAAAGCGGGTGCGCTGCTCGATGCGCTGCGCTTCAACCAACTTACCCTCTTTGATATAAAAGTCCACACGGCTTTTAAGCTCATGCTTAATCTTTTCCATTGCCCGAACTGTGGTCTCGCGGGGCGTCACATAATGGCTTGAGGGGTAAATGGTATAACGCCCAATCTTGTTAAAGATCTGCCCAGTGAGCGGATCAAACATGGTGATGGTTTCTACTTCATCTTCAAACAGGGAAATACGCACGGCCGTTTCACTGTTTTCAGCGGGGAACACATCAATTACATCACCGCGCACGCGGAAGCATCCGCGCGAAAAGTCAAAGTCATTGCGATCATATTGCATGCCGACTAAGCGCAATATGGCATCGCGCTGGCTTAGCTTTTCGCCCTTTTCAAGGTGCAAAACCATGTCGTGGTAATCTACTGGGTCGCCAATACCGTAAATCGCTGACACTGAGGCCACAATAATGGCATCATCTCGCTCAAGCAGCGCTTTAGTCGCCGAGAGACGCATCTGCTCGATGTGCTCATTAATGCTGGAATCTTTCTCAATGAACAAATCGCGCGATGGGACATAAGCCTCTGGTTGATAGTAATCGTAGTAAGAAACGAAGTATTCCACCGCATTATTTGGAAAAAACTCGCGGAATTCGGAATACAGCTGCGCGGCTAAGGTCTTATTTGGCGCCATGACAATGGCTGATCTGCCTGTGCGGGCAATGACATTGGCGATGGTGTAAGTTTTGCCAGAGCCCGTCACGCCAAGCAGCGTTTGATATTTCATCCCCGCTTCAATACCAGCAGTCAGCTTATCAATCGCCTGCGGCTGGTCTCCTGCTGGCTGAAATGGCTGATGAAGCTGATATTTACTATTGGGAAACGTGACAATCAATTGCTTGAGCCTTTAAAAACTGACGTGCGCAGAAAAAGCTATTTTAACAGGCGAATGAAAGATTGATGAGATATAAGAACTTTCTTTAACCCCTTATGTCTTTAAAATAAGATTAAAAAAACTACCCATCGGGATCTATGCAAAATGAATACAGTAAAAATTACAAAAACAAGCGTTGCTATCGCTATTTCATGCGCACTCATCATAATCGCCTCTAATGCCCAAGCTTATGACAGAGCTAAACTAATGAAATCTTTCTTCTCAATAGTCATGATCAAAGGCTACACAACAGATGGAAGTATGGCGTATGGTTCAGGCGTTGTGGTGGGTAAAAACAAAGTTGTGACTAATTGTCACATTTTCCGAAAAACCCCAGAACCCTACATTTCCAGAGGTGAAGATACCTACCGCATTACACAAATTCAAGCAGACCGTTATCATGACATGTGCTTGGTAGCTACAGATGTAACACCTTTTGAACCCAGTGACATTGGCTCAGCAACCACCATGAAAAAAGGTGCAGAGATTATTGGCATGGGTCACTCAAGCGGTAACCCAAGCCCTGTAAATGCAAATGGTGTGCTTAAATCCATTTACCCCTTTAATAATGGTTACATTATTCGAAGCACTGCGAGATTCACAATGGGCGCAAGCGGAAGTGGTTTATTTGATGGTGAAGGTCGATTAATCGGCATCAATACATTTAAGTCCCCTGGCAGAAATGCTTACTTTTATGCGCTCCCAATTGAATGGCTGGCATCGGTTGAAAAACAACCCATCGAAACGAAATTTCCAATCGATGGTAAAACTTTCTGGGAAGAAGAAGATGCAAACAAACCATTTTTTATGCAAGTCGCGCAGCCTGAATTACAAGAAGATTGGTCTAAACTTTTAGCCGTTTCGCAAAAATGGGTAAAAGCTGAGCCTAAAAATACAGAGGCTTGGTATGAGCTTGGTGTAGCTCAAGAACACACCAAGCTTAAAGCCGACGCCGAAAAGTCGTACCGCCAAGCGTTAAATCTCAGTAAAGACAATGTCGACGCCATGTTTAGACTTGGTTTATTGGCTGCCGAACAAGGCAATATCAAAGAAGTGCAAGCCATGAAATTAGCGATTAGTTCGATCGATACAGATACAGCCGAAGAGTTTACCAAAGCGATCACATGTGGCGAAAAGTGTGAAAAACGTCGCTAACCCTTTTTAAAATTGTATAAAAGTGTAATAAGCACGCAATATTAGGGTGTTGCTGGTTTCAAGAGGACAGTTTTTTGAGTAAAATCACGTTTTAGCTCAAATTAAAGCTTAAGGACGTCATTTTGGAACAAGCAGCGCAGTCTATACTTTCTCAACGTGTTCAATCCATCAAAGAGTCACCAACCCTTGCCGTCACAGCACGTGCAGCCAAGTTAAAATCTGAAGGTAAAGATATTATTGGTCTTGGTGCTGGCGAGCCAGACTTTGATACCCCACAACATATTAAAGATGCGGCTAAGCAAGCGATTGATAGCGGCTTTACCAAATACACCCCTGTAGCTGGCATTCCTGGCTTAAAGAAAGCCATCGTTGCAAAATTCAAACATCAAAACGGTTTTGATTACACCGATAAAGAAGTCATTGTTGGCGTCGGTGGCAAACAATGTATTTTTAATCTTGCTTTAGCAGTGCTTAACCATGGTGATGAAGTCATCGTTCCCGCACCTTATTGGGTTTCATACGCAGATATCGCGTTAGTGGCTGGTGCGAAGCCTGTTATTATCGAATGTGGCATCGAGCAAGCCTTCAAACTATTGCCAGCGCAATTAGAAGTTGCAATCACGCCAAAAACCAAGTTATTCATGATTAACTCACCCTCTAATCCGACTGGCGCGGTTTATACGCTAGAAGAGTTAAAAGCCTTAGGTGAAGTATTAAAGCGTCATCCACACGTATTAGTCGCAACTGATGATATGTACGAACACGTGAATCTTACAGGTGAGAAGTTCTACAACATCCTTAATGCAACACCAGAACTAAAACCGCGTTGCATCGTGCTGAACGGCGTTTCGAAAGCTTACTCAATGACAGGTTGGCGTATCGGTTATGCCGCAGGTCCTGCTTACATCATAAAAGCGATGGAAATCTTACAATCGCAATCCACCTCTAACCCAACTTCTATCTCACAAGTGGCAGCACAAGCCGCTTTAGAGGGCCCTCAAGAGTGCATACAACCAATGGTTAAAGCGTTTATTGAGCGCCATGCGTATGTGGTTAACCGTTTTAACAATATGCGCGGCCTTAAGTGCATTAACGCTGGCGGCGCGTTCTACGCGTTCCCTGATGCGAGAGATGCAATCAATAATCTTTACAAAGAAGGCAAAATCAAAGCAGCCAACGACTTGGCGCTTTCAGAGTATTTGCTTGAGCAAGTGGGCGTGGCTGTAGTGCCAGGTTCAGCGTTTGGGGCAGAAGGTTACTTCCGCATTTCATTTGCCACTTCAATGGACAACCTCAGAAACGCATTAGACCGTATCGAAAAAGCGCTTTCTTAGGCGTTCGAACGCTATTTTTCTAAAAATAAAAAATACGGAACGAATTGACAAAGTATTTAGTCCATTAAAGACTTGAAAAATAAACATCAGGAATAATCAAATGCTCACTTGGGAAAGTATTCAGAAGTTAGTCAACCAAGGCAATTTAACGCCAGACAAGCGCTTAGTAAAAACTGGTGCGCAATGGAAAGAACTGCTTTCTGAAGAGGTTTTTGAGGTCGCCCGCAACGCTGGCACAGAGCGTCCATTCAGCTCACCCATGTGTACGCATTTTGAAGCAGGCATTTATGCATGCATCTGCTGTGACACACTGTTATTTGATTCAACCGAAAAATTTGACTCTGGCAGTGGCTGGCCGTCATTCACGCAACCACTTAAAGAAAATGCGATTGCTTATCACACAGACGATAGCCTTCTTAGAAGCCGAGTGGAGATCACTTGTAACACTTGCGACGCACACTTAGGCCATGTATTTCCTGACGGCCCTGCACCGAGTAAGTTACGCTACTGTGTGAACGCACTTTCTTTGCAACGCAAAAGCTAACGCCAAAATTTAGCGCAAGGCTTGCTTAAGCTTATCAAGCGCAAGCAAAACGTTCTCTTGTGTTGTACCAATATTCAGCCGCATAAACCCCTCACCCCCCTTACCAAACATCAAGCCTGGCGATAAAGCCAGCTTTGCTTTATCAAGAAACAATTGCTGTAGCGACTCGTCGCTAAGCCCTAGCTGACGACAATCCAACCACAATAAATAAGTACCTTGTGCGGGGACAACGGTAATCTTCGGTAAATGTTGTTTTGCGAACGCCATGACCATCTCACGTGTTTCTTGAAGGTAAGTAAGCAAATCCTGCAACCAACCATGTCCATGACGATAAGCCGCCTCAAAAGCCACCAAACTAAATGGATTGGTCACTGATACCCCACTTGCCATTAATTGCGATTGAATCGCTTTGCGATGTGGTTCGTGAGGAACAATCAAAGCAGATAAACCAAGCCCGGGAATATTAAAAGTCTTGCTAGGCGCCACAGCGGTAATCACCGTATCTTGTTCACTATCTAGGGTGCCAAGCACATGATGTTGAGCATCGGAATACACCAGGTCTGCATGAATCTCATCCGCCAAAATCATCAGCCCATGTTGTTTTGCAATAGTTAAGAGTTTTTGCAACTCTGGCTTACTCCAAACACGGCCTACAGGATTATGCGGCGAACATAGTAACAAAACCTTGGCCTGCTTTGCACACGCTTCAAAATGCGCAAAGTCTATTTCATAGGAGTCGTCACCTAGGCTATCGATGGTTAACACAAGCGGGTTTTCAACCAAACGCCTGCCAGTATTATTCGCGACTGATAAAAATGGAAAATAGACAGGTGGCTGAACTATCACGCCATCACCCTCAATAGTAAGCGCCGTCACCACCAAACTTAACGATGGCACAACACCAGGCGCTAGCACAATCCATTCACGCTTAATTTCCCAGTGGTGCTGAACGCGCATCCAATCAATGAGCGCCTCATAAAGTGATTCTGGTGCCATGCTATACCCATAAATCGGATGCTCGGCCCTTACCTTGAGCGCTTGAGTAACGGCATCTGGCGCGGCAAAGTCCATATCAGCAACCCACAAAGGCTGAACATCATTTCTGCCAAATGTTGCTTGCAAGCCATCATATTTGAGCGACAACGTGTCCAGACGTTTGATGGCTTGATCGAACGGCTTGATCACCGAATACGCTTCCAGAAAGTCACTTCAGACAGCGTATGCTGAAATTTATGTTGGGTTTCGCGAATCACAAAAGGTACCTTCATGGGTTGCTTCACAAGCTCAAAATGCTGACCTAGCAATTTCTTTAGGCCGTCAAGGGTGGTGACGTTTTCACCATCCCGTTTAAAGCCACCAATCCACTCTTCTTTTGGCGTATGCTCTTCAAGCCAAGTATAGGGTGAAGTCAGCATTAATACGCCACCAATATTTAGTCTTTCATGAATGGCATTTAAAAAATGGCTTGGGCTATATAAACGATCAATCAAATTCGCCGCCAATATTAAATCATAACCCGTAAAGTTAGGCTTTAGATTGCAAGCATCGCCTTGCCAAAAATCAACTTTATTGGCTGCGCTTTCTAAACCCAAGTCAACCAAGGTTCGCTCGTGATAACTCACTAAATCGCCTTCAGTCGCCATGGTGTAGCGTAAAACACCCTGCTGCGCTAACTTAAGTGCCAAGCCAATAAACCTAGCTGAAAAATCAATGCCAGTGACATGGTCAAACTGTTTAGCCAATTCAAACGTCGCACGGCCAGTCGCGCAGCCTAAGTCCAGGGCTGTTCTCATCGGCTGACCTTGCATTACTTCAATGGCCAGATCGCTCAAGGCCTTGGGAAAATTAGGCACGCCATAGTAACTATCTCCATAGTGAAACTCAGCATATTCAGAAAGCTGCTTATCATCTTCGTAATGAGATGAATGGTCTTCTATTGGTGTCTCTGTCATGATGTATCGGAATCCTGCATGTTGAAAAAAATGGCGACGAAACGCATAGCGTGCACTTTTTAAAGCTTCATTACCTGTCGCGATCCACGAACCGCCTTTGATTATATTATGACGACCATCGTACGTTGGCGTCGTAAAGTCATCATAAATGGGATGAACTTTAAAACCATCAAATGGAAAAATCGGCGTTTCCGTCCATTGCCACACATTCCCCACCACATCAAACAGCTCACCGTGCGCAAACTGATTCACAGGGCAAGACGAAGCAAAATGGTCTAGAAATAAGTTCGCATGGACGCCCTTAGAAAGCGCCTCATCAGACATTCCAGCCGCTTCATAAAGGCTATACCATTCGGTCTCCGTTGGCATCCTGACCGTCGCGCCTAGCTGTTCGGTTTTCCAATGGCAAAAAGCCTTTGCCTCATGATAATTGACTTCGGCAGGCCAACTCCAAGGCATGGCAATTTCCTCTGCCATCACCCTCAATTTCCATTCACCCCCCTGCTTCACCCAAAATGTTGGGTGTGTCGCCAAGGCATATTTTTTCCATGAAAGCCCTTCTTCCGCCCAATATTCATCATTGGCATAGCCACCCGCCTCAACAAAAGCAAGAAACTCAGCATTAGAGGTTAAGAATTTTGCGGCTTGAAACGCTGGGCAATGTTTATCAAAAGCCCCATATTCATTATCCCAGCCATAGGTATCATCTTGCTTGCCGATTTTTACATCATAGGCTGGAATGTTAACCAAGCTATTAAGCGGGGCTGGAGATTGCTGTTCTGAACAAATCTCCCAACTAGACGAAGGCTTTACATACTTTAAATCGTGCTGGCGAATCAGCACTGAGCTTGTTTCTAAGTGAATCCGCTCATGGTCAATCCCCATTAAAATAATCCACCAAGGACTCTCCCAGTCGATAGGTGCATTAAGAGGCAGTTCAGAAATCAACTGGTCAACTACTTGGCGAACCTGAGCGCGATAAGCCCTTACCTCATGCACCTGCGGCCAAGCATAGTTTTGGTCATTCACATCATCCCAACCCATTTCATCCACACCCACCGCAAACATAGACTCAAATTGTGGATTAACGCGATTAGTAATAAGTCCTGAGAGGATGAGTTTATTGATAAAGAAGGTATTGGTATGGCCATAATAAAAAATCAGCGGATGGCGCAAGCTGATCGGCTTCACAAAATAAGCCTCATCCGATGCTAAACACTCAAATAGACTTTCATACAAGTCCGCCGTTTGATGAAAAGAGTCGCGTATTTGCGCTCTGAGTGTTTCAGTGGAAGCTTGATTGAGTTTGATACTACGATTTAAAAATTGGTCCATACATCCATCAATGAGAATTTATTAAAAACAGCGCTTCATATCAAGCGCAAAAGGCTTAGTTAGTGCCCTTACATTGACAATCACTTAACTAGAAACGTTCTGAGATTGTTGCACACGCCACATTTCAGCATAGCGCTGCCCCAGCGCAAGCAGTGATTCATGCGTCCCGCGCTCGATAATCGCCCCTTCTTCCATCACTAAAATTTGGTGCGCGTGCGTAATGGTTGAAAGTCGATGTGCAATAATTAAGGTAGATCGGTTGCGCGCCAGATCATTCAGTTCATTTTGGATAGAGCGCTCTGTTTCAGAGTCTAACGCAGAGGTCGCTTCATCAAAGATCAGCAAAGCAGGATGCTTGAGCAAAGTGCGTGCAATCGCTACTCGTTGCTTTTCACCGCCAGAGAGCTTTAGACCACGCTCACCCACCGCACTTTGGTAGCCTTCAGGCAAGCTCGCAACAAAGTCATGAATTTGCGCTGAGTTAGCTGCCGCTTCAATCTCTAATTGCGTTGCGCCAGGTTTTCCGTAAGCAATGTTGTAGCCTATTGTGTCGTTAAACAGCACAGTGTCCTGCGGCACAATGCCCACCACTTGGCGCAAGCTGGCTTGCTGAACATCTTGAATGTTCTGCCCATCAAATAAAATGGCACCCTGTTGCACATCATAAAACCTAAATAAAAGGCGTGATAATGTGCTCTTCCCTGCGCCGCTATGCCCCACCACAGCTGTGGTTTGGCCTGGCAAAATCTCAAAAGAAACTTGATTTAGAATTTGGCGATTTGCCTCGTAGTGAAAAGAAACCGCTTTAAAAATCACATGTGGACCAAGTGCTGGCGACTCAACCACCAAAGGCAAAGCGTTAGGCTTGTCTGCTACCTCTTGATGCGTCCCAAGTAAAGCGAACATACGGTCAATATCTGCAAGCGATTGCTTCATTTCACGGTACAGCACTCCTAAGAAATTAAGCGGGATATAAAGCTGGATCATCAACACATTAACCAGCACCAAATCACCAATCGTCATGGTGCCTTTTGACACCCCCGAGCTGGCTAAACCAAGAATACAAATCAACCCAATGCCAATGATGGTTTGTTGACCAAAGTTTAAAAGCGCTAATGATTTTTGTGATTTAACTGCCGCTTGAGCATATTTCTTAAGATTGTCGTCATAACGAATGGCTTCGTATTGCTCGTTACCAAAATACTTCACCGTCTCAAAGTTAATTAACGAATCCACTGCGCGTTGATTGGCCTTAGAGTCCAAATCATTCATTTGCTTTCTAAAATTGGTGCGCCATTCGGTCACCACAATGGTAAACACGATATAGCAAGTCAGCGCGATCAACGTAATCACCACAAACCAATGGTTATATACAAAGAAGAAATAGCCCAACACCATTAAAAGCTCAATCAGCGTAGGAATAATGCTGTAAAGCGAATAAGAAATGAGCGACTGAATACCGCGCGTGCCACGTTCAATATCCCTGGTCATCCCGCCCGTTTGGCGTGACAAATGGAAGCGAAGCGATAAAGCATGTACATAGTTAAACACCTGCAAGCCTACTTTTCTCACCGCGCTTTCGGTCACCTTGGCAAAAATTAGCTCTCTTAACTCACCAAACAAAGAGGCCGATAAGCGCAATAATCCATAAGCGACAATCAAACTCACAGGCACTAGCACAAGCGCTTGAGGGGTAGTCATGCTGAGCGTATCAACGATTTTCTTAAGTATAATCGGCACACCGAGATTAGCGACCTTGGCTGCCACCAAACACAAGAGCGTGATAATCACCCTAAACTTAAATTGCCATATATAAGGCATAAGGTTTTTAATGACCTGCCAATCACTATGTTGACGGGTTTTGGCGAGGGGGTTTGTTTCAGAATTTATATGGCGCATAGCTTGGGTACTAAATGAAGACCTTATTAAGCACATGGCATTAAGCCCATGTGGCGAGTATCAGTGTGATTTCGAACCATATAATATAGTGTATTTAGTAGAAATGACATTTGTACCGATTAAAAAATAAGTCAACATTTTTTACGCTTTCTTATTGACCAAAGGGCTACAAATCTTTATTATCACGCCTTCACCGATTCCTCAATAGCTCAGTTGGTAGAGCGCCGGACTGTTAATCCGTAGGTCCCTGGTTCGAGCCCAGGTTGAGGAGCCAAATTAAAAAAAGGTCACTAAATTTTAGTGGCCTTTTTGCTTTTTAGGCAAACCATGCTTTATCTGTCACCGTATAATCTAACGCCATGACCATCTCAAAAAGCCATGCCAACAATCCACTGCATGGCATCACGCTTGAAGCCATCGTGACCGCGCTATTTCAGCATTACGGCTGGGATAACATCGCTGAGCGCATCCCCTTTAATTGCTTTATCAGCGACCCAAGCATTAAATCTAGTCTCAAGTTTCTCCGCAAAACGCCCTGGGCAAGAGACAAAGTAGAAGCTTTGTACTTAGCGATGATCAAAAGACAACAATAAAGATCTAGTTTGTAAGCTCTGAAATAGAACCAGCTGGAAAAAGATTAGAAAAGTAGCACCCCGTCGCCATTGCTGTAAAAGCTACTCAATCAGGCCCTTTTACGGAGTCAGCCTTTAAAAAACGTAAACACCCCCTTTCTTGCTATGATGTTCCACGCTTCACCACCCAAAAAAGTCTGTATGAACGACCGAATCCGCCACTTGCTTTCACAGTTAGAATTAACTGAACAAGCGCTAGAAAAAGCACTGCAAGAGCGCCAATTGCATCTTAACTTTAGCATCAAGGGTAAGCGGGTTGAGTTTGAAAAGTCGGTCAAACAGGCACACAAACAAGTAAAAGTCGGAGTGATTAAATGGCTAGGCAATCGCCCGATTAACTTGCTCACTGCGCCGATCATCTATGGCATGGTATTTCCCATGTTGTTGCTGGACGCCTGCATTAGCCTTTACCAAACAATTTGCTTTCCAGTCTACAAAATATCTAAAGTCAAACGTGGCGATTACATGATTTTTGACCGCCACCATTTAAGTTATCTGAACATCGTGGAGAAGAGTCATTGTATGTACTGCACTTACGCCAATGGATTGCTGGGCTATGCAACTGAGATTATTGCGCGGACCGAGCAATACTTTTGCCCGATTAAACATGCCAGAAAAATGATAGGGCGACATGCCCGCTATGCTAGCTTTGCGGCGTATGGCGATGCAGAAGATTACCAAGCCAAGCTTGAGAAATTTAGAACTGACTTAGCCCTAGAAATGAAAGCAAAAGATAGAGAAGTTTGCGATGGCAGAGGCTGAGCAGTTAAACGCTAAGCCTAATATCCCCAAAGGATTGATTAAAGCGCTTTCCATAAAACAGTCTTATGCCAAGCCACTTGACTTAATGCCCTGCCCCGGCAAGGTGGGATTTTTGAGATTGATATGGATGCGCTACTTGATGCGCCACCGCCAGCGCAGGCAGGGCTGTTTTAATTCTGTTTTTAAAGGCTACCAACGCCCTTCCACACTAAACATTACGGTGCGATAGCCAAAGTCATTGGCGAGCAGTTTCCATTCCTCACCAGGCGTAATGTATTTGTTTTGGCGGCGCATATCTTCATCTAACAAGTTTTGCGCTGATACACGCAAGTTAAACTGCGGATTGAGCTTGTATAGCCAAAACGCATCCAGCAAGGCTCTGGACTCGGTAAATGCTTTTTGCTCGCCAGGAATATCGGTTTCGCTTCGACCTGAAAGCTGCAAGGAAACGCCTAGGCTTGATTGCCACTTAGGAATGCTTTGATCCCAACCCATAGACAAGATATATTTAGGCGTGTCTCGCGCATTGCGGGTAATGCCCAAGCGGGTGTCGTCCACACGGGCATTTGGTAAGGTTAAATGCGATTTTGCAGTACCGCCAGCAATGCCCCATTGATCAGTGTTAATCTTGCCATCTAGCTCCACTCCCCAATGAAACGCGTCACCCTCGTTATAGGGGCGATCTACCCAGCGATAAATATTGTTTGGGATATCAACCAATTCTCTTGCCAAACGACGCTCGGTAAAGTCACTCGTCGCGCGCGCATAAAAGTTGACTGAAAGCACTCCTGCCTTTTGCGCTAGGTAGCGCTCAGCCACCGCTTCAAAGTTAATACTGCGCTCCGGCTTAAGATTGGGATTGCCGCGCGAATCAAAATCCAGCGGGGTATTTGCATCCACTGTAATACTGCGGATGACCGTGGCGGTGATTTCATTTAGCCTTGGCATCTTCATCCCCGCGCCTAAAGAACTTCTAAACACCCAAGCCTCTTCAGGTTGCCAGCGCACTGCCACAGAAGGCAACAAGGCAAAGTCTTGTTGGCGACTGCCGTCAGACTTTAACTGCATGTTTTCCATACGCAAGCCACCTGTGACCGTCACGCTATCTTGCGGCGTCCAAGCATCTTGTAGCCACAGCACTTGGTCTTGCGATGAGGATTTAAATTGGCTTTGACCTGGAATAATTCCCAGAAAAGCCTGGCTATCATCACGGCTGATTTTGATGTACTCGGCACCTATTGAAATATAGTGCATATTAATCGGCTGATCCCAGCGTGCAGCACTATTAAACTCATTCTCGTCTGACTTGGTGTTATCGCTAATATTTGCGTTCGTGCTAGTTAGCCTCGTAATATTCAAATCATTTTGAGTATTATTAACCGTGAAGCGACCGCTTAATTTAGATTCACCATAGTACTTTTCACCCTCTAAACGCAAACGTAAAATTTGGGCTGAGCCATCTTCATTAGCGTTTCGTGTAAAGTTATTGGCTGGTTTGAGTAGGTCATAAGCCGATGTGCGGGTATTTCTTTCAGAAGGGCCTAAAAAAACCATGCTCGAGAGTGTCACGCTATCGCGGCCTGATTTCCAAGTGAACCTTGGCGAGAAAGAATGGTGCTCCATTGCACTAACTCCATTGGTCACTTCTTGATTGGAAAAGGAAGCGAGCGTACCAACATATCGCCTATCTAAAAACGTATTGACAGGTGAACGAGAAAAATTAAGCGAGACAGGCAATATCCATGAAAAATCACCACTTTTACCTGATTCAGACCATGAAAACTGCTCATTATGTTCACCTTCTCGAAAGCCCACACTTGCTTTCACATCCGTCGAGGCTTTAGAAACCCCTTTTTTAAGCACAATATTGACGGTAAGGGGAGATGAACCACCAAATTCGGCCGATGAACCACGACTCACCTCAACGCGCTCAATATCACTGGCTGGCATACGCGTAAATGCCCCCATGGTGCCGCCTGACTGTTTTTCCCCATCAATGAGCACACGAATAGAGTCGCGTGACATACCGCGAGCCCGGGTACCACTTGCACCGACTTCGACGCCTGGCAATTTGCCTAGCACATCGCCGACTGTCATTACACTGAGATTTTCAATATCTTGACGACCAAATACCGTTTTTTGCGAAGCTGAGTCTTTACGCATTTCAATCTCATCTCGGGCGCCAGCAACGTCGACCGCTTGAATCTTGAGGGTTTCTTCTGCCCAAGCATTAGCGCAAAGTAGCATCGAGAATATTAAGTATTTTTTAGTAGAGTGCATGAGTTCTTTTATAAAATTGTGCGGGTTTAAAATAAGCTACACTGATTAAATTCAACAACAAGCTAGCATAAAATTGTTATATAAGTTTTGCAAAAATCCCTTTAACGTCTTCAAACGACTGGGGCCAGGCTTAATCACAGGCGCAGCCGACGACGACCCAAGTGGCATCGCCACATACTCTCAAGCTGGCGCACAATATGGTTTTGGCTTGCTGTGGACTATTGTACTTACTTACCCGCTCATGGCAGGCATCCAGATGATCTGCGCCCGCATCGGCTTGGTGACTGGACGTGGGATTACCAGCAATATGCATCGCTGCTATCCTATCGCGATTACCCTGCCGCTTATCTTGCTTCTGCTGGTCGCCAACATCATCAATATCGCAGCCGACCTTTCCGCCATGTCGGACGCTTTAACACTGGCCATTGGTGGGCCCCGCCATTTATACTCCATCCTAATTGGAAGCGGCTGCCTGCTTCTGCAGGTGTTTATCCCCTACCACCGCTATTTGCCATTCCTTAAATGGCTTACGCTGTCACTCTTTGCTTATGTAGGCACTGTATTTGCTTCTCACGTAGATTGGTCACACGTCATTGAAGAAACTCTAGTCCCAAACATCAGTCTGGATGCGAACTATGTGTTACTTGTCGTCGGCGTATTTGGCACCACCATCAGTCCTTATCTCTTTTTTTGGCAGGCGGCTGAGGAAGTGGAAGATATTGCGGATACGCCCGACCGAAAAAGCTTAATCGAATACCCAGCCCAAGCACCAACTGAATTAAGACGTCTCACTTACGACACGGTGTTTGGCATGGGGTTCTCTAATCTCATCGCTTTTTTTATCATGCTCACAACTGCGGCAACCTTATTCCATAATGGCATTCATAACATTCAAACCTCAGCACAAGCGGCCGCCGCCTTGCGCCCTATCGCTGGCGACTTTGCTTTTATCTTATTCGCCTTAGGTATTTTAGGCACGGGCTTGCTGGCAATCCCAGTACTCGCTGGTTCAGCCGCTTATGCGGTTGCAGAGTTGACGAAAAAACCCGCAAGCTTAAAGCTAACGGTATGGTCAGCCAAACATTTTTACGGCGTGATTGTGATTGCAACGCTCATTGGTGTTGGGTTAGATTTCACTGGCATAGATCCGATTAAGGCCTTGATTTGGAGCGCGGTGATTAATGGGATTGTGGCGGTGCCATTGATGATTGCCGTGATGCACATGTCATCCTTGCATACCATTATGGGAGATTTTACTGTGAAGGGTAAAACGAGATTGCTGGGTTGGTCAGCCACTGCGCTGATGACAGTAGCTGCGATGACACTTGGGTTCGTGAGTTTACTCTAAGCAGCCACCACCTATGGCAATGAAAGCTTAGTCGTTAGAAAACAACCCACTGATGTTTCGCATGCCCTTAAGCGCCGCCCAAGTGCCTAACAGTATCCTCGCCGCCTTAACGGGTGTGAACATCGCAAATAACGCCCCAGCGCCTAATATCATGCCAGGGTTATTCTTGACAAAGCGTGTTGCGGCTAGGCCCTTATCCACCCATTTGATTCGCACCTGCCACTGAGCAGCATGAAGGGATAAATCCTCACGCTGCGCCGAGGCTCGCGCTTGGAGCTTGGCTTTTTTTAAAGCGAGATGATGGAGCTTGCTCTGCATACTAATCGTGAGACTTAAGTTGCTTGTAGTCTTTAGCGAGCTCAGCAAGGCTAGCCTCAAAAGTTGCAGGCATGGCTTTAAGCGCTTTTAATACTCGCCACAAGCAAACACTACCAATGAGGATAAAAAGCCCTGTTACCCCGCCCAAAGCGATTAAGCGATGCGTATCCCAAAATATGACCACAACGAATAGCGCAAGGAGAAGCGCACCAAAACATAAGCAGAATAAGGCAACCAGCACCATCATAAGCACGGAAACCGTCTGCTCACGTGCAATTTCAAGGTCTGTGGAAATTAAATTAAGGCGATTATGTGCAATCGCCACGACCAATGCTGTAATGGACTTAAGCGAGCCTAAAAGGCCTTCAGCGCTTGGCTGCGCGTTTGATTGAGCGTTTTCTGTCATCAGATTATCGACGACTGACCAATAGACCAATCACAAGGCCAATACCAGCCGCAATGCCGACCGCTTTCCAAGGATTTTCCTGCACGTAATCGTCAGTCGCTTTCACAGCTTCGCGACCCTTTTCAATCAGGTCTTCGTGTAAATCTTCGATTTTATCTTTAGCAGAGGCAAGCGAAGCTTCAGCTTGCGAGCGAAGCTGATCAACTCTCTCACCACCTTGATTAGCCGTGGCCTTAATTAGCGCTTCAGCATCCGCGATGACTGTCTTAAACTCGGCAACTAATTCTGCCTTAGTCACTTCATTCATCGAATCCGTTAAAATATTTTTGCTCATATCAACCCTTTTAAACATGCTAATACATTTATTGTTCGTGTTTATCATACTAGCTAAATACTTGTCGTGGTTGATTTAGGTCAAGCTAATGGTCTTTGAGCGCACGAATATCAGGCAGATTACGCCACCATCCATAGACATCCATACCACAACCGAACACATAACGATTAGGAAGCTCAAGTCCAACATAATCCGCTTTAATAGGTTTAGCTTGCTCGAGTAGCTTTTCAGTCAGCACGGCGATTTTTACCTCCAAGGCACCCAAGGCAAGGCACTTGTCTCGAATAGCCACCAAGGTATGCCCTTCATCCAAAATATCGTCAAGTAACAAGACCGTGCGGCCCTTCACTTGATCTGTTGGCTCAGTACGCCATGTAATTTCTCTGCCCACCGTATCAGCGTTATAGCGGCTTGCTTGGATGTAGTCCAACTCCAATGGGAAATTGAGCTGGGAAATCAGATGGCCTGCAAAATACAAGCTACCATTCATCACCGTTAATACAAGCGGCGATTTATCTTGAAGCGCTTGGGATATTTTGCTCGCTAAAACTGTAATGGCATCATCGACTTGATGCTGAGTGTAGATGACATCTGATTGCGAGAGTAACTGATGAGGATTTTTATGCATGAACTAACTTAATCAAGAGAGATGGTGCCAGTATGTGTGGCATCTGGATGATTAGTATACTTTACAAATGGATAAGACCTCAGGGCAATTCGTTAGCGTCTTTCATCATAAGCACCACTGCAATTTTTACTCTGCTTTTTTACTGGTATTTTTTTAGCGGTGCTTTTATAGCGTCAGGGTTTTTCATAAGGCTTTTTTTGTACGATATTTAACTTTTGCCTTAGTCAAAAAAGCATTCGCATTAAAATGCTCAATCTGGCTCAGTGTAATCACTAGCTTATCGTTATTGCTCAGATAAATATCTTTGCCATGTAAAGTAAATAAATTTACAAAAAACAAGTTACGTTCTATTTCATTTCCACACTCAGCGGAGCCTTTCGAAGAGATAATCAAACTTTTCATGAGTAATTGATTGCTTGAGCTAGAGACATACTTGCCTTTAAAATGCTTGCACCCATCAAAGCCATAATATTGATTACTGGCATCAAAGTACAAAGTGACCTCTAACATTTTATTTTGCTGCGGCTCGCTTAATGAAGCCCTCCAACCCTTATTAATGAGATCATTTAACGAAGTGGCTTCAGAATGGTCATGCGAAGATTTTCCATCTGCCTGAGGGCTTAGCGCTGAGCGCTGAGGAACATCTGGCATTTTATCTTGCCCAGCAAGCGCTTGTTTTGTTGTTTGCGCCTGCGCTTCTGATGGCAGTTTTTCTGGCAGTGGTGATAGAGCTTCCATTTTTTCAGGCACATGGACTTTGGGTTCGGTTTGAGCCGTATTTATTTCTAATGAGGGCAGAGCCTCAACCGAGGCTTTGGGCTCTTGCTCAGGAGCTTGAATGACACCCTCGTCTTTTGTCGCCGGCTGAGGGTTTTGTTGCGATTCAGGGCGTGGCTTTTCATTCATCACCCCTCTGCCTGCAGTCGCCCCAACTGCAATAATTACAACAGGAACGCATGCTGAAAGACTGAACACCAAAGGCAATAAAACCGCTAAGAGAAGACCAATTTTTTTAGACTTTTTTGGCATCTATTTATCCCCAATACTAACATTTACAATGTATTAGATTTTTTGAACCTTACATCCCAAAAAGCGAACCTTAATACTTAATTGTTATTAATATTAATAAATTTATTAACGCTGTCAGCAAACCCAAAGCATCACTTAAGTAAACGTCACTTTTCATCCATTACATTGAAATGAGTCGTCATAGAAAAAATATGTCATTAGATTGTAAATAAGCAAAAGATAAAAATCAATTGATTATCTATATGCAAATAATTTCTATTAGCAAGGCATCAACCGTTTCGCTAAAAAACTTAAATCTCATGCTCGTGTGGGCATTCGGCCATGGTCTTTTGGGACAGTGAATCGCAGCCCGCCAATAAGATTTAGCACGGCCAGTTTGG